>ERZ724522.809-NODE-809-length-18735-cov-8.384475_pt1 | contig 18735 bp, 27 predicted proteins | sample MGYA00376055_ERZ724522 | MGnify/ENA primary metagenome ERZ724522 (study PRJEB28724, sample SAMN07190884) | wastewater metagenome | isolation source: effluent of sewage treatment plant in Hong Hong | place: Hong Kong | collected 2016-03-17 ... | reverse complement strand
TTCACGAGCTGAACCAGATCGGCGGCGGCCGGCTGGTAAAGACGCTGCTCCGTGCAGCCGAGTCCGCCCCGATACTCAACCAACTGAAGGAGCGCCTGAAGGATGACCCGCAGGCACTCAAGAGTCTGGAAGACCCGGAAGAACGGGCCGCGTTCATGCTCCAGTTCTATGCGACCGATCCGACATTCACATTCGGGCCGCAGGCTACCACCTTCATGGATAAGGTGCGCGGGTTCATCAGTCAGGTGTTCAAAGTGATGTCGACCGAGCAGCAGGCTAAACGCATTCTCGACTACCTGATGTCTGGGCAGCACGTCGAGGGGTTCAACCGCCCAAGCGCGGCCTACAAGGCACTATTCGCCAAGAGCGACTCGAAGGTGGTGGACACTACACTGCAGGCCATGACAGCCGCAGCGGACAAACTGAAAAAGTTCGTTATCCCCGGTGACTGGCTGATGCGCGGTACCAAGATACCGGCGCTGAAGAAGCTGGCCCAGATGATCTACCCGACCGTCGGCGAAGGTGGGGATGAAGGGTATTTGCAGTCCATCACTCGTTTGAGTGGTAGCTACTTCGGCTCGATGGCGAAGCACTTCGACGGCACGACTGAGGAGCAGCGTTTGCGTGTACTCGAAGCCCTGCACGCTGGCGACATTAGTGAGCTGAGCGTGGAGGACAAGCGCTTAGCCAATGAGGTGCGGCGCACGCTGCAGGAGGTGTACGCGTACGCCAACGAGGTCGTCGATATGGGTAATCTCGGCGGGGACTACTTCCCTCGGGTATGGGATCGTGAAGCCATCATGGCGAATCAGGACGGTTTTCTCGCCATGCTCGCGGCGCACGGCATCGAGGACGGCGAGAAAGTAATGCGCCGGATTCTCGCAGAGGAGATGGTAGACATCACCGACGGTGAAAGCCGTGATGTAGGGTACACGCCGGCGATGAGTGCGGCGCTCAAACGTAAGCTGGCTGACATCTCTAATGCGGAGGCATCGGCGTTCCTGAATAAAGACCTGCTCAAGACCATGCACACGTACGTACGTCAGGCGGTCAAACGTACCGAGTACACCCGCAGGTTCGGAGCGAACGGAGAGCGGCTGAACGGCATGCTATTGGAGGCCCGCGCACAAGGGGCTACCGAGAGTGATCTGGAGCAGGCACGAAAGTACGTCATGGCCGCTGAAGGTACGCTCGGCTACGACATCGACCCGAAACTGCGTGATCTGATGGGCGGCATCACGCTATACGAGAACATCCGGTTACTACCGATGGTGATCCTGTCGTCAGTAGTTGATCCGATCGGTATAGCGGTTCGTAGTGGTGACATGCGTGATGCGTTTACTGCGTTCGCCCGCGGAATATCCGAGATAGCGCACTACCTGAAGAAAGCGCCCGAGGTGAAAGACGACATGATGCAACTGGCCATTGACATCGGTGTGATGGACCACAATGTCTTGTTGGATGCCTACCAGCTATCTACTGGTACAGAGTTCATGAGTGCGCGCCAGAAAAAATTTCAGGACATGTTCTTCAAGTACAACATGATGTCGGGGTGGAACCACAGCATGCGTACTGCAGCGGTGAGCAGCGCAATCCAGTTCATCACCCGTCACGCGCTCAACCCGAACAAGCACAGCGCGCGTTACCTGTCGGAACTGAACCTGTCGCAAGACAAGCTGTACTTCTCCGGCGATGGGTCGCTACTGGTGCGGAGCGAGGATGTCATCGCGGCTGGGGGGACGAAGGCGGACGCGGCCGCACTGCAGGCTGCGATCCATCGGTATGTGGATGGTGCGGTACTGCGCCCCAACGCTGCGCACCGGCCGATCTGGATGAGTGACCCGCACTATGCCCTGCTGTCGCACCTGAAGCAGTTCACGTATTCGTTCCACCAGACCATACTGAAACGAGTGACGGAGGAAGCCAAGCACGGCAACTACGGCCCGCTACTGCCGCTATTGTCGTACGTACCAGTGTCGATCGCGGCTTCGTTCGTGAAGGGTATCGTTCAGGGCGGCGGGGATGATCCTGAGTGGAAACGCGGGTGGGGCGTCTCCGACTACGTGTGGGACGGCGTACAACGTGCTGGCTTGCTTGGTATCCGTCAGTTCAGTAGTGACATCCTGAGTGATGTAGGGCACGGCGGTACGGGGCTGGGGGTTATCATCGGGCCAGCAGCCGACCACGTGCTCGGGTTCGCTCGTGACATCAAACGCGGGAACGTCAAGCATGCGGTGATAGATTCCCTCCCCGCCAACGATATGTACGGAGCAATACTGTCGCGGGCCGTAAGTTGAAGCAAATAAGTCCCTGCTAATATTAGCAGGGACTTATCAACATACCCTTGAAAATATTGGGATTGGAAGGCTCTTTGGAACGTTATTGGAAGCTATTTTCTCTTTATATATCATATATTTATTACTTTCTATCCCAAAATTACAAAATATTGGAAGAAAGCTATAGAGATATAAAAGTAGTACCTGAGAGTAAAAGTAGTGTGTTCCTATAGAAAAGGTTCGCGTGGTTGGAGTGGGTGTTTGGAATGGCCGCGTGGGGGTGGGTAATGATCCCTAGCATAGTGAGGGGCTATTCGCTGCGACGGTAAAAAACGGTCGCGTGTGTTGTGCCTGTGGCAAAAAAGAAAAACCAGCCTAAGCTGGTTTGTCGATGATCTGTCCGCTGTTCAGATAGACGTTTACGATCTTGCCCGCCAGTCGTGCCTTCACCTGCAGTAGCGTAGCGATTTCGTAGCGTAGGTCATCGGTTTTTCAGCCTTCTTCAGTACTTCTTCCAGTACTTGAAAAAGTCCAAACTCGGTGCTGTAAGGCATGGTTTTGCTCCTGTAAACTAGCGTCGGAGCTTGCGCTTATGCTCCTCCGCTGACTGACAAATTACGCAGTTATATTTCCCGTCAGCAATGCGCGCTTCAGGGACTTCATCTCCGCACGTCGGGCAATAACCATCGTAATCCAGCGGTTTTATTTGCTTGGTAGTGTTTTTGGCGAGAGCTTCTCGAACGAGGTTTTCAGCGAAAGCGCCGGCCTGCTCTAAATACTTTTCGTCCATCGCGGTCTTTCTTATGTGCGACGTGCTGCACAAGATAGTAAAGTAAGAGAGTCGTAACTGCGAGCTTGTAGATCGAAGATACGACTCGCGTCGTAGTGAATAGCGGGTCGAAGTTTATGCAGGCGGCCCTGTCTGTGAGAGAATCCAAGCTGCAAGCTGTTCGCGGGAGAGCAGTTGTGCCTGAAAATCCGGCGTGCTGATCTCTCGCGGAAACGGCGCTCGCAGTACGATGCCGCCGTCCGGGCAACCAACGATGACCGCTACGTTCCGGCCTTCACGGTGCCGCCCGTCAAGCCACAGCCGCTGCAGCTCGCTCAAGTCGATCTTGTTCGGTACACGCATCGCCAGCTTCGGCAGGAACTTGTACTCGACCCACAGGTCGCTCTCACGGCCCGATATCCAGATATCCGCAGTACCTGACCGGTATGGGTTGTTCATTTTTTCCACATGGAGGTTTTGTGGTAATTTACGATGCACACTCCTCATGAATGTAGTTTCAGGTTTTGACGCCACCCCATGCCTCCTTCCTGCGGATTCGCTTTATATGGGTAGCACTAACACCAAACTGAACCGCTGTGTTTGCTGACGACAGAACTGATGAACGAATAGCGCGAATATCGGAAACCGTTAGTTTCGACATCGGGTTTTTCTCCCCATCCATCGAAGTACCGTGCGCTCTTTTGCGGAGGCAATTCGCGCTATGGGGCTCCCAGATAAGATTCAGTAGGCGGTTATCAGCGGGTTTGCCGTTTATGTGGCTGCACGTACACCCGGCTGGCTGAGGCCCGACAAAAGTTTCGAGCACCATACGCGATACGCTATACGAAATAGCTTTTGGCTTGCGCGCGACCGATACCATAACTCGCCCATTCGGCATGGGTGTTAGGATACGTAAATGCCCACGGACACCCCGAACGCGCCCGAGGTCACTAACCATGAATCTCGGGTCGCTAGGGTACGGTAGCCACCGCTCTTTAGTTTTGACTGACATGGCTGGCGGCTGCAGCTTCTCCGGCCAAGGCGCAATAGGCCGAGCCATCTTCAAAGTCATCAGGGTTGTGCTTACCAGCCGCTGACCGGGCCATCTTCAGCAGCTCCATGAACTGCCAGCCCTGTACTTCTGTCAGGTCTTTGCCGAACATGGCATTGAACGCTTTCACACAACGCGCCATGCTGCGCTCGCCTTCCGGCCGGTCGCGGCTGGCAGCACGGTCTTCGATGTGCTGCGCACCGGCGTGCAGGATGGAGGCTGCATTCGCCGCACTCGCTTTTACCGGGGGGATGGGATGTATCGGCTTAGCCATCATGCACCCCCAGTCAACGTCGAGTAGAAGCCCTGCAGGTGCAGGGCTTGCGCGCAGGCGTCGGTCAGTGCGTTATGCTTGCCCTCGAACGCTGGCATCTTCGGTACGCCGGGCATGCCCTTGAGCGTGCGGTAGCAGCGGTTGTTCCAGAATTTCCACGGTGCTTTCCAGCCATTGCTGGTATAGGCGTGGGCGAGGATGGCGTTATCGAAGTCAGCGCCATTGCCCCAGACTTTATACTCGCCGTGGTTGAAGAAGCCGTTCAGCGCAAGCAAGGCTTCAGTCAGTGGTGTACCGGCTTCACGGAATACGCTGCGCGCCGTGTCATCCTGATTCATCCACCAGCGCAAGGTATCGCCGGAGATGGTACGACCTTCGTCGAGGTTGCTCTGGATCGACACCGGCAGGTAGAACTTGTCGCCCAGCGGAGTCTGGGTGGCCGGATCGAATTTGACGGCGCCGATCGAGATGATGGCAGCGGACGGGGACGTGTCCAGCGTCTCCAGATCGATCATGATATGTTCCATGTCATTCCTCTTTGGCTCAAAAAAGCCCCCGGCGTACCGGGGGTTCTCGCAAGGTTGAGTGTTAGCGGTTACGCCGCCAGCGCTTCGAGCTGGCTTTGGATGCTGTCCAGTACCTTTTGGGCAGCGGCAACATCTTTAGCGTTCTGCTTCATGGTTGCGGCGTGCAGCTTTTCGTTCTCCTTACCGAATGCAACGTGCTTCTTGTGTTCTTCCTTCGCAAGTTTCAGTTGCGCTTTCAGTTCGGCGGTAGCAGCTTTCTTTTCAGCGGCAGTCATGATTTTCGATTCTTTGCGGGCCATGGTATTGCTCCTTAAGGAAAACTGAATAACGGATTTCATTAATCCGAACCGCCCGGGAAATCAGGCGGTTGATAATTGATTTACGCCTGCACGTTGCTGCTTCCAGTTTCAGACAGGCGAAGATTTCTTCTTCTGTCAGTTCCGGCAGCAGCTCGTTCAGACGGTGAAAGCTGGACAACGCCTGATCGATACGCCATTTGCTTACAGACATTACCCAGACCTTTCATTAACGACGTGCAGCAGGACGTGCAGCAGGCTTCTTGCTAGGTGGCGGCGGGGCCATCTCGTAGCTGCTGACATCTGGCTCAGTCATCAGGCGCGCACGAGCTTCATCGCGGCGGGCAAAAGCCAGCTCGATGTTCTCGTTCGGGCGCGGGTTCTTGAAGCGCAGCGACGCGTAGGTCACGCCATCGTCGAAGCAGACTTCAGTAACCACACCCAGCGGCGGCAACTGGAACGAGCGAGCCACGCTAGTCACGTAGCTGTCGAACGCCTTGATGGCAGTCGGGCTGACTTTCAAGACCATGATTGGGGTCTCGTTGTCGGCATCGACCGGCAACAGAGCCAGCAGACGCGAGTTCTTACATGCCTTGCCTTTGCCATCCGAACCGAACTGGTTCATCGGGCAAGTCGCGCAGCTATCGCTCTGACGTACCGGGCTGTTGTTGCTCGGAGTCAGTTGCGACGGGTTCGGGCTGATAGCGAAACAGGCCGGCGGGCTGATGTTGTTCGGGTCGAAGTTGTGCTCGTAGAACGAATTGCTGGACACAAAATCGACGATGACCACGTCCATCGGGCCGGGGTGTTTCGCGCCATCCGGCAGCTTGAACATCTTGTCTTGAGTGACGCTGATCACATCGCCGCCGGGGGCGCCGACGCGTTCCTGAATCCCTGCGACTTCTGCCCGCAGACGTTCTTGGATCGACATAACTTCAGTGGGTTTTTTTACTGCGGGTGTTTTAGCGGTTGCCATGTTGGCTCCTTGATTTCGTGGATTTCATTACACCGTGCGCAGGTTCAATTTGCGCTTGGTAAACGGGAGAACGCCGGGAATCTTCCCTTTGGTCTCGAACAACTCACGACAGCCCGTGACACTGGGCCGACGTTCGAGCAAGTGGTAGTACTTGTTTCGGTGCAGGTACGCGTAAAACGCATCCCAGTCCTCAACTTGAGGGACGACAGAAGTCGTGATGCTGACCGAGGCTTTCTTACCTGTGGTCTTCTCCACGCCTTCCTTGTCCATCAGCTCCATCACTTGCGTCTCGGAGTCCGCGATGGCCGCTTCAACCTCCTTCACTTGCGCTTCGAGCTTGCGTTTCTTCTCACGCAAAACCCAAAGCGCGTCGATTGCAGAACCGAGCGTCATGGTACTTTCCTTTCTAATGGTTTGCAACACGATCTACAACAGATCGTAATAGATTATGTTGTGTATAAAATACTACTGATTGAATTTTCTAGTGTTCTTCCTAGTTGACTTTTCCAGTCTATTTTCGATCTTCGATTACTTGCTGTAGTTAACGGCCCAGCCGCCTTCAGCGGATAGCACCAGATCGGCGCACCACTCCGGCGGCGTGGTCATTACCTTGAGCATGGTATTGAAGCACTTGTTGGCGCTGGCAGTACGCACGCAGCAGACGACCTCATCGTGCGTAGTAGTCACGACACGATAGCCACACCCGTCAGCCAGCTCTAGCAACTGATCGCCAATGATGATGCGCGCCAGCGCCTGCACGATGTTCTCGCACAGCAGGCCGCCGTACACCTTGGCTTCTACCCCCTTGCGGGTGTAGCAGTACTCGGCGTAGCCGTTGTCACCCATCTTGGCGCGGATGTCCGGGTACTTCAGGCTCATGCCGTTGGGTAGCCAGATGCGCTCCTTCTCCCAGCGCAGACATTTGTACTTACCAGAACGGCCGGCAATCATGTCTTGGATGATGCCGTCGCAGATTTTCCAGAACGCAACGATCTTGAAGTTCATGCGCCGGTAAAGGTTGACGATCTTCTGACACATGTCCAGCTCAAGGAACACTGCCGGCCCCATGGTGCCGAGGGCGAGCGTGGTCTGGAGCTTGGCGGCACCCATCGAATAGCCAAGGCCGAGCACACCGATCTTGCCGATGAAGCGCTCCAGTTTGTCGGCCTTGGTGATTTCCCGGCCATAGATCGTGCTGGCGAACTTGGTGTACACGTCCGTCGGCGAGTCGTCAGACTGCGCAGCGAAAGCCTCAAGCAGATCGTCTTGCCCGCTGATCCATGCATTGACCCGCGCTTCGATCTGGCCCGAGTCGGCGACGACCAGCTGGTGCCCCTTGGGCGCAAGGATCGACAGCCGCAACTCGCCGCCGCGTGGCAAGTTCTGCATGTTCATCTTGTTGCCCGCCGACCAGCGGCCAGTATTGCCAGTAATGAAGATATGGCCGTCACGACGAGCGAGCCAGAACCCTGTTTGGGTCATGGTGCAGTATGTAGCGCTAACCTTTTGGGTCTTGCGCATATGCTCTGCCCGAACAACGATGTGGTCGCGTCTACGAAAGCCGACGATATATAGTGGCTGACGATTATCGCGGCTATCAATCTTCTCAGTGATGTTGGCGCTGGTACCGACCAGATGCGCCAGCGTTTGCACCCACTCGGCATTAGCTTTTACCGTAGTGCAGTAGTAGTTTTTACCTCCCTGTGCCCAGCCATCCCAGAGAACAAGTTCTTTGATGAATTCTTCTCGTGCATGAGGCGTCGAGTCCAGTAACCACGCTCCGAAGGTTTTGAGGTGCGGCCCGAACCATGCGGGGTAATCGCGGTAAGCGACAATAAACCGGACAAACCCCGGATGTGAATCATAGGTTTGCTCACAGAACGGGATGTTGGCGTACGTCAGCAACTGCCGCGCTCGTGCTATCTTCCTTGGTTTTTTTACGAACACCGTGGCTCTGCGGCCTACGACGACATTTTCTTCGAAACTGCCGTCCGCCTGCATCATGGCGGCGATGCGGAGTTCTGCATCGCCCAGCGCCCCCATACCTAGCAAAGTACCGCCCACCGGCACATAGCGCATCTTTTTACTGGCGAATACACCGGCTTGTTCTGTCCGCCATTCCTGAGTGTTATGCGACAGGTAGGGCATAGTGTGCCCCAACGTGAAATCACATTTCAGGTATGGGGCATCGATTTCCAGCCACTCCGCAGCTTCGGGGCCGGTGAAACGCTCGGCCGGCAAGAAACGAATATCGCGTGTCGGCGACACTTGTGCAATATCCCCTCCTTGCCATTGATCGATTCGCTCCCAGCCATTCAGGGTCAATACTTCAGTATCGCCCGGTACACAATGGGCGCCGTAGAAATTCAAAAGGACGGGTAACGACCAGCCGTTTTTACCGGCTTCGAGGAAACGGCCTGCTCTTGTTTCTCCGATAGTAGACTTGACAGCAAGGCGAGCATCAACCAGATCGCGGACACGCTCATCAGGATGTTCAGACAGAGCAGTGAAATCGAGATCAGTCTTAGCGAAAGCGTAAACTTCCTTTTTCGTTGTCGGGCTGATCTTTGTCGGAGGCGTAATACCCTCCGCACGTAAGAGGTCGGCGAATGATTCATTTGACGCGATCACCTTTCTGGCTTGCTCCAGATCAGTGATGCCGCCGCTGACCCGAACGAGCAAATCCTCTTTGGACTTGATCTCCCGCGCCAGCTCTTTCTCGACCCGAGGAGTATCGACCTTCAATACAGGATCACAGAACATCTTGATGGTGTGATGAATCAATCGTAGTTCGTTGGCCGGGAAAACGGCCAGCATGAACTGAAAAATTTCAAACGTCAGCCGAACGTCTTCAGCACAGTACTCAGCCATTTTGGCGTAGAGTTCTTTGTCAAGATCACGTACCCCTTTGGACGAAGCCAGTATGTCAGCGATCTTGTTGCCGACCCCGTAAAACTGTGCAACCTCGTCAAGACCCGCACCAATATCGTTACTATGCAGCCCACGAGCCATCGATAAAGTATCGAGGTAAAGATAAGGTACAACATCAAAATGGTGAGACAGAATGAAACCATCAAAAGCGGTGTTGTGGCACAAAAGAGCGTGAGTCGACCAATCAATAGCTTTGAGCGCATCGGTGAGCTTCTTTCCTGAATAGACCTTGACCGGACGCCGGCCGATCTTGATGCCGGCCATATGCGGCTTGAACCGGGCATCACGGATATATGAGCTGGTGTTCATCTTGCGCAGCGTGTAGTCAGCGTCGAAGTAGGTCTCGAAGTCGACTGTAACGACCTTGGCCAGATTGATCTTGGCCAACTCAACATCGGCATTGATAACACCGACTGCGTTTTGCACCTGTTGTTTGAAAACCTTACCCCAGCTCATGTCGTTTTCTCCGGTGGCGGTACGCGCTTAGCGAGGTAGCGAATCTCTACCAGTTGAACGGCTTCATTGATCTTGCGCGAGTTACTTGTCTCGATGACCCGCAAGGACACCGCCAAGTAGGTCTCCAGCAGGTTCAGGTCTTCGTCGGTGTAGTCACGTCGCCGGAGCCGCCCTTGAATCTTGCGCAGCTTCGTCGTCATGTCCTCGACGAATTCCTTGCTGTTCTTGCTCATGGCTTCCTCCATATGCAGCCTTCGCACCGAGGGTCGATGTCGTCCATCTTGCAGTCAGTGGACATCACGAACGGGATCGGCACCATGTTGCGCCGGCCATCTTCCGTCCAGCCATCTTGCACCATCAGGTCGGTGCGGTACGGCTCACGATCGAAGCAGCCGTACTTGCCCAGCGCTACCTTCTTGCCGTCCTTGATGGCGTCCATCACTGTCCTACCCACTCGCGGTGCTGTTGCCAGCCGCGAAAGTTGTTACTCGACAGATACGTTCCTGCCAGCGCCCGGGCTTGATGCTCGAACGGCGACATGTGGCCAGCGGTGTTCAGCTTGACCGCCAGCTCCAGATCACGCTGCAGGTTAGGGGTGCTACCATCATGGTTGAGGTAGGACACCCGGGCGCAGCGTGCTGCCGAGGCGAGGCACTGCGAGACCAGCGGTAGCGTGTACTCACCCTCGGTGATGTACGGCAGATGCTCGGTGCGCTCGACTGGCTTCGACAACTGCATGGCAGTACGCATTGAGCGAGCCAGCGCAGCGATCTCCGGCTGAGCATCAGGGTGATCACGCAGCGCGAAGAAGTTGGCCCATTCCGTCGCGGTGACGATCGTATGTATCCACTGGTACGGCTCCAACACCCGGTTGACGATCTGCTTGTGCAGGCCGAGTTTCATCATGATCTCGGCACGATTGGCGGCTTCGAGTGCGCCCATGCGCCACGACAAGACCGCACGATCTCGTTCTTCGACCTCGGCGCCAGCCTGCATGCCGGGCTGGTTCATACCCCACTCGACCGGATAGGCCGGATTGTTGCGTACCTGCTCGATCATCTTCTGGATCGGGATAGCTCGGCTGCTGCTGGAGTTACGTGAAAAAACCCGGTGGGTAAGAAATTCACTATGGATGAACCGGGGATATACCAGTTGCAGCGTGGTGATGCGTGCGCCAGCATCGCTAATGCTGTCAAGCACGACTTTGGCTTCGATTGCTTCAATCATTGAGTGCCTCTTGGAGCAAGTTGAGTAAGTTGCTCATGCGCTTGTTCTTGGTCTCAAGCACTGAGTAGATATGCTCGTCGATGGTGTTCTCGGCGAGTACCACAATGGTCTCCGTGCGGTTCTTTTGCCCGTTACGGTAGACCCGTTTATTTCCCTGAGCGAAATGTTCGAGGTTGAATGTCGGGCTGGCCCAGATGGTCGCTGTACCGCGCGTCAATGTCAGGCCGTGGCCGGCTGACTGCGGGTGGGCGAACATCACCCGGTAGAACCCGTTCTGGTAGTGCTGCACCATTTCTTCGCGTTCGCGGGATGGCGTGTCACCGTCGATCACGCAGAAGGTAACGCCGCGCCGCTCGGCCTCCTTGATCAGCTCATCGCGCTGGTGGCGCCAGAGGAAGAAGCAGACCGAGTGTTGTCGCTCCTCGATCAAGTCAAGGATCAGCGAGTAGCGCCCGTTGTCGACCAGCACCGCTTCGTCGTCGTGGTACACCGCACCGCTGGCGATCTGCTGCAGCTTGGTAGTGACGGCGGCGCCGTTGATCGCGGTGACGATCTTGCCGGACTGCAGCTCGGCGACCGAAATGGCCTTGAGCTGCTGGTACGCCTTGTCCTGTTTCTTGGAGAGCTGGTACGACACCGAGTACATGTGGTTCTCGGGGATGTCGATGCACTCCTCGAATTTGTGACGGATGGTTATGTCCGCAATAAGCCCAGCAACAGCTTCTTCAGCGCCTTCTTTGTCCTGCCACTCAACCATGCTCGTTTTCGGGCCAGTCTGAACTGGCGTGCAACACGCTGAACGGAATCCGAAGAAAGACTTGCCGAGCCGTTCCCCGTTGTCCAAGATATTGATTGGGTGCCAGATGTCACAAATTGTTCGGCTGTTGGGGGTACCCGAAAGGCCGGAACGATAAGTGAAATACTTCTTGATCTTGCCCAGTGCCCGCGAGCGCCCGCTTGTGTGATGTTTGAAACTCGTGACCTCATCGATGATGAGCGTATCGAAGCGGTCAAAGAATTTCGGCTTTTGTTTAGCGAGCCATACGGCCGCGTCGGTGTTCGTGATGTACACGTCCGCTTCGGTGGCAAAGGCTTCTTCCCGGTTGTCAGCGTAGGCGATTGAGCACTTAAGCTCAGGCGCGAACTTCTGGAAATCCATGAACCATGCGGGTCGAAGTAGCGACTTCGGCGCAATAACGAGCGCACATTTACCTCCCTTCCTTCCTTTACGCCGGCGACGGAACAACTCGATCTGTACCGCTGTTTTGCCGGTACCCGGATCGCTGGCGTCAAAAAAAGCCTTCAGCTTGGAAGCGAAGGCGACGGATTCTTTCTGATGGGCGTAGAGTTGTAGGGCCATTAATGACTCCTGGAAAACATCGGATCGACCGGTGTGCTTTGGTTGCTCTCGCAAATACGGATCAGGTCGCGCACCATGCGTCTCGGCATTGAATCGGCGTGCGTCAGGAACGCAAGCTGATGCCCGATTAGCAGCACTGCGGCGTCGGTTGCCGGGTCAACACCTTCTTCTTCTGCCTCATCGACAGAGAGGATGAGATTGATTGCCAGATCGCGCAGCGGCACACCCTTTGCATACATGGCCAGCGCAATATCATGGCGAGCGGCCATATCAAGTCGCCTTGCGGATCGAGATACGGTTCTCGCGGAAAGCGCCAACCAGCAGGTCGATGTCTTCCAGCACTTTCTCGAATTGCGGCTTGGTCATCTCGCTGCGCTTGGGCGGGTTGGCGACCAGATCGGCGCGGGCACGTTCCAGCTTGTCAGCGGCGACGTTGAGGACGTATTGGCGGCGTTCTTGCTTGGTTTTCATTTCAGACTCCTTTGTCACAGTATTCGGTGTTCTTATATGGGCACCACTTGCATGAAAAAATATTCGGGTTGGCCGGGAAGTCGATGCAGGTAGTCATGGCGTCACCGCGCTGCTCAAAACTGCGGCGGAAACGCAGTCCTTGGTTGCGGGTGTAACAGGCATGCGTTAGCTCGTCGGCGTCGAGGTACCACAGCTCGGCGTGGATCGTTTCGAGCTGCGGGTAGCGCAGGAACGTGACCAGTTGGTACAACTGCAACTGCTCGTTGTGCTTCACCTCGTTGCCGTAGCGTCGGCCGGTCTTGTAGTCGATGGCCACAGCCTCGGTAGGCGACAGGAACACCAGCGCGTCCAGCTTGAGCCGCAGCCATGCGTCACTGCTGGCCCATGCAACGGCCTCCCATGCGCGGTTCATCGCCCACTCGCCTTCGAGGCTGACCTTGCCCTCGGCATATAGCACCTTGAGACGCTCCAGCTCCCGGCTGAATTTATTCAGCTCGGGGATCATCTCGATACCGCCACGCACGAAGCGTTCTGCAGCGTCGTGGATGCGGGTACCGCGATCGTTGGCGTGTTCGGTTTTGCCCGGTGGCAGCGGGCGTTCAGGCTCGGGGATTTTTAGCGCATACTTCAAATACGCACGGTGTTTGCACTGCTCAAAATCCTGAATCCGCGAGAACGACCATGTCGGAATGAATGTTTTCATGCTGCCTGCCTTCGCTCGGAAACGATCGAGTCTATCTTAGATGCGACCCAATCGTAAATCGATGTTAGATCGCTATCGTAGAAATATTCTTCCTCCGACCAGTCATCCTCCCCTTCAGGCTTGAACTGGACATGGTGCTCGGCTTCGGGGTTTCCATACTCCTCAACGGCCCATTCGATCTGACTGTTGCGCCATGCGGTAGCCAGATCAGCAGCGCGTGCTTTACCGTGTTTCGGCAGGTAATACCGATACGTACTGAGCCATGTTTCATCTGGCTCCAGCACGGTGTATTCCCTGCCCCGGTAATAGTCCAAAACCCAGTACTTATCGTTACGATCATGGCCGTGCCGGCAGTTTTCGCCGCCGGTTGTTATCCGGCCCATGCCTTCAAACGATTCACGGTCGAAGGGTTCGCAGTACGTAATCGATAGCGAGAACGCCACGTCGCAAATCGTGTATCCATAATTACGCACAAGGCGAACGGTCTTTTCGACTTGTGCGTAACTCGGCGATAGCTTGCGGCGTACCTGTTCGCGTATGTTGTACTGCACAGATCGCCACGCACTAGCCGCTGTTTCCGTCCAGTAGTGCTGGTACCGGGCTTTCAGGTACTGCTGATACAGGGTCGGTGTTATCTTCATTTTTCGCCTGCTTCCTGATGTCCTGTTCTGGGTTGATATAGAGGTCGATATAAATCGAGCGAACTGGGTATATGTAGCTGTAGAGGTCATCAAAGCCATCGCACCCATCTCCGTAGGTTTGGGTCTCGATGTCGTTTTCGTCTTCACCGATACGCACGAGACGAGCGGCGATCGGTTTGTCCTCAAGCGACAATAAGAACAATTCGTGCGCCTGAATGCGCTCAAAGCCGTCATACCACTTGATGCTATCTATGTGGAAAGACACCAGTAAGTGCTCGTCACCATACGGCACGATGTCGACCTCGTCGAGCTGGATAACCGCTTTGTCCGGGCTGCTCAGCCGCCATGCGGCGATGGCGGCGAGCATGTCGTCTTTCTTGCCTATGGCTACATAAGCAACTTCTGAGTAGTAACCCACAATACCCTCACAATTGGATACGCACGGTCTCGCCAAACGGCGCGACTACGTCGGTTGTCATCACCCACAGTACCGGGTAATCCGGCGCTTCTTCGGGGAACTGGCCATAGCCGTCTGTCAGGTACACCATGCAGACCGGCGTTTCCTGCTCGTCGATGTTGCGCTGGAACGGCGGGCGGAAATCCGTACCGCCGCCACCGTGCATCTTGAACGTCGGCGTATCGCCTTTATCGAACGTGTCGATGTGGTTGATGTGGGCGTCGCAATAGCCAACCTCGACTGTTTCCGGGCGAACTTCGTCGATGATGGCGGTAATCTCAGAGCCGAACGCGTTCAGTGTGTGCTGGTCGATTGAGCCCGAGGTATCGATCCATGACTGAATCTTGCCGCAGTGCTCACTGTGCAGCCCGGGCAGATAAACATCCTGCGCCAGCGCGCGGCGGTTCAGCCGGCGCCAGTTGAAGTCGTCGCGCGAGGCTTGATCGACGAAGCGACGCAGCACTTCACGCCAGTCCACTTTCGGCTTGAGCATCTCGCTGACGAAGCGCTCCAGACTGCCCGGTAGCTTGCCCATCAGCGCGGCGGCATTGGCCGCTTGTGCTGCTGCTACCTGCCACTCACGCTGATCGGCGGCTTTTTGTGCCGAGTCAGGATCGCCCGGCTCTAGCTGATCCTGACTATCGCCCGGTGGGTCAGGCGGGAGCTGGTTGTACACGTCGTCGGTACTCATGCCCTTGAACGCCGGGCTGTGTAACCAGCCGTCACCAAGCTGGAAGCCGGCGTCTTTCAGGATGTCGTTGATCACGTAGTCCCCGGCATGGTTCCAGCGCTTGTGCTCGCGCTCGCCGAGCCGCCCCATGTGGTCGAATACGCAGTGCATGACCTCGTGCGCCAGCGCACTCTTGGCTAAGGGCAGTGGCAGCTCCTTGACAAACTCGGCGTTGTACTTGATAACCTTGCCGTTAACCGACAGCGTCGGGATGTCGTTGTCTTCAACCAGCCGCAACCTCAGTGCCAAGCTCCCGAAGAACGGATGATCCAGAATCAACCCCGCTCGGGCTTTGGTCAGGTGTGTCAATGCTTGTACGTCCATAATTCAGTCGCTCCTTAAGCGTACGCATGGCTTGTCTTGCCAGTGCAAATTCGATTTCACGTTCCAGCTCATCTTGCGGAACCAACTCTGCTTTACTTATCAGCAGTCGGATGTGTGCGTTGGTCGTGCGCGAGTAGTACTCCTCGGTCTTGAGCGACCTACCCTTTGGGTTCGCATCGTGCAGAACTACCGGCGTCTTGTAACTGAAGCCGATGTACACATGGCCGATGCGAACCTCATAGCACTGTTTATTGTCATATTGCTTGAGATTAAATTCCATTGGCTCCTCTCAGTCGTAGCTCTACTACCTTGGTGATGAGTTTTACTGCTGCTGGTATCTCGTGCTTGGCCTGTACCTTGATGCGCTCGATGTACCAGAGGCGCTGATCATGCGACCATGTGCGGTAGATCGAGACGTTGCGCGCCCATGAGCTGTTTTCTTTGGCCAGTTCATTGAGCGCGCGCCACACTAGTTGTTCTTCAGGCTGCGACGTCATAACGTTGCATCCGCTGCAGAATCTCGCTGGCGGCTTGCGCGGTCTGTGCACGCACAGCCTTGTCGTCGCGCAGGCGCTGCGGCGAGATCATGCACAGGCGGTGCTCAACAGCGGTACGTGCAGCTTCCAGTTCCGGGTCTTCCAGCAGGTTCAGTGCCGGGAGGATTTTGATCAGCGATCGTGCGTTCTCGATCAAAGAATCACGGAAGATTGCGTCAGGATCGCTCAATCTTTCTTCGATCTTCGATACCACCTCGCGCAAACGCCCCCAGCAGTGCTGCAACGCATCGTGCTGTTGGGTTGAGATGTTGCGGGTGATGTCGGCGCGGATGGCTTTCACATCATCGGCGTCAATATCGACGCGGAAATCAGCCGCATCAGGGATCGGCTCGAAGCGGAAGCCTAGGTCGAACTTGCCGCGGATCACGTCAGGTGGCGGGTACTCGCCGGGGTCGTACATGGTGCCGAGCTTGAGTCGTGCTTCCTTGATGAGTGTCGGGTAGTTGTTGTAGAACTCATCGACCAGCGCGTTGAAGCTGTCGCGCATGCCGCGCATCTGCTGGGTGTATTCCAGATACAGCTTGGCCGGCAGCATACGTTTGCCGTCGTCCATCCATGGCAGCGTGACCGACTCGTGGTACGCACGAATCTTGCTGACCAGATTGCTGATCGGCTTGAGGGCATCAGCCGATATCAGCATCTTGTTGAATCGCCCAGCGTCTTTCGCTTGGTGCTGTTGCTCGATCTCTTTTGAGACCTTCTTGTCCAGCTTCCTGCCAGTCCATTGGGAACAGTTCAGGGTTACAAGCATGGCTTTGTTGTGCAGGTTGCTCATCGTTACCTCCAGTACGTTTGTTGATTGCTCTGATCGCACCTTCAATGGACGCCTCGATCTGTTCGAGACGTAGTGTGGCGATCTCCAATTGACGTTGCGCGCCGAGGATGCTCGCGCGCAAGACTTTCACTTCATCAAGGATGTTGTTCATTGAGCCGGTACATCACCTGTTGTTTATTATCCTTTCCGCAACGAGCAAGTTCGCGGAAGACGTAGCCCTTCTTGACCAGCGGCTTCATTCGGGCGTGGGCAGTCAGCGGCGGCACGTCCATGAAGATTCCGATCTCGCTGGTCATCAACGGCCGGGCCTGCTGCCGCATGAATTCGAGTACAGCCTGTTCATCATGGTTGAGCGATGTAGCGTTCGAAGTAGTCGGGGTATACCCGAATACCTTCTGTAGTTCTGTCGTGTCCATTGCTAACCTCCGGGTTAAGTCGCTGCGATGATGCGACGGATGTTTGCCACTGTTTGCGGGTGCTGTCCGATCATATCCAGCATATCTGCCGCCAACCCCAATGCTTCCAGCAGCTTGTCGCGTTGCTCCGTCACCGCCTTCAACTTGGTGGCCTTGTAAGCAATAGCTTCTTCACTCGCATCGTCACGATCTAGCCCAACAAGCCCGCCGAATTGTTCCATTGATAGCGGCATATCCGGCACGCTCGGCGCCCCCAAAATCTCGCGCTCGATGGCGCGGGCAATCAGAATCGTAATTTCATCCGAATCCAATTCACGCCACTGATTGTACTGGTCGGCCGCGGCATTCCATTGCGCTTCTGCCCTTGCTGCAAGCTCCAAAATCCGCTCATCGCTCAACCGTGGCGGCTGCGGCTCTGCCAAACTACTAATCTGCGCCGGATTAGTAGCTGCTAGTAGTTCATTGAGCAGGGCGGCCATGCGGTCGCCGGCGAGTTGCACTGCACGGCAGTTGCAGGCGTTTTTCCAATTGCTGATTTCGTGCGCGATGCGCTTTTTCTGTTCTGCGTTCATTTGAATTTCTCCAGCACTTCCCCAACCGTCTTGTGGCTCCAGTCGGGGTATTCGAACCCGTCGATCAGCACGTTGATAGCTGCGGCGAAATCGTCATCTTCGTCGTAAAGTTCCTCGACCAGCAGATAACGGCCGTAGATACCAAGGAAGGCGGCAGCATAGTGATGTTTCAGTCCGGCTGCTTCCGCGATTTTCAAGCCGGTTTTAAAGTCAAACTCGGATACGGCAAGATGCTCCAGCACCTCCGGTAGATGGCTCAGTATTGTCTCTACACGTTCGAGCGCATCCTCAACTTCCGGGCTGCCTTTCACACACTGCAGCGTGTGCATGATTCGATATCGCTCTTTCATCTGCATCACAGTTCTCCTTTCAACTCAATCCCGAGCTGCACCGCCAACCGGCGGGCTTCGCTCTTGGCGTTCGGCCACGGTTGCACCATGTCCTTGCCGTTCTCGTCAACGATGCGCCAAGCAACGACGAACCAGCCGCGCTTCATGTTGTACCGCTCCATGCGGTCTTTTTTCAGATAGCCGGTTTTCATGGCAACTCCTTCAGGCACTTGACCAGATTTGCGTGCAAAGCCGCTTGCGCATCGGCGGTGAACTTTTCAACCGTTTTCCATTTACGCTGCCCCATGTCGTCAGCAGGGAACAACCAGCGATAAGCGTGAAGCGTGGCATGGTGTGGGTAGAACATTTTTCCAGCCACGCCGTTGCGCTCTTTCGTGTTGCGAGTGAGCCAGAGTTCAAGAAAGCCCACAACGATGACATGTTCCACGTCAGGCGGCGGTGCGACGTACCCGCCTACCATGTTCAGGGTGTGCATAGCAGTTCATCCGGTACATCCACCTCGTCACCCAGCTTGCTGGCGACGAAGCAGCGCATGGCTGCAATCAGTGGGGTTGGGCCAGTAGTGTGCAGGCGCCAATCTTCGGTTTCGTAGTCCC
>ERZ724522.807-NODE-807-length-18769-cov-5.568772_pt1 | contig 18769 bp, 26 predicted proteins | sample MGYA00376055_ERZ724522 | MGnify/ENA primary metagenome ERZ724522 (study PRJEB28724, sample SAMN07190884) | wastewater metagenome | isolation source: effluent of sewage treatment plant in Hong Hong | place: Hong Kong | collected 2016-03-17 ... | reverse complement strand
ATAATGCTAATTGCCCACTTGTACCACTACCGCTTACCTTAGTTGCAATAGATGTTCTTAAATTTGTTTTAGCTGTATCAACACGGTAATTAGTTGCGAATACAGAACTATCAGCACCACCCGCCGCCGTACTTGCAATAGTTTGATTTGGGTATGTTCCAGTAATCGTAATATTTGTCCCGGCATACAGTCTCGGTTTAATGTTTGCCGTATCTGTGATATTCAGCTTTTGATTAATTCTATTGGAAAGGCTTGTGGTGTCAGTACCTACTCCTACACTATCTGTATATTGAGTAGTCCAGTTACCATTTTTCCTCATTTGCACAGAAAGGCCGCTGCGGCGCAGGCTGTCGGCATAGTTGGTGGGTATGTCGTTCACACTTCCCAGCTTTAACCACCGCTTAGTGCCTGCAGTTGTACTAATGCCTATATACACACAACTGTCTTGTGGCCGCATGGTGAAAGCTCCCAGCCTGGCAGGTGTGTGAGTAGTGTCTTTTACCGGCATATATGCAAGACTGTCGGATGCAATGCCGATATAATTTACTTTGCTTTTGTAAGGCACAAATCCGGTTACCTGCCCATTAGCCGCCATTGCAGCCACAATTAGTATCAATATCAGTATTCGTTTCATCATACGTTTAATTTGCTTTGTATTCCACATAAAAAATCTCTGGTTTTAAAATATCAGTAGTTCCGCTTGGGTCAGTTTCAACCACACTTATTACCGGCATCGTTTCATCTACATATATCCTGTACTCACCTCCGGCATGTTTAAACTGCCGCCCCGTTGGTGTGCCCGTTGTTTCTACTAATGGTTTACCCTCCCGCAGCACCAGCATTACTTCAATGCCTGCACCCAGCCGCACATCTTCTATATGTGTTAATCCGGGTGTGCCTTCTATATATGCTTTTTTCAATGCCATCAGCTTGCTTTCATAAATTGTACATAAACAATCTCACCCGGGTTAAACGGCAGGCTGCTGTCAAACCGCAATGTGCCGCTGGTAGTGTTATCAATGTATTTAAACTGCCTGCCCGTTGGTGTGCCGCTTACCTCGGTATATCCGCCATCCTCCCGCAGCACAAGCATTATTTCACTGGCACCGCCAAGGTCAGCATGGCTCACTTCAAATGCGCCTTCCGTAGTGGTCAGGTATAATTTGTACAGCACCGGCAGCGGTATTTCGGCAGCAGCATCAGTTGCAAAGGCACCGCTGCCCGGCAGGTATAGGGTTGCCATAGTAAAGCCTTCCACGGCACTGTCCACCTGTCCCCGCTTTATCATCACTTCCCCTTCCACATTCACCACATTGTTATCACTGTCCGTATATCTTAACCGCACATACTGGTTAGTGCCTGCATGTTGCAGCAGCCAAAACCAGCCTGCCTGTCCGTCTGCATTGTCAACTTTTGTCAATCCGGTTAATCCAATACCCCAGTCAATCATGCGGCCTTCTCTTGCCTTGTAGCGGCCACTGGTTCTGGTTACCTTTTCAATTTCTTCCACATCAAACTGAAAGCTGTTACTAACCGCACACAATGCCGGGTAAAAGGTGCCGTCTATCCGCACATACAACACTGCCTGTTTGCCTGTCAGTACTTTTTTCATCGTTCAGTTATGTATTTAAATTCATGGGTATCATTATAAGTTTTTCCTCTTGCTGTATCAATTACCTCCACCAGTGTGGGCCGCCATTCGCACAAAAACAGGTCCATATCAAAACCAAGGCATACAAACTTCCTATCAGCAGTATGCTCATCAATGTCTGTAAGATTGTATGTATGAAATACTGTAGGTATATCGCACCGGCCAAGCCCGTCAAGACTGTCACTTTCAATTTTATTAACCGTTCCGGAAAACACCCTGTTAAGCAGCTTACGCTGGTTCCAGGTGCTAAAGGCTCTTGTCCGGCCAAACGTATTCAGGTAATCATCCGCAGGCACACCGCCGGGAAACACAGCCCAGTTATACATTCTCTCCACCGGCACATATACATCACCATCAGCTTTCATCAGGCAACCTTTTAATAATCGCTTGGGCACATCACTTATGTACAGTTGCTCATCAATCTTTTCATTATTAAAATCGGTCTGCGATACTTTATGATGCTGCCCTGTGTACTTGGTAAACACACCATTTATTTTTGGGTAGTAGATATACCGGAAATTGGCCAGGTTAAGACTGATGCCCTGCAATGCACTTACATTTCCCCACAGCGGAGTAATGTATAACTTGCCGCTTACAGGTGCCTCTTTAAAGAAACGGGTGTCACCTGTCCAGTTATCACTCATGCGGAAGGTGCGCCACTCTGTTTCGTCAATCGCTGTCGAGTCAAATGAAACGGTAAGCTGCTCATCATTTACACTCCATGCACTGTTGCTCAGCTGCCATTTATTATTATTATCGCTATATATCCACACACTGCCATCATCGCCATCAATGCGTACACGAAACAGCAGCAGGTTAACCGTCCCGGATGAATAGTTGCTGCCAAGCCGGTAATCACAATAAAAATCAAACTTATCACCCTGCTCAATGTATATGCCGTTATGCTCAAGGTATGAGTTGCTTCCGGGGTATGTTGGGAATGTAATCTCCGCATAGCGTTCCGTTTCATTGCCCGCTGTATCAAATTTCCGGCTGATAAAAGCATCATTATCCGGAGTGGTAGGGCTGGCAGGAGAGCCTGCTTTCAGTGTCCAGTCGTTAAGGTCGTATGTCTTCCACAACGGGGCCGCATCACCACGGTAATCACCACGTTCAAAATCCACATTATCCGGCACCTCTTTGGGTGTCTCATGTGCAAAGTATTCCCTGGCAAAACTTACCGGCCCGTTAAAGCTTACAGTTGCACCACCCTGGGACCAGCTCATGGTTTCATCTTTGCCAATATTTTTTTCATAAGTAGCTGCCTCTCTTATTTCCTGCAGTTCACCAAGGCTGCTAAATACAGCCACACTATCGGGCTGCACATCAAAGTGGTCAATTGCTTTTATCCACCATTCACCCAGCCGCTGGCCAATAAAGCCGATATGCTTTAATATTTTAGTAAATACAGTATAGCAGTCCTCACTTTCACCCACTTCCTTTTCAAATGTTTTTGCTTCAAGAAAAAGCACATCAAACGCATGATCATCCGGCAGCGTTTCTTCCCGCCAGTTAAACACTACGTTAATATTTTGCTCAATGCCTGTGAACCGAAAGCACCAGGCAATAAAATCAATAATCCGGTGTTCGTTCACCGGGTTTTCATCTTCAAAGTTTTTAAGCGTAACATTTTTTAAACCACCAAGCCCATCAGTAGCCACCAGTGCACACACATTCGGGTGCGGCATAAACGGCTCACTATTATCAGCAAGGCTCACCCAACCCCTGAAAATTATATGCTCTTCGCTGTTAACAGCAATAGTCATGTAATACCGCTTATCGCTGTAAGGGCCACGCAGCAGCTTGCTCAGGTTATTATTGCTGTCAGTTTTAAATCGAAACTCAGCCTGCATACCAACAATAGTCTGCAGCTTGTTTCGCTCATTATTGTTTACAGTTAACCGCAGGGGAGAACCTGCCGCCGTAAGCTCTTCGGTAATTCCTTCCAGCTCTTCCACCACAATTACCTCATCATCTGTTAGCGGGTCGGTATATTCAATTACAAACAGGTAAACATAAGTGCCGGTGGGTATAGTCCAGGTGGCAGGGCTGCCTGCAGCCACTGTTCCGGCATTGGTGTACGAGGCACCACCATCGGCACTGTATTCGAGCCGCACACCACTGGCACCTGATGGAACGGTAAAGTAAAATAACATAGTCTGGTTACCGCCGCCTGCATCCTCAATAGAGTAGTTGATGCTGTACGGGTTTACCAGTTCACTCATACGGTCCTCTATCCGCACAATCATGTCCTGATCTTCGGTATTCTTAAACCTGCAATGATATTTTTGGTAGTAAGTCAATTTGTTTGTTTATCCTGTTCTCGTTTGGCTCATTTGTTCCAGTGTTATCACACCCACCATCTCACGGCCACTCATGCGCAGCGTTACTTCTCTTGGCATATTTACAATACTGCCAGCCATACCAACAGAGGCTGCATTTATATTGCGCTGGCCAATCATATCAGCAAAAAATACTTTCAGCTTATCCAGCGGAGCTACCACTTCGGGGTTGCTCGCATTGGTACCACGGCCTTCGCCCACAAGGGCACTTACCGGCCCGGTTACAAGGCCACCATCAGCAAAACCAAGAATTTTTTTAAAGGCCCCTACAAAAGATAACCCGCCGCCTTTGGCACCTCCGGTTATCAGTGAGAGCACACCGGCCTGTATGGCAGCAGCAACCAGTTGCTTAATCAGCGCCTTTAAACTATCCATTATTCCCTGGAAGAAAGACTTAACCGCATTTTCCTTATTCAAAATATTTTCAAACATTGAATCAAAAGCCGGGGTAAGAGCACCGCTAATAAAATCAGCAGTGCGGTATTGTATAGCCTCCAGCTCTTCGGCGGCTTTAATCATTTCATCATAATCATCCTCATCGCTTGAGCCTGGTGTTGATCCGCCGGTTAATGAGTAGGCATTTTTCTTAGGTATTTTTATTTGTGCCAGTTGTGCCAGGTAAAAATCAAAGCCCGATACATCTGCCTTACCTAATGCTGATTTATCAATTTCAATTTTTGCAGGTTTAATCTTAACTTTTGGTGTAGAAACGGAAACTTCTTTTGGAGCAAATTCTAAATTGTCAGCAGCCAGTTTTTTTGCCTCCTTATATAATTGGGCATACTGCTGCATTGCACTTACCCATAAGTTATACATTTTCGTATTTATGATACCGCCAAGTCCGCCTTTCCCTACTTTTTCAAGATCAATATCTTTAAAAAACTTGTCCGCCTCTTTTTTGATATTAGACATTTCTTTTACCAAATTCTGCAGCACTTCCTTATTTATCATGCTGTTAACCAGCTTATCCATTGCATCGGCTGCGGCCTGTGTACCTATGGTTTCAAGTGTAAGATTTTTAAGATACTGCGGGTACTTTTTATTAAGCTGGTCAATGGCATTCTGCCTGGCAATTTTGCTATTGGTTTCATTGCTGGCTACATCATATAAAAGCCGCAGGCTGGTTACCTCATCCATGGTACTGGCAACGGCTTCCTCTCTTGCTTTGGCAATTCTTTTTTCAACGCTTATAATATTATTGCCCTTGTTAATAAAATCAACAAAAGCACCAACAAGCATCCCCACACCTGCAGTGGCAAGACCAACAGCCCCTGTCATAGCAACAGAGGATTTTAAAATATCTTTCATTGTATTGCCAAACTTGCCACCGGCACCCACAGCACCATTTACCTTAGTGCCGGTTTTAACCGCCTCATCGCCAAACTGTTTTAGCCCGGCCACACCCGCCTTTGGGTCTATTACTATTGGTACTATTACTTGTTCACTCATTGCTTTGCTTTTTCAGCCCGCAGGCTTTCATTAAATGCCCGCTGCTCATCAATTAACTGCTGCCGTTCTGCATTTAATATTTCAAATCTTTCTTTTTTTGTTGGGTCGCCGGGCAGCGGTAACCAGTCGTATATTTCCTGCCTGTCTTCTTCCTTGGTTACTGTTAGTGCCATTATGTAACTAAAAAACCGGGTTTGCTGCCATTGCGCATTTACCCGGTTGTAGTATCCATTAACCATTAAAACCGTATCCTCAAAACATAAATTCCAAAATTCTTCTGGAGAACACCCGGCTGTATAACATCTTTCCCTGTATTTTACCCTGCTGATGGGCTTTGGCTTATCTCCTCTCCCTGATTTTTTTTTTCATCACCCGGCTGCTCTTCCACAATCTCTGTAAGTCTGCCCACGGCATGTTTAAAAAAATCGAGGCTGGTTTTATTTCCAAGTCCGCCCATGCTTTCAAATATCAAATCCATAACCAGGTCAGCCGTCCAGCGTTTATTACTGCCATCCACCATTACCCGGCACTGTTCTGTATCATCACGGTAATAATCTTCGAGTGCATATACCACCAGCTCTGCATACTCCCGTATGCTCATGCCCATGGTTATCTTTACAAGCACATCAGCATAGCTTTTTGCCCCTTTTGCTTCGGCAAACCGGTCAAGTGCATACATCGAAAACCGGCCTTTAACCTTTATTCCGCTTTCCAGCGTTATTAAGAACTTGCCTTTGGGCATTAACTCAATGCCGAAATTAGATTTATCCATAGTTGTGTTTTAGTATAATCGCCAGGCCGCTTACTATGCGGTTTCATCGATCGTACCCTCAAGCTCCAGGTCGAAGTTGAAAGTATGGTTGTCCATACCCACAGTATCGTCCAGCTTGCTTATACGGCATGTGCTTTCCATATAAAGTTCGCTGCCATCGGTGGGTGTTTTGCGCTTTACCTTCAGCTCGGTATTGGCTTCAAACCAGGTGGCAATTTGCTTGTAGCTGGCTTCACCCACACCACCTGACACGGCTGTTGGTGTCAGGTTATTAATAGCTTCAATGCTCATAGTACGGTCCACCGCCCCGTAGCTTTTAGCCACACCGCACTGGCTCTCCTGCTTGCTCACACTGCGGCTGCGGGTAAGGCTTTGCTTCATCAGGCACACCAGGGTGTAAGTGGTGGTCCAGCTGTCTGCCGATAAGAGCAGGTAAAATGTGCGGCCCTGTAAATATTTTTCTGCCATGTTATTTCGCTTTTTGTTTTACACCTGCTGTTGCAGTATGTATAATTATTTCTTGCCCGTTTACATTTGCGGCCTCTGCATTATCAATGTGCTTGTACAGCCTGCCATTTACTTCGTAACATACTTGCAGCCGGTGCCGGTTTAAGAACAGTTGTATCTCAATGCTTGTGAGCATTAATTTTAGTTCCGTTCTTTTTCTTTTCAACCGGTGCAGGGGCTTCTTCTTGCACTGCAGGTTTAATTTCTCTTGTATGCTTTTCCACCTTTTGTCCGCTTACACCTGCCAGCAAAGCCTGTGCTTCTGTTTCGGTTGCCCTGGCATATCCAAGAGCGGTATAGCATTCGTTGGCTTCCGGGTTAGCTGCAAAAAATTCCTGTACTGCTTTCATTGTATCAGTGTTGGTTTAGAATGTTGTTTGCTTATCTATCATCCGGCCTGCGCAGGGCAGTAAAGTATATGGTTCCGGTGGCAGAACCGGTATTTGTATTTCTGGCCCTGTAATTTCGGAAGGTGGTTGCCGTTACGGCTATATGTACTGTTTGTGCTGTAGTCACATCAGAAAGTGATAAGGTGCTGTCCACATGCTTCCAGCCCACACCATCCACAGTTCCTTCTATGTACACCTTACCGGCTGTGGTGCCGCTGGTTTCTACATAAGTGTATTGCAGTGCCACCACTTTATCACCCACATTGCTGATGGTAGAAGTGTCAGCTGCAGTAATTGTTTTTTTTACATCAACCCTTATCTGGGCCTGTACAGCTGTACCTATCAGCAGAACAGCAAGAAAAAATGCAAAGATTTTTTTCATATTGAAAAGTTGTTTTGTGAATAATTAATTGCTTCGTGTTTTTAGAAGAAAGCCCGGCCACGGAACCGGGCTTCTCTGTTATGATTGCTTGCTCCAGGTTTTATACTAAGCACCGATAGCTTCAACCACTGCCCACACACCTGCTGTGCGGATGATCTTACCACCAGCTCTCACATTGGCACTCCACACATCGCCATAATACAGCGGGTTTCCGGGATCATCGAATGTTTCAACAGCTCCCAGTGCCCTTTCCACACTTTGCTCATTCCAGAACAGTGAAGCGGCACGGTCGGCAGCAGTGGCGGCAAATGCTTCGGCTGTTTCATCAACAGGCACCATTGCCTCATCAGTACCACGGTAGCGCAATACCGAGCTGCGCATCAAAATTTTGATGCCCATATACTCGCCTACAATACCCTTTGCCAGGTCGGCCACCTTGCCAAAGTTTGTTTTTTCGGCATCGCTTAGGCTTTCAAAAAACTGGTGGTAGTGTGCTGCAGTAAGGCAGCCATAGTTCATACCTACCAGGTCATTCTTATTCAGGTTTTTAGCCACTTTTTTAAATTCTGTTTTTGTAAACAGTTTTCTTGTACCAGTGGCAGTGGTATCAATAAGGTCCTCAGCACTGTCGGCACCAGAGGTCAGTATTGTTTTGGCAACAGCGGGCGCCCAGTTGTAGAGCATACCTTTATGCACAGTGTTTACCAGGTTCTTTACATCGCCACCCACTACACTCATACGCTTATCATAGCTCAGTTCATAGGCATCGATATTCTTGATAACCCTTGGCAAAGCATAATAGGTATCGAGTGCGTAAGTAAGTTCAGAATCTGTACGCTGAGTAGCTGTTTGCGGGAAGGAAGAAAGATTTTTTGTTACCGTACTTGCTGCACCGGCCACAGGCTTATGCACCACAGTTCCGGCTAATACAAACTGATCAGCATTTACTGCATAGTTTGCAAATTCATTACTGGGGAAAAGGAGTTCGACGATGTCTTGTCTCCAGATTTCTTTAGTTAGTCCCATGTTATTTTTTTTTTTTATTTTGGGTTATTGTTTGTTTTCAAAGGGCCGGATTAACCAGGCTCACTGTTTATTTACCGGTGTACTCCTTATTAAATTTTGCTTTAAACAATTGCTTGTAGCGGTCCATGTTATCTGCTTTCAGGGCAGTAAGGCCGCCGTTCTTATCGAGCTTATTCCACTCGGCCACCAGTTGCTCAGGTGTTTCGGTACCATCTGTTTTCAGCTTTGCGGTTACCGGCTCATACGGCTTCATGGCATCGAGTACTTTTTTCAGGCCATCCGGGTTTTCGGCATAGTCTGCTTTAAGTGTGGTGGCCAGTTCGGCAGTCAGCTTCTTGGCAGTGGTAGCCTCTGCAATCAGTGCATCCACTTTTTCAGTGTTTGCCTGTTTTTGTGCATCCACCAGCTTCTGCTCGGCAGCTTCCATTTTTGTTTTGTACTCATCAGCCTTGGCAGCACGGGCCACCAGGTCTGTTATCTTAGCTTCAATAGCCGGTGCATCTGCTTCGGCAGTAAGCGACATGGCCACCAGAATGGCACTCGATAATTGTATTTGTTTCATATTGTCTGTTTGATTTAATACAGCTGCAAACTTTTGGTTGTAAGCATCCCAAACGGTACGTTCAGCTTTTGCATTCGTGGGCATTTCTACAGGCTCGGCATCGTAAATGTTATCTACAAGCCCGTTAGCCATTGCATCATCAGCAGTAAACCAGGTATCGCCACCATTCATAAATGAACTGCGGCACTCTTCTTCCGTCTTTCCCGTTTTATTGCTGTAAATGGCGAGCATGGTTTTTTCAATGCCTGCAAGCAGGGCTATGTTTTTTTCATGCTCTTCTTTGTTGCCATAGCTGCCGGTGCTGGGCTGGTGTGTCATTATCCTGGCAGTTTTACTCATGTGGCATTTCTTACCGCCCAGTGCCACAATGCTGGCCATACTGGCAGCCACACCGTCAATATATGTTTCAATATTGCAGTTGCTTTGCTTCATGGCATTGTAAATGGCCAGTCCCTCAAATACAGAACCGCCACCGCTGTTAATCCTTACATTGATCGTTTGATTAGTCTGTTCAAGATTGCGCAGTTCCCGAACAAAATCACTGGCTGATACATCGTAGCTGTCAATGAAACCATACAGATAAATTTCTGCTGTTCCATTGTTGCCCGCCTTTATTAACCATGCTTTATTCATTGCTGCTTGTGTTATTGCGATGTAAAAATGTTCAGCATTTTACCAATGAAAAAATGCAGAAAACGCATTGCCGCACTTAATGCAGCAGCACACCGCACACACTACAGTGATTTACTTTTTAGAACGGGAAACAGCGTAGCTGTTTGTGAATTTTGTTCTCACTATGAGTAAGGAACTTACCATCAAACAAAAAAAGGAATGGGCGCAAATGCTGTTCCTGCAAAATCAGCTTACGCAAAAAGAAATTGCCGAAAAAGTAGATGTGGCTGAAAAAACAATGAGCAAATGGGTTAACAGCGAACATTGGGAAAAAATGCGTAAAAGCCTGATGACTTCCAAGTCTGAAATGCTGGCTTTTCTTTATGATGTATTGAGCAAACTGCGGCAAAAAATTAATGAGCAGGATGGAATAGGTGACAGTAAAACTGCCGACATGGTTGTTAAATATACTGCCAGTATAAAATCGCTGGAAACAGAAACCAGCATTGCCGAACTGATGGAAGCCGGTAAGCTCTTTCACAAACACCTGCAGCAGTTTGACCCGCAGCTGGCCATGACAATGCTCAACCACTACGACGGGTTTATTAAAGAACGGATAAAACAATTCTGATGGCAGACATTACGGATAAGCAGGCCCTGCAAATATGGAACGACTATGTGGAGAATATCCGCAGGCAAACTGCATTAATGCAGGGCGAAAGCGAAGAGCAGCAAAAGCGGCGCATAAAAATACTGGAAGCCGACATCACGCTGTGGTGCAAGTATCATTTTCCCAATTATACCTATGCTGAGTTTGCCGACTTTCAGATTGCCTACATAAAACGGCTGATAAAAAATGAAGAGTGGTATGAAGTAATACAGTGGAGCCGTGAGCTGGCCAAATCAACTATCACCATGATGGTAGTGCTTTACCTGGTGCTTACTAAACGCAAAAAGTATGTGCTGATGATAAGCAACAGCTATGATAATGCTGAGCGGCTGCTGATGCCCTACAAGGGCAATCTTGAAGCAAACCAGCGCATCATCAACGATTACGGAGTGCAGGAAATGCCAGGCCAGTGGACCAGCGGAGAGTTTACAACAAGAAAAGGAGTGGCTTTCAGGGCACTGGGTGCCGGGCAATCGCCACGGGGAACCAGGAACGAAGAAGCAAGACCGGATGTAATTCTGTTTGATGATATTGATACCGATGAAGAATGCCGCAACCCGGATATTATCGAAAAGAAATGGAAGTGGATTGAAGATGCTGCTATTGGCACCCGTTCAGTAAGCCGGAAAACAACCATTATTTTTTGCGGCAACCGCATTGCCACCGATTGTTGCGTACACCGTGCCAGCCAGTTTGCCGATCATACTGATGTGGTTAACATCCGTGATGCAGAAGGCAACAGTACATGGCCTCAAAAAAATACAGAAGAGTACATTAACAGGGTGCTGTCGCAAAAAAGCTATGCCTCTGTACAAAAAGAATACTTCAACAATCCTATTGATGAAGGACAGGTATTTAAAGAAATGACCTATGGCAAATGCCCGCCGTTGGGGCAGCTTCCATTTGTTGTAATCTATGCCGACCCCGCACCCAGCAACAAAGACAGACCGGGTGTACATGCAAAAAGTCAAAACAGCACCAAAGCCGTAGTAATGGTTGGCTATAAAGAAGGAAAATACTATGTGTATAAATCATTTGTTGACCAAACCACTAACAGCAATTTTATTGACTGGCTCTATACGCTGCGCAATGAAATTGGTGATAAAACACAGTCTTTCTTTTTCATTGAAAATAACACATTGCAAAATCCATTCTATGAGCAGGTGCTGCTTCCCCTCATCTTTCAAAAAGGAAAAGAACCAGGGCAAACAGTGCTTAGCATTTCGCCGGATGAAAGAAAGAAACCGGATAAATATTTCCGCATAGAGGGAAATCTTGAACCGCTTAACCGCAACGGCCTGCTCATACTGAATGAAGCAGAAAAAGAAAATCCGCACATGCAGCGGCTCGAAGCACAGTTTAAAAGTGTAAATGCCAACAGCAAAACTATGGACGGACCCGATGCTGTGGAAGGTGCTGTGTTTAAGCTGAATGAAAAAATAAGCACTATGCAACCGGGCAGCATCAAAATTTTTAAACGGCCGGATAACAAAAAACGCTGGTAATGTTTGATGAACCGTTTATAGAACAGGAACCAGACTGGACAGATGATGTCCTCGGAAATTTTAGCCCCGATGAATGGGCAGTGATTGATAAAGGATATGAAAGCGAAGTAACCGTGCTTATCATCGGCATTAACCAGGAAACCGTAACCGTAAGAGACGAATGCGGTCAACAATATGAAGTAAATGTTTTAAGACTTTCAAAACCATAATTATGGCATACTTAGTACAACAAGACCTTGAAACCCACATCTACCCGGAGATTATTAAAAAAATCATCCGTGATTACAGCACCAGCTATGCTAACCTTGCAGCCTTTCCCGCAACAGGTGTGGCCGGTAAAAAATACATTGCCACCGACTCCAGTAAAACATACATCTGGGATGGCACTGAATACGATGAGGTAACACCTGTCAACCTCATCACTACAGCCATTGATGCTGCTGTGGCAGAAGCAAAAAGCTATTTGGGTAAATATGATTTAGATGCTCTTCTTGGCAGCACTCCAACTGTTACCGATGAAAACCTGAAGATGAAAGTAAAGGACCTTGCCTGCTGGCACCTGGTAAAGCTGGCCAGTCCCAACATTAACCTGCAGCTTTTTCGCACCGCTTATGAAGATGCCATCGCATGGTTTATTGCCATTATGAAAGGACAGATGGACCCTTCTGGCTGGACTTATAAAACAGACGATGCCGATACCAACAGGGTAGAAGGACAAGGCACATTCGTTACCTCAAACACAAAACGCACAAACCATTGGTAAAAATGACTAACAATATATCTGTACTCATCATCGACTTACCACCTGCACCCGGTCAGCTTATTTACAGCAGCCTGTTGCAGCAATCAATAATCATAAATCTCAATTAATGGCAAAAGAAGCAAAACCCGCAATAAAAAAAGAAAAAGGCACCGACCCGGCTAACCTGGTGTTTCACCAGCTTATCCTTAGAAATATAGACCGCAATGCCAAAGACATTGAAAGCTGGCGCATTGCACACCGCATGGCCGAGGCAGTGCAAAACCCCACCCGCCGCCGCATATTCGACCTGTATGCAGATGTGGAGCTTGACGGCCACCTTTCTGGGATATGGAAAAAAAGGGTGAGCAGTGTGGTAAATAAAAAATTAATGTTTACCAAAGACGGCGAAGAAGATGAAAACTTTGATATTCTGATTAAGAGTAAACGCTTTCGCCAGCTAAGAAAAAAACTGCTGCGCTACCACAGCTTTGGCATTGTAGGTATCGAGTTTATACCCGGTGCAGTGTTTGATTGGAAAGAAATTCCGGTTAAACACATCAGGCCAGAAAAAAAACTCATCACCATTGAACCCGATGGCGAAAATGGATTTGAGTATGAAGGCAGCAGCACATTGTGGGTGCTTGAAAATGATGATGAGCCACTGGGCTTTATGCTAAAAGCCGCACCGTATGCTCTTTTTAAAAAAGGTAATTACGGAGACTGGGCACAGTATGTTGAAATATTCGGGCAGCCTGTAATTATAACTAAGTATGATGGCTACGATGAAAAGACGAGAACGCTACTTGAAAATGCACTTGAGACTGCAGGCAGCTCACTTCGCCTGATGCTGCCCAAGCAGGCCGAGTTTGATATTAAAGACGGTAAAACCAGCAACGGCGATGGCAAGCTACAGGACACTTTCAAAAATGCACTCAACAATGAGCTTAGCATACTCGTACTCGGCAACACCGAAACCAGCACCAGCGACAATGGCGGCAGCAATGCCAAGGCCGGTGTACATGCTGCGCAGCAGTTAGAAATTACAAAGGATGATCTGGCCGAAGAGCTGATGATGCTTAACGATACGTTTTTCTTACAGGCATTGAAGATGTACGGTTTCAATACCGATGGCGGGCAATTTAAGTATGAAGATGAGGTGGATAATGTAGCATTAAAAGCTGAACTGGATATTGATGAAAAACTTGATAAACTGGGCCTGCCGCTCGACCATGATTATTTCTACGAAAAATATCACCGGCCTAAGCCTGCATTGTACAAGCAGATAATAGAAGAAAAAAAGAATATCCGCAAGCAGATAACAGGCAAACCACCAGCCCCTGAAATTGATGAAGAAGAGGAACTGGATGATGAAGGGAACCCAATACCGGCAACTAATAAACCGGCAACCACTGTTAAAAAAGCACTGGCCGGCCTCAGCTTCTGGGAAAAAGTAAAAGCGGTTTTTTCAACAGCCCCGTAGTTGATGCCAACGCAATTACGGGGCTGCCCGGCCCCTCATTTACAGCGATACAAGAATTTATGAGCAGTGTGGTACACACTCACCACTCACCACTCACCACTCACCAGTTAACCGCTATGACAAGCGATGAGCTGAAAAAACTGCTGGAAAAAATCGTTCGTAATGTGTGGCGCAATAAAGCCATGCCTGAGCAGCTCGATGAGGCACTGGCACAATTCTTCGCCAGCGAATTTTGGAAAGGCATCGAAGAAGGGTACGGAATGCAATTAGCCGAACTTGATTTTGATACACCTGATTATAATATGCTGCGCCAATTAGAGCAGAATGTGTACCAGTTCTCAATGGCTAAAACTTACCAGCAGTTAAAAGCCATCAGCCAGGCATTAATAGGTGAAGATGGTAAGCTGCGTACATTCTCACAGTTTCGCATTGCTGCCGCACAGGTAAACAATGAGTTTGTAAACCAATGGCTGCAGGCCGAGTATCAATATGCAGTAGCATCGGCACAGAGTGCCGCACAATGGCAAACCATACAGGCCACCAAAGATGTGCTGCCCTTGCTCAAATACATTACCGCAGGCGATGAACGGGTAAGGCTCGAACACCAGGAGATTGACGGTGTGGTGCGCCCGGCAGATGATACTTTCTGGGATATTTATTACCCGCCCAATGGCTGGGGCTGCCGCTGCGATGTGGTGCAGCTCGACAGCGGTAGCATTACACCGCTGGAGAAAATAAGCCTGCCGGATATAAAACCCATTTTTATGTACAATCCCGGCAAGCGGGGCTTTGCCTTCCCGCCAGGGCATCCTTATTACGAAGGTGTGCCGCACCAGGTGCAGGAGCAGGCTTTAAAGTTGTGGACCAATAACCGTATTGATACCAATGGCGACACTCAATAACATAGGACAAAAGTTGCAGCAAAAACTGCAGGCCAGCCTTACTACACTGCCCACTGTGGTGGGCAACGAGGCGGTGGTGTGGTTTAAAGCCAACTTTCGCCGCCAGGGCTGGCCGGGTGATGGCCTTATGCCATGGAAGCCGAGAAAGGCCAATGCCAAACGAAATGCAGGCCGTGGCATACTTATTAATACCGGCAGGCTAAGCCGCAGCCCCAGATTATTACGAGTAAGCGGTCTTACCGCCTTTACCGGCAGCGATGTGCCTTATGCAGGCGTACACAACGATGGATTTAGCGGCACCGTAACAGTAGGCAGCCATAAGCGGGCAATATTTGGCACGGTAAGGGTTAGCACCGGCAAAAGCAATCAGCCGTTTAAAACCAAAAGAACCATTATAGGAAGCGGGCAGGTAAAAAGCTACCAGCGGCGCATGAATATGCCACAACGCAAGTTTATGGGAAATAGCCCGGTGCTGGTAAGCATATTGCGCCGCAAAGCAACCGTACACATAGGCAGAGATTTAAAAAAGTAACAACCTTAAACATCAAATATGAACTCACCATTTGCCAATATATACATAGCACTGCAAGACAGGCTGCAAACCTACGTTCCCGAACTGCAATGGATTGACCATGACCTGGGCCAGCTCGAAGCCTACGATGGCGGCCGGCCACCCGTGGCATGGCCCTGCCTGCTGATTGATTTTAACGAAACCACTTTTGAGCAACGGCAAGGCCACCAGCATGGTGAAATGATGATACAGCTCAGGCTGGGGTATGACCAATATCAACAAACACATGCCGAAGTTCCGGAGTATGTGCAGCAGCAGGCACTTGACTACTACGAAGTAGAGCATAAGGTGCACCTGGCACTGCAGGCACAAGGGCTTAGCCTGCTGGCAAACCCATTAATACGGGTAAGTGCCACCACCGAAAAAAGAGAAAACGATAATTTCAGGGTAAGAAGGCTGGTGTATAAAGCCACCTTTGTGGATGCAAGTGTTACTGGGTAGTATTACCACACAAACATAGGCCACTTGGCAATCATTGCCTTTCGTAAATCGTAAATGGGTTTATCTTTCCACTCTTGCTTAACCATGGCAACTTTGTCCATATTGGCCTGTATAATGTCGTGGATGGTAAAAGTGCTTAAAAAGAAAGTGCTGCTTACCACATCGAGCAGGCTGGTGTAGCTGATGCGTACCGGCTTGCCATTAACAATAATATCCTTGCGACCGGTGTAATAGTAAAAATCAACAATGGCTTCAATTTTTTTAGTGCGAAGGGAAAGTTGCGGGACCGGTTCGGCCACTGCTTCATTGAATAGGTTATGGTAGATTGATTGGGAGCCCCGCATTGGATACAAATTTATACTAAATGTTTTAGGCGACAAAATGAGATTTACACCACCGGTTTGGCATAAAAAACCCCGGCGGGTGGCCGGGGCCGTATTAAGACAAACTTGTTTAAAGGGCTAACCACCATTAACCACTTTATTCAATAATGTTTGCCTGTAATCATCAATCTCTTTTACTTTATCTGCAGGTAACAATGATTTTAGCGAATCAAGTGTTTGCTGATAAGGCCGCATTATTTTATCCCATTTATCTGCCACCTTTTTTTTATTCTTAGCAGCCTCATAATCTTTAGTGTAGTCAGCCATCAATTCAAATACCTTTTCAGCCGACTTCTTTGCCAGCTCAAATCTTTCCTGCTCAATACTAACAGGCTTATTTTCAACAACAGTTTCTGTGCTTTGCTTTTTTTCATGGCAAGAAGCCATTATTACAGCAGCCATCGAGATAAGGAGAATTTTTTTCATTGTTGTATGTTTTAGGTTTTAGAATAATAATTGTAAGAAGTAAACTATCGCCAGAATGACAAACATAATGGCGGCAAATATCAGTTGTTAGTCAAATACTACCATCCTTTTTCATGCAATGAAATTATTGATGTACCCATCAGTGCAATTATAAAAACACAAGTTATTATACAAACAGCAATAAATACATAATCAGCAGCCTTTTTAAAACCGATATTTTTTTTAGAAAAATATACTGAAATAGTAAGCAGCACTATCGGAATTAACAATATTTGCGGGCCAGAAAATAACCAGTTCATTATATGTTTTTTTGCATGTTAAAATTTATCCGTACAATCATAAACCTACTTATTTATTTAAGTGAACAGATAAACTATCGCCAAAATAACAAACATAATGGCGGCAAATATCAGCTGTTCTTTATGGTGTTTCATCGTTTCAGCCATGCTTTATATACGTTATTAAATGCACTTACCAATGTGGGCAGCTCTTTGCTGGTATAATCATTCAGCGGTTTTTTCAAATATCCGTATTTATTAACCCACTTGTGCAGGTCGCTGTAGTCTTTTTTCATTTTTACAGTACCATCTGGCTGCACTTCGGCCACCTGTTTTATCCATCCCATTTCGTGGGCGGTGGCAATTAGTTTATTTATCATGGGCTGGCACTTCTTTTTTTCTTCGCTGTCCTGGTAGGTGCGGCCCTGCCGGTTCATCGCATTTATCCAGCCCTGCGCCTCCTGGTAGGTAAGGCTGCTTACATGGCTGGTGCGGCCATTACTTATTTGCAGGCACACAGCAGCTTTATCATCAGCCAGCCCGTTGTTGCGCAGCAGGGTGTAGAAGGCACTTATTTTTTCTTTGGTGATTTGCATGTACTTAATAATTTATCAATAAAGTTTTGTGCTGCCATCAGGCTTGTAAATAGCTGGCATGGTTGCCCGCTTATGCGCCACTCGTTGTTAATAAGTGTAATGGTGTAGCCCCGGTATGTTTCGCTGTAAAATGACATGTTTATAATTTCCTCCACTCGGTTTCGTAATGCCGTTCGCTCAGGTAGCGGTCGGCACCCATAGCAAACGACTGGTATTTGGTTAAATATTTTTTGTAACCGCTAAGGCTGTAGTAGGCTGTTACCTGCTGGCTGCCGTTTAATTTTTCAAAAAGTTTTTCGGCACGGTAGCGGTTTCGTTTTAGCGGGTACTCATCGTAGAATCGTTTGAAAGAAACAACAAAATCGCTTTCTACAATTACGGTATCGGCGCTAAAGGAGCGGCCACCCTGCAGGCTGGCAATGGTTACGGGCACGGCCTGTTTAAAATGTTTGATTACCTCTTCGCACATATCTGTTTTGGTACAATCGATCATGCACAGGGTTTCCCGGTCGTTGTACACCAGTTCTGCCTGTCCGTTGTATTTGGGGTTTGTTACCAGGAATCGTCTCATAATACAGGTTGATTTAAGCGTTTCATATCGTCCACACCTACATGGGTGTAGCGTTCGGTGGTTTTAATATTGGCATGTCCAAGAAATACCTGCACCTGTCGGCTATCCCAGCCAAGTTTATTGAGCCGGTGTGTGGCGGCTGAGTGGCGCAGGCCATGTGTGCTGCATTTTTTATGTGCCAGCCCTGTTTTCTCTTTAGCCCTGGCAATCTACGAGCCGGGTTTCACCCAAAACCAGCCATAGGGAGTGTGTAGTTCGATAGCCGTTACTGCATGGCAAACTTCGACCTACACAGTGTTTGCAAAATGGCTGGTTTCGGTGATTGCTTTCGTGTCAAAGAGAAAAGGGGGATGCCAGTTACCTATTAGGGACGGTGTCTGACATAACCGATGCCTACACTGTATCTCGGCCTTATACTTATCCCCCTTTTCTATTGCCCCTTCGCAAACACCCGGCTCGTTGGGCGAAAGCTACCTTCGTATAATGCAATAGTTTTCTTTTAATTTCTTAGC
>ERZ724522.804-NODE-804-length-18818-cov-10.698662_pt1 | contig 18818 bp, 6 predicted proteins | sample MGYA00376055_ERZ724522 | MGnify/ENA primary metagenome ERZ724522 (study PRJEB28724, sample SAMN07190884) | wastewater metagenome | isolation source: effluent of sewage treatment plant in Hong Hong | place: Hong Kong | collected 2016-03-17 ... | reverse complement strand
GGCGGGCACTCTCCTTTCCCCCTGCCCGATCAGCGATCGGCTCTTTTCTTCGACGGGGGGTGGCTGTTGCGCTTCACCGATACCGGAGCGGTGCTGCCGGTATTCGGCGAGAGCGGGCCATTCTTCCTGCCAGGGACAGGGCGCGTCTGGTATGTGTTGGTGAATGATCGCGTCTATTTTTCAAATGGCCAAGGCAACGGGATGGTGCGGTCAGGCGGCCTCGCCGCGGTGTGGGGGAAGGATCGAGAAGCGTGGTTCGTCGGGGCCCCAGACGACACGGAATTGCTCCCTGTGGCCCTCGAAGCTTTCCCCCCTGCCCTGTACCTGGCCCATTTTGGCGGACGCATCTATGGCGCGGTGGATAACCTCGTCCTGATGACGGCCCCGCTGGATTACTCCTCCTACGACCCGCGATACGACTACGTCACTTTGCCAAGCGAAGTCACCGCAATCGGCAGTGTGGCGGATGGGCTCTACCTCGGGACGACGCAGGGTGTCTATTTCTACAAGCCGGACAAGGACGCTTCGGTCACCAAGATTTCCGACACCCCTGCGATCGCAGGATCCCAGGTCTACGTCCCGTACCTCGCCCTCGGGATCGAGTCGATTGGCGGTGCCCCGATGGCCGACGCCTTCTGCTGGCTCACTCGAGAGGGGCTGTATGCGGGTTTGCCAGGAGGGCAGCTGCGCGCATTGACAGGGGGGGTGGTTAAGCTGCCTTCTGGAATCGCTCCCCGAACCAGTCTGGTGCAGTCCGACGGGTTTTACCAGATCGTGTCGGTATTGGACGCCCCCGTAGTCGCGCTCGAAGTGGGTGTGCGAGATACGGTAACCGTAACCCTATAGGAATCAAAATGGATAAATCGTTGCTCTCAGACATCCTTCGCGCAGCCCGGAATAACCAACTCGCTGTCACTGACGAGGGCATCCTCGTGCCAGGTGCAAATGTCCTGCTCTCTGGCGAGTACTACCATTGTGTCAACGGCGGTCCGGTAGCCGTCGACAAGAACCTCCTCACCGTGCAGGGCCTCGCCTACCTGTTGAATGTCGGTCTGCACACGACCTCGAAAATCTCGGCCTGGTACCTGGCGCTGTTCGGTGGCGCGGCCACCCCGCTGACCACGTGGACGGCGGCCACCTTCCCGGCCGGTGCGTCGGAGCTGAGCAGCGGCACCGAAGGATATTCCGAGGTCAACCGCCCGCTGTGGAACGGCACCACGACCACCACAGGACAGATCGACAACCTGACCGGTGGCGAGGCGACGTTCACTATCGTGACGGCAGGCACCCTCTCGGTCACTGGCGCGGCACTTCTGTCGGACCAAGGCAAGGGGTCGACTTCCGGGGTGCTGATGTCCGCGTCCAAGTTCTCCGTGGCGCGCACGTTGTTCAACGGCGATACCTTCGACTTGGGCTACCGAGTCTCGATCACTTCCACCTAGTTGTGATCTTCACCGGCACCCTGCGGGCGTTCGTCAGCGAGGCGCTGGACGAGGAGGAAGGGAAGCGTTACCTTCACTTGGCCCGCGTTCTGCTCGCGAAGGCCATCGTTCGCGCAGAAGCGGCCGGTCTGGAGGTGTTTTGCTCCTGGCACACCTTCGGCGGCGTCACCATCCGGGTGGGCCGGATGGGCGGGCGGTATCTGGCGGATATTCTGCCCAATCCAGGGGCCGGGGAGACCACGCAAGAGGAGAGCACCGCCACCCTCTGGCCGCTGGGAGGGCTGCTGTGCGACAGCTATCTGGAAGTCGAAGGCCTGGAATACGCCCCCCAGGCCAAAGTCCATCTGACGGTCAATGATCGCTACATCCCGACAGAAAAATCGTTGGCCCGTCTGGACAGCACGCACGCTGCGCTTGCCGCGTGGATCGAGGCAAATACACTCACCGCGCCAGCGGAGCAGCTCGCTGCCGGGGCACTGCGAGAGGAATACACGCACCACGGTGAAGCGCCCTACAAGCTGGCTACCCCCTATCTGGCGGTTCCCGTTCCTGAGAAGTGGTCACACCTCTACAACAACCCGGTAGAGCTTCCTCCCGACGCCGAAGTCCCGCCAAAGGTCTATGCCCAGCATCGGCTGATCAAGCCCACGATGTACTCGGGGCGGATGCGTATCGTGGCGCAATTGCTGATGGGCTTGGGTACTCAGAACCAACCCGCGGCGGAACTCCTCAAGACGATCGGTGGCCCAGACGAAGACTACGCTCGAGACGACCCGGAGCTACCTCACCCTCCTTTGGGCTCCTGCAACTACTGGTTTCATTGGGTCAAGACGCACGGCATTTACGTGACCGAGGGTGGCCGGTATTACCTGATCGAGATCGGGCAAGACGGGGTGTATGCCATGCGGCTTCCGGTCGCCGGGCCGTCTCTTGGCGTCCCTGAAGAGGCCAAGGAGTATCTGCACGCCATGCCTCTAGGGTACAGTTTCCCGCGGCGCGGGCTGACAAAAGAAGAGATCGACAGAGGGCACAAGGAAGACCCCTTCGACGCGGCGCTGCGCCAAGGCTGGGTGAAACGCGTGATCGATCGCGAGCAGCTGGCCGACTTTTACGAGCGGTTGCGGCCGACCTACGCGGAGTGCGGTTGGGCGTTCTCGATGTCCGGGCGCAAGGCGGACAATGTGGGGTGGCGGATTTTCGCCCCGCTGCCCTACGACTATCCCGTGTTTGAACATTGGTCTATCGAGCTGTCTGGGGGGGACGGGGAAACGGAAAACCTCTTTGACTACGGGCACTCCGGGGCAGGATTTGACCACTCCATCGAAACCTTGATCGGCATGGTGCGGAAAGTCGGCGGCGGCAACGCGCTGTTGCTCAGTCAGCACGTGCAACCCTTCAAAATTCCCTCGGTTGATCCGGATACCGGCGTCCCTTGCGTGACGAGTTTTGACATGCTCCCGCAAGGGTGGCCCACCTCCGGGCCGCCAGGTCCAGAGTACATGAAGGCGATGTCGACCTACCCGGTCAGCGACACGGTCGTGCATGTGTTCTACGATGACGAGGAGCTGGTGTGGGTGCGATTTTTCAACCCGCAGAACACCGTGAAGGTCGAATCGGATTCCTGGGACGACCGACTCGATGAGCGAGACCCCCACCAATGCATGATCCTCGGCGACTACACCTGGGGGGGCTATTCCCGGCCTACGACATTGCCGATGGGCTTCTACTCCAATCGCGTTGACCCCCGCCAGATCGCGGACGAGTCGCGCACGGACATGCGTTCGCAGGGAAAGAAGACGTGGGAATCCCCGTACTGTGGGGTGCAATACTCCTTTCCATACCCCCCGTTTGGCTACGGCTACAGCCAGAGCTACGGCGAAAATGAGTGGTACAACGACTGGTACACCAGCTGGGTCACCTATCCAGGTAGCCCGTGGACCGCCAAGCGGCACGGATTTCACGTGCACGTCACGGGTACTCGGGTCATAGGCCAATCCTACTCCTACTCGTGCGCGGTCCCCTTGACCGACCGGGAGGCGGCCTTCCTGTGTCAGCGGCATTTTCAGGAAGTCACCCAGAAGATCGATTGGCAGTATGCCGCCGTGGTCATGCAGTACGTCTACTACACCTATCCGTCCTGGATCCCCGACTATGAGCTGGGGATCGACCACCACATCATTCCGGTAGGTTTCGCTCCCTGGCAGTTGCGCAGCGACACCGTAAAGTATCTGGCGTACGGCTACTACCCGACCGAGGACAACTACACCAAGGAAAAACTGCAAGCCATTCAGACACAACTCGCCATCCAGGGCGGGAACCTGAATTTCCTGACGCACACCTGGGACCGCACGCAGCCGGTACAGCAGGTCGAGGACTACACCATCCACACGCTGTGCTCCCGGCAGGGGCGAGAGTACCCTCTGACCATGCGCGGGACCGTCGGCAGTCACTTCCTTTGGGAGTGGAAGCTGCCCAACGAGGACGGCAGTCTGCCCTGCGCGCACCTGTGGTGCACTCGATCGGTGCTCGGTACGGAAGGGGCAAAGCAACACATTTACCTGCACGGGGCGATGGGGTACTCGGGCGTGTTCGAGTGGTTGCTGACGGAAGAGGAACGAGTGAGCCGTCACCGGCAAATGACTTTTGTAGGGGTCACGTAATGACAACCAGCTTCATTCACGTAGTCGACGCCGCACCGGAAACCCTGATCACGTCGGAAACGGCGGTTCTCTCCGGGCTGACGGTAGGGTGGAAAACCGTTCAGATCGTGGGGGGGGTTGGCCAGCTGTCCATCAACGGCGGCGCCTGGGGCGTTTCCGGCGTGGGGCAGAACGGCTCCACGATCGCGCTTCGAGTGACCACGCCACCGGGGGAAGTTGGCGACGTGACGACGGTGCAAGTGTCCGTCGTATCTCTGGGTACGCTCACCTGGACGGTAACGAACCGCGACCTATTTTTGCGGGAATCCGGCATCGGGGGAGACAGCTATCCATCTTTCCGGGTCGGTTGTCTTCTCGTGTCCTCTGGGGGCGTGGCCACCGAAACACTTTCGGGCCGGGCGTACCGACTGGTCACGGAAACCGGTGCCGCCTCGGCCGTTACTCTACCGGCGATTCACACCCTGGGGATGCGGACGGAGAATGGCGCGGCACAAGGGTTCGCCGACGTAATTTTGCGTCAGATGATTAGCGAAACGGCAACAGGGACGGATGCACTCCTCCCGTCCTGGATTCTGCACCTGCAGGATGCTGGGGCAGGGGTCGATACCCCCTTGCCAGGGGTTACCGCGCGCCTGCAGGTTGCCCAGACCGGGGAAGCCAGAGGGCAGAGCTTTCCACGAAATGCGGTGATTCGCATCATGGAATCAGGGAGTGTTTGGGACACCGGTTTCCTGGGCGTACGCGCCCGACCTGGATGGCTCGAAGAGGACGGGTTCGCTTCTTCTCTCCTGTCCTCTCTTATCGCAACGGAGATACTTTGCGCAGTCTCTGCGTCCGGTTCAGACCAAGTCTTCCCGCGCGCAAGGCTCCTGGCCGGGATTATCGAAGGAGGCGCCCCCTTCGAAGAAGCCATCTACGCCCGGACAGACCGGTTGGCTTACCTCTTCAATGCCCGATCCGCTGCGCACTCGGCCTGGCAAGAGGTGGAGGTTGCAGAGGTATTCAGCCTGGGCAATCGCCTGTACGGCATCGCCCCGGACGGAATTTACTCGCTGGCCCGTGCGGCGGCACGAGCACACGTCTATACCGGGCTGGTTGACTTCGGTAGTGACAAGCTCAAAGCCGTCCCCTACGCCTACGTGTCGGCAGCGTCGTCAGAGGCAGTGACGGTTTCGGTCAACGCCGTGAGTCAAGGCGAGGAGGTCTACAACTACTCCGCACGACCTGCTTCGGTGAACACGCCCACTCAAACCCGTGTGCAGTTGGGCCGCGGGCTGCGGTCAAAACACTTTGGTTTTGCCGTCGGGAACACACTCGATGCCCCCTTAACCCTGGCCGACGTGGATTTCCTGGTCGGCGACACCCGCCGGAGAGTCTGATGCAAGAGCAACCGTTACATACCATCGCCAACGGTGCCGCCACCGCGGGGGAGAACATCCTCGCCGTGCAGCACGAAGTCCGGTACCAGTCGGACGAGCTATTCACCCGAGGAAAACAGTTTGCGGAGGACACCGGCGACTACATCGCCGCCATCGCCCGCTCACTCGTCGATCCCACGTTGCCCTCGTTTCCGGTGCTCGATGACGTTTCCCCGCCCGAGCGAGCGGAATACACGCTCCCTCCTCTGACCGGCATTACCCCGTTCAGCATTCAGGCGATCGACCAATACTACTCGGATCTGCGACAAGTGGATACGCACGTCGCGATGCCCCCAGAACTGACGGGTGAGCCGACCGTCAACCTTCCCTCGCCCCCGGTCGTGGCGTTCGGTAGTCCCCCGGTCAAGCCGGACATCGACATCACCCTGCATCTGCCGCCGGCGCCCTCAACCGGGGTGGCGTCGCCGCCGATGCTGCACGAGCTGAACCTGCCCAGCCTGCCCCTGATCACGATGCCGACGCTGGACGTGTCGCTCCCGACGTGGGACGAGGCGCCCCCGGACCTACCGAATCTGCCCGTGAAGGTGGGGGCCACCACGGTGGATCAAACGCTGCTGAATCAGTTCGTCGCGATGACCCTCGGCGGGGTGCCGCAGACCCTGTTGCAGGTAAGCAATGAGGAGGTGCGGCGAATCGCCGACCAACACCAGGGGCAAGCCGAGAAAGACGTGCTTGCGGTCTGGGAGGAGTTTTCGGATAGCCGGGGGTTCTCGGCGCCTCCGGGCGCGATGGGCAAGCGCACCGACGGCATCCGTGCCGACGCAGCGCAGAAGATCCGACTGGCCAGCCGGGAAGTGGCCCTCGGCAGAATGCAGATGGAGATCGATGTCTACAAGGCCAACCTCGCCACCGGCGCGGGCTTGGTCGAAAAGAAGCTGGAGGCCGACCATGCTGCGATTCGTCTGTCGTTTGAAATCTGGGCGGCGTTCGGCAAGCAAGTGCAGGAGACCTACAACGCCCTCGTGGAGGTGTTCCGGGCGAGGAACCAGGGGTTCCAGGCGGTAGTCGATGTGTATAAGGCGAGGATCCAGGGGGAATTGGCCAAGCTCGACCGCTACAAGGCCGAGATCGAGGGCGCCAAAGCAATGGTCGAAGTCGACTCACTGCGGATGCGGGGTTACGAGGCGCAGCTCCAAGCGGTGCGGACATCGGTCGACATCTATCGCGCGGTGGTCGATGCCGCCAGCACGGAAATGACCGCCAAGGCGAAGCAAATGGAGATGTACCGATCAGAGGTGGAAGCCTACGCTACCGAACTCTCGGCCAACAAGGTCCGGTATGACCTCTATGAGACCCAGGTCAAAGCGGCGATGGTGCCACTACAACTGTACGAATCCCGCATCAAGGCCCACGCAGGGGCGGTGGAAGTGGCAAAGACCCAGGCCGGTGTGGTCAAGACCCAGGTGGAGGCAGCGGTATCGGAGGAGGAGGTAAAGCTCAAGGCCTACTCCGCGCGCATCGACGCCATCACCAAGAGCAACGCGCACGCCGTCGAGAACGCCCGTCTGGAAGCGCAGGTCATCCGCAACGGTCTGGACCTCGAAGTAGAGCGGGTGAAGGCCCAAAATCTGGGACAGGCCCTGAATTTCGACGCCTATAAAGCCGAGATGTCCCGCGCGATCGCCAAATTTGACGCGGCAGGGAAGGAGTGGGACACCGTTGCACGTGTGGCCATGCAGAAGTTTGCCTTGCGGGTGGAAGCGGCAAAGGCCGCGGCCACCGTATCGGGGTCGCTCGCCTCGGCGGCGCTGGCAGGGTTCCACGTGCAGCAGAGTATCCAGGCCAATACGGGAATGAACCTGGGGGTTCAGTCCTCCGGGCATTGGAGCTACAATAAAGCCGAGTCTTCCACGGTCAATATCTAACGGTTGAGTGGGGGGGCGATACTCTTCATGCATTACCGCCATGGAGGTGTGCCTTGTCTATTTTGCCCGAGCAGGAAATCCCGACCAAATCTAGATACATCCCTGGGGCAAGCCTTCGCGGCGAAACCCTCCCCAGCTCTCTGCCAGGGGGGATTCCCTCTCTTCCTCCTCCCGCCCCTGGGATCCAGGTCGCTTCCGGGCAGATCGGCGGGCCACCCTTCCGTCAGGAGGAACCCCCCGCCAGCGCCCCGCCTGTTAACGGTCAAACGGCAGCAACAGCGAGAGGAATTCTTGACTGGCTTCCAGAAGGAGGGATGCTGCGCCCAGAGAATCGTCAGCGAATGGCTGAAATCTCCGAGGGCGGCATGCTCAGGAAGGGGCGCAGCATTTTTGGCGAACAACCAGCCATCTTGACTCCATCGACTCCCGCACCAACAGCGGCTACCTCTCTGGGAGGAAATCCCGAAACCCGGATATTCGGAAAGACCCAACAAGGTCCGGCGGGTATTGGGGTGAATGATAAACCCCCGCGCGCAGGAAGTGCAGTTCCCCCTGCAGCCCCCCTTGCAGGAGACCCCGGCGATTTGCTGCGCGGTCGGGACGTGCACGGCAACCTGACCGGACCCACCGAATGGCTGAAAGCCCAACTGCAAACGGTGCGCGAGGATAACTCTGCTGAGCAGAAGGACCGCGAGGCGTACCAGAATCGGGTATCCCGGCAGAACGGGGAGTCCGACCTGAAGAAACTCACCGACCTGGCTGCGGGGGGCGCTCCGCTCTCCTACGGGCAACTGGCCGCGATGAAAACGCTCATGACCCAAGTGAACGCCGGGCGAACCGCCGAGGGCACCACAGCGCAGCAAGAGGGACTGTCCCAGGATTCCAAACGCAAGCACGACGCCGAGATGGCGCGCATCCTCGGCACTCCGCTCGATCAGCGGAACAAGGAACTGGACAACGCGATCAAGGCCGGCACCCTCAAGCAAGCCCAGGCGCTGCAGACCCTGCAGGAAAAGCTGCTGGCGGCCGGGCAAGCAGGCAATGTCGAGGAGCAGGCGCAGTTGGCCCTGTTGATGCGGCAACTCGCAGGCAAAGACGCCGAAAAAGGGCAGCTGATCCCCATCGGCGGCGGCCAGACGGTCGATCCAGATACCGGGATGCTCCGAACCTTGCCGACAGGGGCGGCTTACCTCGCCCCCGGCGCGAGCGCGCCGACGATTCTGCGGGACCAGAAACCGGCCAGCCCCTCTCAGGAGGATCTGGAGTACACCGCCAAGAAGCACGGGATAACCGTTGAGCAAGTGAAAGCTCGCTTGCAGGGGGGCAGGTAATGGCAACCGACCTTTTCGCCGACAGTAGTGGACCAAAGGATCTTCTCGCCGGGGTAAAAAAAGACGATCCAGGATTCACTGCCGGGGACTACTTGAAAGGTCTGAAGAAGGGCTTGCTCGAAGTCCCTGGATCGCTGACCGGTCTGATCGACATTCCGATTGCCGCGGTGACCGGCCAGAAGGTTGCCGGCCCGGTCGCAGAAGCCCTCGGCAAAGGCACGGGACTGGAGTTCGGCAAGTGGGCCAAGGAGACTGGCGAGACCCTCAGCCCAGGCGCCCAGGCTGGGCAGGCAAAGCTCAACGAGGCATGGAAAGGTAGTGGAGCGGATCGCCTGGGTAACGCACTACTGGGTAATTTCGATGATCTCCCAGAGGCGTGGCGGAACGCCAATCTGAGGAGCGCCGGAAAGGCCATTCTCGAAAACCCCGGCGCTTCCCTGATGCAGGTCGTAGAGAGCGTACCGGGGATGGCTGCCGGGGGCGCCATCGGCAAAGGGGTGGCGGTCGCCGGCAAAGTGGCGCCGTGGCTGGCCGGCGGTATCGGCGAGGGAGCGATCACTGCCGGGCAACAGATGGACCAGACGGCAGATACTGTTGATCCCCGAAAAGCGGCATTGACCGCCCTTGCTGCGGGACTGGGAACGGGGGCGATCAGTGCCGGGGGAGGACACTTGGCGGGCAAACTCGGGTTCGACGACCTGCAAACGGCGATGGCCGGGGGCGCTGCGGGGTCGCGAACCAAGCTCCTCCCGCGTATTGCCGGGGGCGCAACGATGGAAGCGGCGCAGGAACTTCCGCAATCCATGCAGGAAACCGCCTGGCAGAACTTCGCGGAAGACAAGCCTCTCGGAGAGGGAGTTCTCCGATCCGGCGTAGAGGGAGCGATCGCCGGCGGAGTCATGGGAGGCGTCGCCGGGCTGCGTCCGCGGGCGCGACAGGCCGAACAAGCTCCCCCTCCCGGCGCACCCACCAATGCCGGTATCGCCGACAGCAACGCGGCCAACGTCGAACTGGGCAAAGCCTTAGACGCTTACACCGGTGCCCCTCCTCTGCTCGAAGAGAAGCCGATCATTGTTCAAAATCCGACAACGGGCAACATCACGGAACTGGATCGGCGCGCAGGCCCGCTTGAAGCGGCAGCCGCGCAAGCGGTGGAATCCGGACTCACATCGATCGCCCAGAACGTCAATGCCGGCGAGGTCCTGCAACCTTTCCAGAACCTTCAGGCAGCGCAAGGGTATGTGCAGATGCAGACCGACCCGGAGATGTTCGACGTTATCCCGCATCCCCGTGTGGCCGGCACACAGGCGGTAGTCCCGAAGACCGGCGCAGATCGCCAGGCCATTCTCGACAAGCGCACAGCGGCCGGCGCCAACCAGGCAGCAGAGATTCGCGCTGCGCAACTCGAGCAGGAGGAAGCCCCCAACGAGACGGGGATCACCGAAAAGATCAAGGGTCGTTTCGGTGACGGTGGCGAGGGTACGGTGACCTTGACCCCGCGCAATGATGGAGGGTTCGAGGTCAGCGTGGTGTCGCAGACCGGGCCGGCAAAACGGACCAGTCGTGCCGGCTTCGCCGGCGGGGTGAGCAAGGCCGAGGCGATCAAACAGGCCACCGCGGCACACGGGGGCTTCACTTCCGAGAAAGAGGCTCCAGCCGAACCCAAGCCGGAGGTCGATACTGCTGTCGAAGACGCCACACAGGACGAGTTGGCGCCCCAGCCAGTACAGAAGGTCACCGACATGCCTGGCGTTCAACAGCAGGCCAAGGCGCAAGCCGGGGAGGCCGTATCGAAGGCCCGCGTTCGCGCCGAGCAACTGGCCGCCGAGGAAAATCCGGAGACCGTCGATGCCCAGGCGCAAGCCGCCAACCCGGCGCCCACCGACGCGCAGAAGTCTGCCGGCAACTACGCCAAGGGCCACCTCTCCATCGGCGGGCTGAACATCTCCGTCGAGACGCCCGCCGGCGCCACGCGCACCGGACGCGACGGGGCCAAGCCGTGGAAGGTGAAGAACACGGCGCACTATGGCTACGTGAAGCGCACGAACGGCGCCGACGGTGAGCAGGTCGATGTCTACGTGAAGCCGGGCACGGCAGCTACCCACGACGGCCAAGTCTTCGTCGTCGATCAATACCACCCCGGTACCGGCGCTTTTGACGAGCATAAGGCCATGATTGGCTACGGCAATGCCGCCGAAGCCGCGAAAGCCTACGACGCTCATTTCAGTGACCAGTCGGGGGCGAAGCGGCGCGGTGCCGTCACCGCGATGCCCCTCGGTGGGTTCAAGACCTGGTTGAAGAACGGCGACACCATGCGCCCGGTGTCGTCCAGGAAGTTCGACGGCCAGGCCAGTGACCCCGCGCAGGAAGCGCAGGACGAGATTGCGCAGAGCACCGGCGCTCGGTTCTCCCGGCAGCGCAAAGGCGAACCCGATACCGATTATCTTCAGCGCCAGGTGAAAGAGGCTGAGGCAGCACTCGCCGCCTCGAAAAAGGGACGCCGCAAGGGGGAATCCAGGGACGCCTATTTACAGCGCCGGGTGGAAGAAGCCCGCGCGAAACTTTCAGCCGCCAGCGTTACCCCCCCTCTCCCGCGAACCCGGCGAGAAGGCGAATCCGACACGGACTACCTGCGGCGACGGGCGGACGAGGCCAATGCCGCAAAGGACGCTCGCCAGACCCCCCCGGCAAAAGCATTCCCCACGAAGGCAAGGGATGAGGCTGCGGTTCGAGAAGCCCTCGGTCTTGAAAACGACGCCGGTGTCAGCATCCTCTCTCCGGAGTCCCGACCGGACGCCGGGCAGGCCAGGGGGGTATCGAAGCAGGCTGCGCAGTTCATCGTGCAGGCAGCGCGCCTCTTCGGCAAGCGCGTGGTCTTCTTCGACGTGCCGGACCCAAACGCAGCCGAGGGCATCTACGCGCAGGACAACACGATCTACCTGAACGTCAATTCGTCGACGCAGCATCTGCGTGTGCTCGGCCATGAGCTGACGCACGCCATGAAGAACCAAGCGGGCGAAGCGTACGAAAAGATGCTCGGCGCGGTGGCGGCGCTGCGCACGGACGCCGAGATGGTGGCGCAGTACAAGGACTATTTCAACGAGGACCTGGACAACCCGGCGCGTCTCGACCAGCCCCACCCCGGTACGCAAGGCACCTTGCGGGAGTTCCTGGCAGAAGAATGGATGGCGGACCTCGGCGGCAACCGCTTTGCCGAGAGCGACTTCTGGACAGCGGTGTTTGCGCAGCTTGAGACCCAGCACGGCGCCCCTGCGGCCCAAGGGATCATCGCCCGGTTACGTGCGGCGTTGGTCACCGCTCTGAACAAACTCAAAGGCCTGATCGGCGGCAACGCCTTTGCCGTGGATGCCCGTCTGGCAGAGCACCTGGAGGACATCCGGGTTGCTGTGGCGCAGGGCTTCGCGGAGTACGCGCGGCGGTCGAAGGCGGGGGCGCTAAGCGGGGGGTCTGGACAAGGCACAAAGTTCTCTCCGCAAAAAGAGACGACGCAGACCGCTTTCGTGGAAGCCGTACCCTCGGAACGCACCCGCGCGGGCCTCGCCGCGGGGGCGCTGAGCGGTGCTCAGAAGTCCGCTTTCACCCAGTATGTCTTTGGCAAAGTGGACCCGGCCAAGGTCGCGCGAGGGGTGTTGGGGCGCATCGATGTGCGCGTGGAAGTGCTCGCCTCGACCGAGGGGTATCAACCCGATGGTGCAGAGTCGGGCAGGATCAGCCCGAACGTTCTGGTGCAGGTCACGCCGATCGGTAAGCGCGCGGTAACGCTTGAAGAAGCCGTTCGCGTGGCGCAGGCGCTGAACTACGTCTACACACAGGATGGCGTGCCGGTGTCGCGGTACGACGACCAGCTGCTGGACATGCCGGCCGATACGCCGAACGTCACCCACATCGTGCGCTTCACGTTGCCAGGGCTCCAGGAGGGACACACCGTCAGCGCGCAAGAAGAAGCGTTTTACAGGCATCTCGAAAAGGTTTATGGTGTCGGTATCGGGTACTCCAAGATCGACGGCAAGATCGTTGTTGGCAATTACGCCGGGCTGGCCCACGAAGAATTCCACAGGCTCACCGCGGAGGTTGCCCAAGCGGCGGGCATCGAATATGAATTTACAGCAGCAGAGGGTGACTATGTCTTCCACGACTGGGAAAATGACGGGCAGGGAACTGGGCATCAAATATGGGGGAACGCCGATACCGCCAGACGACCCAATCTTCAGGCCCGGCTTCACGATTGGCGCGACGGTGCCGTACAGGCAGCGGCCGGCTGGCTCGACGAGCGAGGCATCCGATACAGCCCCAACCGAAGCGCAGACACCACCGGCGGGCGATATGTCGGACCCGAAAGTGGCCGGGCGGATTCAGGACCGGGTAGACCAATTCATGATCGACGAGGACCGGAAGGCCGGGTTGACCTAGTAGGGGTTCACTTCTCCAAAGAGCCCCGCACGTGGCTGTCGGGGGTCTATTTCGGCAAGGGAACGGGCGCCCAATCGCAAGAAACGGAGCGCGTCAGAAGCGCCACCGACGAGCGCATCAAGTCGCGCATCTACGCCTACGTCAATGAAGGCAAGGGGGTATTCCCGGAAGACGACGTGGGGCGGCATGCCCACGCCGTCAAGTTCGACAATCTCTACGATCTGGGTGCCGACCCACTAGACATCAAGCCGAAGTTTCCGGTTCGAGTTCCTGCCGACGCGAACCCCAGAGAATCCGCCATTCTCGACGCTGGCTTCGACGGCTACTATGCCCGTGGCGCATTCGGCAACCAGGGCGTCGCCATCTTGATGGGGAAAGCCGCCACGCGCGGCATCGCTCCCGACTATCGCGGCAAGGAGCTGGAAGTGCCGCCCGTCGGCGAGCCTTCCGAGTTCGGCAAGCAGCAACAGGCCATTACTGCGAACCGGGGTCTGCCCGACGGCGAAATGACTGGCGCCGACTGGAAGCGCCTGATGCCGCGGCTGATGCCCGACATCGACGTGAGCCATCTCGATGACGCGAAGAAGTACTACAAGAACGAGATCGCCCAGCGCCCCGCCAAGCTCAGCCCGGCGCGCCTGGCGATGCAGTGGGAATCCCAGACCACGAACGAAGTGGGTCCGGTCTACCGAGGCAAGGGCTTCGGATTGCGCGCCGTACGAAAGTTCGACACGGAAACGGATTTCCTCGAGCAGGACGCCCTGCCGTGGGGACACGCCGCCTTTGTTCGGGACCCGGCGTACCGATTCGCCGTTGTCGACCAGACCGGGGCGCCGGTAGGGTTTCTCGACGCCGAAGTGAACGGCTTGGACGAAATCAACGCCATCCACGACATGGCCATCGAGCGCCCCGGCGAAGGACTGGGCGCCAAGGTGGTCGAAACCATCATGGCCTCGACCTACGACGGCGTTCGCGTGATTGACGTACTCCCCCAAAGCGAGCGCTTTTGGGACCGACTGGGAGCTGGAAACTATGACCTCTACAAAAACACCACCCTCGACTTTGAAGGATCGCCAGCAGAGGCACGCTTCCGCCATGCGCGAAGTGCGGGAATTCGTGGCGCGGCAACCGCCGGCACAGGCGAAAACCGAAGAAGGGAAGCAAGATTCAGCTCGGCCAGGGGAGCGCCGACGGTAACCGGTGTCGGCTATACGACCGACCATGTGGAAAGCGAGGGGCTGCCGCTGTTCAGCTTGCGGCGTGCGCTCAACGGTGAGCACAACACCGACGATCATCTGGTGCCCGAGACGCCGCTGTACCTGGACAATCCGAATCTGGTTGATCTGGCGTATGCCAACGGGAAACCGATTCGGTTGAATGTCGGATTGGACCTCGGCTCGGGAAGAGGACGGGGCGCGCTTCATTTAATCGGAAGCGCAGCAAGAGAAGGCAATAGGTCACTCGACCAGATCACCGATGATGAGGGGGAGAACGTAGTCCAAACCGTGATTCGTGTGCTCGGTTCGGGAAGTGCCATGTTGCACTGGCAGGAGGGCAAGCGCTACGCGCTTAGGGTCCCGATGGCAAACAAGACCTTGATCATGCAGAATGACAGGAACCACTACTCCCTTGTAACCATGCTGCCTTCTGCAGCCAACAAGTGGGGTACCGCCGAATGGACAGGGCGCCTAACCTTCCCTGCCCCAACCGCTGCGACCACGGCAGACCCCTTGGCTCCGGCACCCGCAGAATCGTCGCAAGCGGGGCTAAAAGGGATAGGGTATTCGTCGGAGAAATTCCATACTAAACCTCCTGTCCCGGCTGCGCAAGCCCCTATCGTCGTGAGAGTGGCGCAAAAGAGACACCGGACTTTGGACCTTGCCGCGATGGCTGCGGATGGCTTGGCGGTGAAGAAGAGCTTGCCAAGGGGGATCAACGTTGACGGTATCGAGCGACCGACTACGAACAGCAAGCCTATCGCGCAGGATGAATATGGGCGGCCTCGTGTTGGCGCTCCCGTTCATTTCAGTCTAGCGCGTCTTGATGCACTTCGCCAGGTAAAGGCCGGGGACGCGGTTGACGGACGCATCGTCCGGGAACGCATCCCGAATACCGACTCGATATCCGCTTCGCTTGAGGACTACACAGTCAAGGGGGTCCGTGAGGTGCCGATGTCGATGTTCGATGCGAGTTATATCGAATCGATCACCGAGAAAAACGTCGACGCAAGAACGCTCGACCTCGTCGAGCAGATCGCCGAATCCGGTGAGCTGAATCCGCTGATCGTGGCGGTCGATTCCAAAGGAGCGTACATCATCGAAGGAGGGCACCGGTTCGATGCGCTGATCCTCTCCCGTGCCGAGTCGATCCCGGCGCTCCTGGTAGTCGACGATTCCGATCCCCCGGCGCAGGATGCCGTGTTCAGCGCTCCCCGTTCAACCCTCGGCGACCTCACCCCTGAGCAAGAGGCTGCGGCGAACCACGTCCTGGGCGCGCCGAAGACACGCATGCAGCGCCTGGCCGAGTTCAAGAAGGATTGGGCGCAGAACCTGAAACAGGGAATCTTCGATCAGTTCGCACCGATCGCCGAGCTGGACCAAAACGCCTACATTCTGGCCCGGTTGTCGAAGGGCGGGGAGTCCTCCCTCGAAGCCTTGATGCTTTACGGCAAGCTCTTCGTGGGCGCTGATGGGGCTACCGACGTGCATTACACGAAGGCAGGCAAGCCGCAAGGCTTCGCCAGCAAGATATCGGAGCTGAAAGGTGAGCATGACCGCTTCTTCCTGTGGGTCGCCGCGCAACGGGCCGACCGGCTCAAGGCGATCGGCTTGGAGAACCTGTTCTCCAAGGATGACATCAAGGTGTTGATCAAGCTCAACGAGGGAACCATGAAGGATGGCACTGCCAGGGAGCCCCTTTTCAAACAAGCGCTGCAGGACCTGAACGACTTCAACGATAACGTGCTGGAAGTGGCGGTGGCCAGTGGCCTGATCGACGACCAGACACGGCAGATGTACCGAAACACCCCCTACATCCCGTTCTACCGGCTGCAGGAGGATGACGAGGTCAGCGGGTTCGGGATCAAACCGGGCCTGGTGAATCAGTATGCGTGGAAGAAGCTCAAGGGGGGCACGGAACAACTCAACCAGGATCTCATGGCCAACCTGCTGCACAACTGGTCCCACTTGATCACCGCCAGCGCAAGGAACCGCGCGGCCAAGGCCACACTCGATGCCGCAGAAAAGGCCGGTATCGCGCAGCAGGTGGCCAGCAGCTTGGGACAGTACGTGGCAAACAAGACGACGATGCTGCCGCCAGGCACCAAAGGGCAGGTCAGTTACAAAGAGGGCAGCGTCGAGAAGTCGTTTGTCATCAGTGACCCGCACCTGATGGACGCCGTGGCGGCGCTGCACTACGCCGGGTTGGGTCCCTGGGCCAAGCCGTTATCGACGGCAAAGCACTGGCTAACGGTGGGGGTGACTGCCAATCCTGCCTTCAAGTTGCGCAACCTCATCCGGGACACGATCGGGGCCCTGGGGACCGCGCAACTCTCCTACCGTGCGGACCAGAACCTCGTGCAGGGGTGGCGGGCCACTGCCGAAGATAGCGAAACACGGGCACATCTGCTGGCGTCCGGTGGGATGATCCGTTTTGGCAGCATGCTCGACGGCAAGGACTCGCAACGTGCTCAGGACCTGATCAAGGCGGGGGTCGATCCGAACATGATCCTGGACAGCGATGCCAAGATCAGACGTTTCTGGAAGCGCTTCGTCTCTCCGGCACTGACCGCGTACAACGAACTCGGAGACCGGACAGAGCAGGTTAACCGGGCGGCGCTCTACGAACAGTTGATCGCCAAAGGGCTGACCCACGCCGAGGCCGCGTACTGGGCACGGGACCTGATGGATTTCAGCATGTCCGGGAAATGGACCGCGATCCGCACGCTGACGCAGACGGTACCTTTCTTCAACGCTCGACTGCAAGGCCTGTATAAACTCGGTCGTGCCGGCAAGCAGGATATTCGCCGGCTGGGCACGGTGCTTGGCGCCGTCACGCTCGCCTCCCTGGCGTTACTCCTGGCGTACCAGGATGACGACGATTGGAAGAAACGGTGGGACAGCGACCGCAACAACTACTGGTGGTTCAAGGTTGGCGGGCACGCCTTCCGGCTGCCGAAGCCATTTGAGATCGGCGCTGTGGGGACCCTTGCCGAGCGCAGCTATGAGGTGGCGTTCAATTCTGAGATGACCGGCGATCGGTTCGGAAAGAACCTGCGAGACATCGTGATGAGCCAACTCAGCATGAACCCGGTGCCACAGCTCTTCAAACCGATGATGGACCTCTACGCCAACCGGGACAGCTTTACCGGACAAGCGATCGAGTCGATGGGTATGGAGCGCCTGCGCAAACAGGATCGCTTTGACGAAAGGACCAGCGAAACGGCCAAGTTCCTCGGCAACCTGGGCCTGCCCGACCTGACACAATTTGTCATGGGTCGCTGGGACACCCTCTCACCGAGGCAAATCGATTTCCTGGCCAAGGGATACTTCTCCTGGCTGGCGACCATGGCGACCACGGTGATTGATTTTGGCATCCGGCCGATGATCAATGCGGGCGATCGCCCGGACCCGCAGCTCAAGGACGTGTTCTTCGTCGGTAACTTCGTCGAATCCCTCCCCAGCAACAGCTCGCGCTACCTCACCCAGATGTACGACCAGGCGCGCGAGATCGAGCAGGCTTACGCGAGCTACCATGCCCGGCTCAAGGTTGGGGATGTCGAGGGCGCCAAGAAGATTCTGGCGGAAGACGGCGACCTGATCCGGCGGCAGAAGGCCACCGAGGCATTGAAGCGCCAAGAGGGGCTCCTCAACGCACGCCTCCAGTTCATCAACGCCAGCACCACCTTGACCGGGGAGGAAAAACGTATCCGGCTCGATCAGGTATATGCCCGCCGGAACGCTATCGCCGAGCAGTTCCGGGCATTATAGTCTAGGGCTGCGGCCCTATGGATAACTGGTGAATTACTCGCCGATTTACACAGGGATCGCTGAAACCCTTGCTACGTCTTGTCTGATGGTGCCCAGGAAAACCCCCGTGCGGAGACCTGGCGGACTTGCTGGACTAGCGCACAAGAAAAAGCCGCCCGGAGGCGGCTCTCCGTGTTGCGGGAGTTACCGCATGCGTTCGATGCACGCCGTAGCGATCGCCGGCAACAGCGACTTGCTGACCAACCCGGCGGGCTCGCGGATGATTTCCGGCAACGTTGCGGGGTCGAAGATGAAACTATTGTCCGCCAGCCGGTTGCCGTACAGCGCGCCATGCACGTCGACCACGAGCAGCCAACGGGACGCCTGGCCCTTGGGAGTGTTGAAGAATGCCGCCGAAGGAAGCGCGGCGGCCGGTGCCGGGAGGGCCGCTGCTGGGGAAGGCCGTTTGACCCGTGGCCGGTTCGAGGGGAGGTTGAGAATGAAGGTGCAGGCTTCGAGGAAACGACTGGCGGGGATCTCGCTGAGGCGCTGGCATTGAAACCGATCCTGCACCAGGCGCGCCGTCGGGGAGTTGTCGTGGACATAGGGGAAGCGCAAGATCATCAGCCGGCGCAGGATGGCGTGCTGTTCCTTGGTGAGTTCGTCGGAGGGGAGCGCGGGTT
>ERZ724522.803-NODE-803-length-18847-cov-5.310398_pt1 | contig 18847 bp, 23 predicted proteins | sample MGYA00376055_ERZ724522 | MGnify/ENA primary metagenome ERZ724522 (study PRJEB28724, sample SAMN07190884) | wastewater metagenome | isolation source: effluent of sewage treatment plant in Hong Hong | place: Hong Kong | collected 2016-03-17 ... | reverse complement strand
AGCACAAATACGCTGCCGTAGAGTAGCTAGTTGCGTGCAAGCTCCAGGGCAGACTCTGCAGACTGCCAAAGTACATGGGCTGAGACCCCATGACAATGGTGTAGCATTAATTAACCGATTAAAAACCAAAGGAGGTTTACATGGATAAATCAAAAGCAGACATATTAATAGATGAGGCTATTGCTAAATCTATAACAGCTGCTTATTCATCGTGGACAGGATCATCACCTACAACACTGGTACAACTACAAAAAGGTATCGACTTTAATTGTAAAGCAATTGGTACAATGCGAAAGTTGTACAACGAAAAAAGAGAGGATGTACTGGCAATTTTGGCTAAACCAGAAGCGTTAACATTCACCTTAAAAACCTTGTCTAAAGAACTTCTAAAAATCCTCCAGGAGGAGGAAAAAAGTATATGAGTGTAAAAATATTTTTAGCTGGGGACAGTATAATATTCAGTCCCCACTACAACTACGACCCTAGAACCACTGTTATAGCTTTGCGTCAAGAGGGTCCAAGCATACGAGCCGCATTTATTAAGGAAGAGATGCGACTAAGTGGCAGAATACCAAAAGTAAACACAGTAGTGGAAGAAGCTACTGTTGTTGAAACTGCCCCTGTTTCTCAGCCTGTCGTTGAAGCTGTTCCTGCTGAACAGCCTTCGATCCCTGCTGCTCCTACAACCCCACCACCTAAGCGCAAGTTAGTGCTTAAGTTGAAAGACACTGCGCCTCCTACAGAACGTAAGAAACCAAAACTAGTGCTGAAAAACCAGCCTAGTCAATAACTAACTTGTGGGGGAGTTACAAATGTAACTCCCCCACACATTAAATCATCTATGATTACTATATTTATTTTCTTGTGGATTATTACAGCGGGCGCTTGGCTGTTCTTGTGGACTTACATGAAGGGACTTGAGCAGTCCTTAGAAATCTATGCAGACAATTTAAATCAGCTGACTGAAGCTGTTAACATAATTGCAAAAGAGTGCGTAGGAATTGTTGAAACTCAAGAACACCTTCAAAATAATTTAGCACAGGTTGTCACTATGCATAACGCCTTGAATGACGATTACCTCAAACTAAGAGGTAAGTTAGGGTATATGGCAACAACTATTGAGGAAGATGAAGAGCTGCCACACCTTAATAAAGAATACGGTGTATGGGTAGTACAACAAGTGCGAGCAATCTTTGAGCGCCTAGAAAGTGGCAAAGTTTTTGTTAATACCATAAAAAAGTTAGAAGAGTACATTGTTTACGCACAGCATAAAAAATTGTTGAATGCTAATCAGGTTGAAGAAATTACAAATATTCTTCTTGAAGCATACAATACATCTACGCACAACAGCCAAGTGTGCAAACTAGCCACAAAACTTTTAAAACTAGTTAATTAAAATATGAAGGATATAGAGATGGAAGTCCAAAATGGCGCTGTCAAATATTTGGAGAGCGGCCCAATAACTAAACAGCACTTCAAAGCAACCAATAGAGTAACCGAAAAACGTAGTGCTAACAATGTAACAGGTGATGTAATCTTGTTAACTCCTGTAGACGCGAATGCTACAGGATCTACTACATACAAAATTGGTATCTGCGACATAGCGGTTGCTTGGAGTATGCAGCTCAGAGATTCTAAACTTGTAATTTTCACATCTAAAAATATAGATCAGATTATTACTAAGTACAATGTTTCTATGAAAACAAAATTTCTTAACCTTGCGAATACAGCAAAAGAGACTATTGAAGAAGAAATTGCTAAAATAAAATTAGAATTTCTACAGGCTTTAATAGAAAACGACATCTGTATTCCTAAAAATAATTTCGATCATGGCGAAACACAAGAACAGGAAAGGGCGCCACGTAATGATGTACCCGCATCAACAGATGCACCCACCACAGGTATGGTACCTGGAAGACCAGCAACAGTCTGAGCCAGAGAGTAACCCCTGGAAAGCTGTAGGTGCACTTGTAGTACTTTTAATCCTTTTTGTAGGATTCAACTACTTTTCATCTAAGATTAAATTCAATACTGTCAAAGTAGACAGTACTATAGTAGCTAAGCCTATTACTGTACAGCCCTCTATGTCTGCAGTACCTACAAAAAAGCCGTCTACAGAGCTTTCTCCAAGAGCGTCTGATTACTTAATAACTGCTTCAGCAGTTGAGCCGAAGACGGATACTCACGTTACTAAGCCAGTTACTGCACCCAAAACTGCTGCTACTGCTGCACCTGTATCTACCAAGGCTGTAAAAACAGTCGAGAAGGCCCCAAACAAGCCCAAAATGACGAGATTAGTTAATATTGATACAATCCTATCAATATTGCCCAAAGCCTCTCAGAAAGGCTTAAAAAGCGTTAAAGGCGTGTACGTAACATTTACAGGTCAATATGAGGCAGGAGCTACTGCTGTATACATACGTCCTAAATTAGAAAACAGCAAAAGCCAAAAGCTTGTTGCATGGAATTATGTAGTGGACGCTAAACGTGCTAGACAAATGCTGCCTGAATACCGCCAAAGCACTAGCGGCAGCCAGTGGGCTAACAGTAATTGTCTAACTGTTGCACTTGCACAGCACAAAAGCATTGTAACAAATGATAGAGATATCCTTGCTGCTAAACTATGTGCGCAACTACTGCTGAAATATAACCTTGGCGTAGACAAACTGTACCTTGATCCTGAAGCAATTACTTTCACTGCTGCTAACTGGACACGCTTTAAATTTCTAGTTAGTAATTACATGAAGTTACAATGAGGTATAAAGCTGGATGGATTGTGCTTGCGCATCTACTAGTTGTAGTAAACCTACAACTATACTTACAAATACCAAAAGTAGACTACCACTGTGGTTTGGAATACATTCTTATGGTAGTCTACTTTATTTCGTTACAATTAAGTTATTTCATTTACTATGGTACTGCTAGTTACATTAACAGGCATGGATAGCAAAGTGACGCTAAAGATGTATGTAAATGACGTATACTTCTGTTCACTTGTATATGCAAGATTGCTAAGCTTTCGTAAACGTATCATCAAAGAGAAAATACCTAATTTCTCATACGACGCACAGGCTATAGCTAGACATTTGGCTACAGTATTCTATACAAATAAAGTCAGCTTAGTATATGCAGGTAAACGTAACTTAATTGTGGGAGGTTCAGACAGTTCCTACTTAAATGATGTACTTGCTAACATCTTTACACAAGCAGAAGTAAAGAAAATCGAGCACATTAATTTTACATTATTAACATTCAAAAAGTAAAATAATGAAGTTAATAATAGAAACCTACGACATTCATTTACCTAGACGTATAACTCCTTTGTATAGGATTGTGTTAAAATTTCATTTCTGCTCAACAATTGCTTCAAAAGATACGATAGATACGATGCGGTACACAATTGCACTATTGTATACCACATTGAGAAAATATGTTAAGAGGCGTGTAGTAATGAATGAAATCTATTCTGAAAAAGAGCATTATCCATGTTTAGTATCTGTTGCAGATATGCTGCCAAGTGAGATAAGTAAATTAGAAAGTTGGTTAAGTTATCTGCTTGTAAATGAGCCGTCTGGTTTTATGAATCATATGATGGCGCAAGTAGACACAGATGAAGCTATGCAAGATATCATCTTTAACCAACTTTTAAAATCGCCCCGCGTACTAAAAACATACCTGGAATTATGACCGTAAAAATAGACGTGTATATGGACGGTGGCAGAGACTATTATATAGCTACGTATAAGAACATAACATTCGTGGAGATAAACATATTACCAAAAGAGTATGTTATGTTACGACTATTGTTGCGTTTTTATTTCAGGCTTAGAGACACTATTCCTACTGCAATGACATCCAAAGGACTAAGGATTGCGTATCTGGACAGGAAAGGAAAAATGCAACTTAAAATTGCCTTGAAGCGCATTTACAAAAGTTCTCTTGCGCATATAGAAGCTAGATCAGTGAAAGATATGTCAAAACTGACTGACAATGATCTAGATAGTATCCTATACAAAATTATAGATTTGGAAAGCTATTTAATCCTTATAACATGCTCATGATTATTGACCTTATGCACAATGATGCTTTAGGGTATATGATAGAAATTCCAGATGTGTACTTTTGTATGACTAAGAATGTAAAGGCGCAAAGTAAGTACTATCAGTATGCACTAGCTATGCATACCATGTACACTAACAAACTAATACGCAACACTAGTGAAACGAAACCGATTGCATTGAATGACTTTGTAAGGCAAGATTTACTTAGAATAAAACTATGCTTACGCAATATCATAATTACACACGGATTGACTATAACTGGTTTAAAGGGGATAGTAGAGTTTAAAGACCACAACGAAGTGGCTAACTTTACACAACGTATCGTAATGGAAGACTACTACTTCCTGCGTGTGTATTTAACTCCTCAAATATAGGAAAAAAAAGCAAAATGAAAGTAATAATCAGCTTTTATGAAAGCAAAGACCCTAACTTTGACGGCACTACTACACATGCAGATAATCATACACTACATTTTGATAATTTCTACTTCAGTGAAAATGGAATTAGACAAAGTGTATGTACATTGATAAAACAGTATGTGTTTTATGCAAACAGAGGTCAGGGCAGAGCGCCAAAGAACTTTAAAAGCGAGCATGAAGTAGGTACTAAACCATTCAGGCCACTATTGTATATACATAGTACACAGATAAGTCGTGATTTAAGAAGAAAGTTAATTCAGCAAATCACACATTTATTATACCCCGAACAAAAAGACGTGTTCTTCTTCTCAAAACTGTATACAACAGAATTATCAGACGCCAGATTTAAACAAGCTATAACGCATCTGATAATGAATGCAGTGTACATAAACATCAACTACCAATGACAGCGTATATATGCGTAGCACCAGAAAAAGTGTTAAGTAACAGCATCAGATATGGTAGAGATGAAATTGATTGGGAAGCTATACACCGTTTACTACTGATGGGCTTAGATTCATTTATGAAAGAAAATCTAGGCAGATATTTATCAGATACGTATCTAAAACTACCTAATCTGTATTTTTCTACCATTAAGAGAAAGACTGAGTTCCAAAAAGGTAGCATAAGTGCATACACTCTAACTTTGATAGAAACTTTACTTGCTGGAATTTATACTACTAATAATCTATACATTATAGAGAAGCTAGAAAAGTATGAATACCCGTATGTAATGGACTTGAATCTTAGAACAGTAAAATTACTCTTCTATGAAGCATTTTTCAAATTAGGCGTAAATACATTAACTGATGCCACTCTAGTAATTAACAACGAACCGCAAAACTATACTCCGCCAGACGGAAACGGAGTTACAAGTTTAATAGATAAATTTGTTAACTCTACCGAAACACGCTTAGCTTACCTAATTCTAACAGTATGACAGCAAAAATAAGCATCTTTTCAAAAGATGGTATACAAATTGAATACGATAACGGAGTTATACAAAGTTTAAGCATACAAAGAATAAACCAACAGCTTGAACTTTACACTGTAAACAGCCCCAACACCAAACTTCTTTTGAAAGAAGGGCTATCTGAGATTACTATAACACGTAAATTTCAATTTGTAGACAAAGATGCGGCGTGTATAGTAACAAGGCTTTTGATAAGTCAATTTGGATCACAGCTGATACCAATATCTACTTCATCAAATAAAGCACTTGACCTACTGTCCTACGTATACAAAAAAGAAGAAAGCCTTGAACGCATCAGCAAGCTTTTTGAAAAGAATGCTGATAACTTCATGTTAATCTTTATTAGTCGGTAAAAAACAAAAAAGAAAAAAAAACAAAAGCACAATGACACAAACAAGTGAAACAAGTGAAAAAATAAACCTAAGCCCAGCGGAATTAAGCTACACTGCAGAAGAATTAATCGCACTTGTACAAAATCCTGATGTAGGTTTAATTCCAACTGACTTGTTCTCTGATGCAATATGTACTGCAATAAGCCCTTCATTTGAAGGTATGCAATTAGTACAATTCAAAAACGCAAAAACAAAGCACATAGATTTAGCTGCATGTGATGCGAGACAGCGTCATATTGTAAACTATATTCTACAATCTAGCGTAGTTCCAAGCGTAAAATTGATAGAGGCTATCTATGAAATGGACAGCAATCCGCCATACGATTTAACTGAGTTTACTGAGTATGTAGACAAAGTTGTGAATATTGTAAAACGTATATTTTGTCTTTACAAACCCAGTGCTAATCCACTATTGCGTGAAACACAGCAAAAAATCTATGATGTGTATAGTCCACATGGACTAGAAGTATTAATTGGGTACGAAGCACTTTCTTTTAATACCACTGCAATTACAAGACCTAATGTGCGAAGCCTCACAGTTATTGCTGGTATCAGTAGAGAACTTGATCGTATAAACGCAGAAATTCCTGGGTTTGACGATTACTCTGCGGAAACGATATGGAATAAGTATATTGAAACTGTCGCTTTTAGAGACAGTGCAAACAGACTACAAAAAGTAACTCTGCAAGAAGTACATACCCTGAAAACTGTTGAAAGCCAGTGTATAAGCCAACTACTAGGGGTAGGAGCTGAAATGCGCAAAAAACAGGTTTTAGCAGAAACAGTGGTACAGAACGCTAAAAACATGGAAGTATTTTTAGGCAATAATTCATTTGCCGCTTCTGGAGTAACAAACGGACATTTCTGGGGCATCACAGGCTGGAATGTAGTTGAACTGCATAACTATGTTGGGTTCAGTACTTTTGCAAGAACTAATAGAAGTTATCAAAAGTTAACCCAATACAGATTACTACCCCCTGTAGTAATTATAGTGAGAGATATTCTAACTACCAAAAATTTGCAGGAACGTTGGAGACTTGCTGTATTAAAACAACATAAAGAGTATTTTGAGCGAGTAAACTATGATGGTAAAAGTTGGTTCGATAAATGCATCCCACATCAAAGTTCTGGCTACGTAGTTGGAGTAAGCTACACTAGAGGTAAAATAGTGCTAAGTTCGCACGGTAGTCAATCATGCATAGTACAGTCAGCTGAAATAATGAATGATTTATTTGACGTATCACGAGATAATTGTGTTACAGATTATAACTTCTTAAACATGTTCAGAACTCTGCCTTTGTATGCAAAAGCTACCGATGGATACGGAGAAGCTGCACTAGCATTAGTGCCAATTTCTCAAAAATACGTAGACATACTACGGGGTATAGATGGACAGAACATTGATCACAACTTCATTACTGACGAAGAACGTATCGAAGACAGCTTTAGCTTAATCTGCGAAGCTAATTCAGTAGATGCGTTTGGGTTTACTGCAAACTATAGCTTATCAGATTACAACAAAAGTATTGTAATACCAGCAAGACTTCATTCTAAATTGTTCTAATAAATAAACAAAAAAAACAAAAATGAGTACAACTTTTGTGAGCAACGGGCATAGTAATGCCCCCACCTTAGTATTTTCAGCGGAAGCGTCTATGATGTTGTATCTGCTAATTAACATGTCAGCAGTACGTGCAGGACAGTATGAGAGTAATCCTGCATTTGGTAATGAAACTGGTGCTTTATTTGTAGCTTGGCACAATAAACGCACAAACGAAGCAATAGTGCCGTGTATTCCACTGTGTAAACAAGTTGTAAGCGGCGGTGCTACAACAACTCCTGCTGGTGAACATGAAAAAGCGTGGGGCAAGTGTGTCGAGTTTGTAAAAACTCGTCCAGAATGGGAACATCTACTTGATGAAACCGAATATGAGCCCGTAAACTCAATTTTCCATCACCACGTGCATATGTCCGCTTTTGCAAGTGGTTCCTTCAGTAATACTATTAGTGGATATTACACCCAAGAACCTACTATGGACACGCCTTCATTTTTACACTTTAGTGATTATGGTAAACGTAAACACTTTAGTTTGATTATGAACATTGCCACTTTACCTAACTTCAACATTGAAGAGCTGTATGAAAACCAATCTCAATTAAGAGGGTATTACTACGACGTAGTTAAAAATGCCAGAGGAAATCGTATAAGCAACAATTTCTGCTTTCTGTACAACCAGCCCAGTATACAAAACTTTAATCAAGATTTGTATTACGTTAAAGAACAAAGTCAAGTAGACGAGCATGGAATTACGTATTTGGGAAAAAGCATAACTAAACAACAAGCTGAAGAAGCAATTGAAAATGGTTTTGCAGATCAAATTATAGTAGTTCCAGCACGTGAACAGATCTACACTGATTTTCAAACTACCTGTACAACTATAGTACAAAGTAGCAGTTCTGAATTTCCTCCAATATTGTTGGAGTATGCTGACAAAACTACGCTCAAAACTATGTACTATCAGCTAACCGATAGTGTGCCACGTAACAATATGTCTACAGATGAACTGATTAAGTTTCTTATGCAACAAATCCAAACCCTCTGCATTGATGGAGGTAATGGCGGAAAAAAGCCAATAAACCAGCCAATGTTGATCGTTGGACAAGACACCGCAATACGAAACGGAATATTTCTTTCGTAGACTAAGACGATAATCTATATTACTAAAACAAAACAAAAAAAATTGAGGCCAACAAAAACATTGATTGACGACAGCGCTAGCGGCGTATTCGTCGTTGAAACACGAGAAGGGCAGAAGGTTGTGGTAGTAGGAATAGGCAATGTAGGAGGTAAGATAGTCTTATCACTGCTTGCTGCTGGAGTACCGCCTGGCCAGATTGTTATCATTGACTTTGATACAATCGAATCCCATAACATTGCAAACCAATTGAACGGTTGCTTACTGGGAATTGCAAAAGTAGATGGGCTAAAATCTACTGTGCGGCATCTTTACGGTGATGCTGCTGCAGATGCAATACTTACGTATCAAAACGCATTAGGCGAAGACAATGAAGATTTTCCACTTGATGCACAGCGTGATTTGGTACAGGATTCAATCCTTATTTTGGCCATCGACAGTCCAAAGGGAATGAAAAACATCTACAACAATGTACTGCTACATGCTACACCAGATATAGTGTGTGCAGCCAATTTCTCTAAAATCTACCGTGACGACAACGGTAATGACGCATCTGGCAAGATTACCTTGATGCCAGACAAAATTTATTTCAGAAAGTTCTGCGAATCATTTGCCAATAGCGCACTTGAAATCAGCAGAGAAGACACTACCCCTGCGTGCAAACAGCCTAATTGTTCCCTTCCAGGAGAATTAGCGTCTGCATTATTAGTACAAAGATTGATGATGTTCTTAAGGCATCGTGCTAAAACCTTGCCAGCATCTATTACAAACAATACGGTCGATTTGACTGGTACAACTGGAATAGTTTTTGAGGAAAGTGAGTTCATCGATGAAAACGAAGATGCTTGGACAAACTATACTCCAGTGGAACCCGCAGTAGACTATATTTGTTCTGTAAGATTTGACTTGGCAAATCCTTTTAGTATGTCAGAAGAACGTATTGTCAAAAATGCTGAGACAACTGAGTTAACCTAAGTGAGACAAAAGAAACAATAACAAAAAGCAAAAATAAAAGCAAAAGCAAAATGAGTATTCTAAAAACAGGCTTGACAAATGTTTCAAGTTTAAACACCAAAATTAGCGGTCTTAATGGTTTAAACAGTGGAAAATCACTAAGCGATTTTCTTAATAAACCAAAACACAAGATCACAGTACATCATCCCACTGGCGGCGCACCAAAAGAATATGAGTTGCCCACAGCTAAAACAGAAAACACCAAAATAGAACTAGGTGTTTTAGTGTGCGACTTTTTAAAAACAATGATTGGAGGAGAGCCTGTGGTCACAAGGCTCTTTAATATGGAGGCAAGCAAGTTACGAAATTTGCCCAACGATCCAGATTACAAAACGAATGTAAATTCTGCCAGAGAGCAAGGAAAACGTTATATAACTTACGATATAGCAATCCTTGACACAACACGCAATCCTTTGAAAGGCGATAATGGTGAACCTCTAGGCTACATACTTAACGAGGTTGTTATTGCAGGCTTAGCATCTACATCCAACTGGATGATTGATGCAGTAAACAATTTTAGTTTAATGGTTGATCCATATACGATTAGCTCAATTCACATGGTGCCCAAGAGCACCACACAAGCACGATAATTTAATACCGACACGACAAAAAGAAACAAAACTAATGGCACAGGCACAACAAGAGAAAGGCGGACGACGATGGATTAATAGCTACGTAGACACACTTGCAAAGGTGATTATTGATACACCTAACTTAATTCCAACTGAGAAATCAGATATGTTAGGTTCATTGTACGCAATGTTTAAAATTCTCAACAATCTTGCAGAAAACTACATACCTATTGATGACAGCGGAAACATAGCACTTAATCTTAACGACGAGAGATACCGTAGGATTACTATGGGAGATAAACCGTATATCGTACTCCCAGTAATTCCTGCAAAAACTTTATTAACCTCGCTGACTCAAGCGGCAGCACAAATTAAACAAAATTTCGATGAAGCAAATCAAATTCAAAGGGCTCCTCGCCCTGCTGCTCCCAGTATTACTATTGACGACGAGCTGTAGTCAACAGCAAGAAATTCCAACAACTGAAGCAATTGTAGTAGATTCTGCAACTATTGCTAACATCATCAAAGAGGTGAACTTAGTAACAGAAGAAGAAGATACTACATGTATTGATGTAACACCAGCAATTATTGACACTTTATGCAGCGGCTGGATAGATACGGTGCCTCGTCCAACACCTGTTAAACACGTTAAAGACGATGTTTCTACTTCTATCATCACATCCTCTGTTAAAGCTACGTTACCCGTAAAAATTACAAAATCTGCACCAAAACAAGCTGAAAAGCCTAAAGTGCAGAAAAAGCAAGCTGCGCAAGCTACTTTACACATCTATATTGTAGAAAAAGGTGATACTTTCTACAGTATTGCACGAAAACTTAACGTAGATGTAAAAAGATTAAGAGAATTTAATCCTGGAATGTACAAAGTTCTTGAACCAGGAAATGAGATTCGCTACTGGAAAACAATTCAGTAGTTGCCACCACTCTGAGTTTTAGATACTTTTAGGAATAGCAGATAGTAAATCTATCTGCTATTCCTATCACTAAAACTATTTTATGCACAATGTATTAAAACAAAGGCTAGCTGTAAGGCTAGCACAAATCGCAAATTTAATGAAAGCAGCGTTCTTTATAGTAGCCATGTCGACCTGTTTTGCTGCTACCTCACCAGAAGTAGAGTTCTGCTTCGCTGAAATCGGAAAAGTTACTCCTACTGAAATAAAGGAAATTAAACTGAAACAGTTGGCTGAACGTGAAAAAACAGTGTTTGCTTCGAGAGAAGAGTATGTTAAGTACGCTATCGAAAATGCAAAAGTGGCGGACAGTATTGCACTAGTTATGAGGCATCAAGTAATTCCGCTAGCTGTAACTGTAGCACAAGCTTGCCTGGAAAGCAAATTTGGAGAAAGCAAGCTTACAAAAAGATCAAATAATCATTTTGGTATAAAGGCTACTACTGCATGGCTAAAAGCCAAAAATCCTTACACAGTAGCACATGACGATACCCCAGACGATAAATTTTGCAAGTTTGAAAGCGCTCTAGCTTCATTCATTGCTCATGCTGTACTTTTAAACAAACCTAATTACAAAAAAGCAGGTGTATTTAAGTATAATCCTAATACTGCTAACAAAGCAGAATTGCGCGCAGTAGCACAGGCAATTAAAAATGCTGGCTATGCCACAGATGGAGGTTATCGTGATGCTATAATGGCACTCATAAACCAGTACAAAATCATCGAACTTATTGAAGCAAGTAATTACAGTTCAATCTAATCAAATGAAAACTTCCACGTTAGTAGCGCTTGTAGCGTGTTTTGTTATCTTGCTATATAACACAGACTTAAAACTGGTTAGAGGAGCAGGGTACTACACCAACGATCAGCTTGACAAACTTATCGAAGCTAACGGATTTACAACTTACGACAGTTCAGGCAATCCGATTAAAGAGGTAACTATCTTTGATATGAAACTTGAGGACACTATTGCAGTAGCCAGTAAAACAAAAGTTAACTGGCATTACAACGTAGCTATCAAATTTCACTCTCCATTCAAAAACATAACTGAAAAGCAAAAGTAAATTTATGAATATTCAAAAGAAAATGCTGAACACAGCTGAATTTCTCGGTCTTTGCGTAGCTGTTAATATACAGCGTGTACAAGGTGATCCTATCAACGAAGTGTACTATGTTGAAGGAATTCAAACTGGTGTTGCTGTAAAGCAAGGAATTATCAAATTTGGTGTTGGCAATAACACTAAGTCTGTTAGACTAATTGATACCAGCAACCTTCGTTTAATAAGTACGCCATGTATTGCTGCGCCGAACATTGTTAATGCTGTTTTGTACGGTCAAACTACCAATATGATCACAGCAGAAATGATCGAAATTTTCAAGCAAGAAATTTATGCTAAGGTTGAAGCAGATGCTAAACGTAGCTATCCAAACTGTACTGTTACTATTAGATACCAAGCTGGACCAGCCAGATTTACTGTATGCCCTCGACTTGACACCTATTACTGTGTAGAACTTGCTACAGTAGAAAGAAATGAAGTTGGGCAAGAAGTATATGGTAGTCAAACAGTGTATTGTTGGAGAGAAGATGGTGAAGTTAAACTTGGATTCCGATCTGAGCTAACCGCCTATTTCCGTAATCAAGACATGTTAATTTCGGATGCGTTGTATACAGCTCACTTATGGACTGACTTCAAAACAAGTCCTGCAGCACATGAAGGAATTGGCAGAACACTTGCAGCTGCAATTAAAGCTCATGGTACACCATTGTTACGTAGTCTTGCAGCTGAATTTGGAGACGGTATTTACGAAAATCTGCTGATATCACAAGTATCATATGCAGAATTGTATCACCCTGTTCAATTTGAAAGAGCGTGTAAAATCCAGCCCCAGCCCCAAGTTCAAGTTGAAGATTCCATTGAAATTGACATGGACAGAGACATTACCTTTGTAACAAAAGACGAGTCTATGACCATTGAGCCAATTAGCATTGACAATGATGCTAAAATAACCATTGTGTCTACACCTACTGAAACTGCGCTTACTTCTACACCGCCACCATTACCTACGCATGTGGAAATTAGAAAAGTTTCAACAACAACGAGCAGAATTACCGCTAGAGTCGGAGACGACTACCCGCCTGTGCCTAGCAACTAAGGAAGAATTTGAACTGTGGTTCAGAAGTGTACAGATATGTGCAATAGATACTGAAACTACTGGCTTAGATTTCCGCAAGGAAAAAGTATTACTTATAAGCTTTAGTGATGGTGAAGTTGCATACATCTGTACACCTGATGAACTGGATAGGTCGCTTATTGTTGAAGCTAATGAAAAAGGTTTAGTGTTTATTGGGCACAATATTAAATTTGATTTAACAATGTTGATGAACTATAACATTGTTTTAGAGAACGTATATGATACCCAACAAATTCATATAATTTTATTCAAAGGCTTCGATAAACCAAGTTCACTAGCAGCTGTATGTAAACAGTATTTTAATTTAGATTTAGAAAAAGATGAGCAAACCAGCTTTATTAATATGCAACTTAATGAAAATGGCGAATACCATTTTACAGATGCTCAATTAATTTATGCTGGTATAGACACTATGGTACTACCCAATATATGGGAAAAACAGCAGATAGGGTTAAGTAAATTTCGTATGCACCGATTAGCAGAAATTGAAAATCATTACACTGTATGCCTCGCCAAAATGGAATATTGTGGTGTGCTAATTGATGTAGACAGGCTTAACGAGAATACTAGACTTAATAAAGAAAAGTACGATATCGTTGAAGCTGAGTTACATCAGTTGCTGAAGCAAGTATTTCATGAGTACCCTGAACTTTATTCTATACAGTTTACAAAAACACAGCAGTATACAAATGAAGAAGACTTAAACAAGTTTTCCTTCAAGTCACCAACACAATTAAAGAAGATCTTACAGCATATTGCACCTCAAGTAACAAGCGTAGGTAAAGAAGAACTTGAAAAATATCTTCAAAATTTACACATCGATACAGCTAATTTAACAGAAGAAGCTAAACTCAAGATACAAACTAGTAACTTGCTTCAACTATTATTAAAGTTGTTAGAGCAGAAAAAGCTAGCTAAACAAATTTCCACTTATGGAGATTCATTTATAGCATTACTTGATGAGCATAACATTATGCGTACCGACTTCAAACAGAACTTTCCAGCAACGGGTAGAATATCTTCAGGCGATAAAACTTATTCAAGTACTAATCGTAATGGAGGTACTACCAGACACTCACTACATTTCGGTACTAATTTACAGAATATCCCTAGAACTAATGATATTCGCAATTGTTTTATTGCTCCTCCAGGATATTTATGGGGCAGCTGTGATTTGAACAGCTGTGAAATGCGTATAACAGCAGATTTTAGCGGCGATCCACTATTACACAAGGTTGTAACACAGGGATATGACATACATAGTCTGCTATCAACGCAGTCTTATAGAATAATTACAGGAGATCAGAATTTTGTAGTAAGTAGTACAGAAAATAAACATCTAAGAACGAAGCACAAACCATGTCTATTTGGCTGTTTATACGGCGCTGGTCCAAGCAGAATCGCTGCCACATTAAACATTCCATTACCAATAGCTAAAAAGGTTTGGCAAAGTATACGTGACACTCTGCATGTAGCATTTGAATGGTTAGACAGGTATAGTACTCAGGCAATACGTAGAGGATACGCAATAGCTAACTCACGAACTAATAGAAGAGTAAGCATTCCAGAAATGCTGAACTTAAGTCCGCAAGATAGATTTACGTATCAACCAGGCAAGAGCTTAAAAGAAGCCTTGTACAATTTTCCTATTCAAGCTACTAATGCAGACATGATTAAAGAGTCTGGGTATGAGATAGACCAATACTTTAAAACGGTATCAGCAAACAGTACAGGTTTACTACCTAGACAATTATTTCCAGTTCACGATGAAATCAATTTCCTGTTTCCAGAAGACATGCCAGAAGTAGCTCAAAGAGTACAGCAAATAATGGAAACAGTAGGTACATCTTATTTAAAAGATATACCAATGAAATCAGATTTAACCATCGATAGATTTTGGAAAAAGTAAAACAAAAAAGCCAAAACAAAGGCAATTGAAAATATTCTTCACTTAAAAAAAGAAAAAATGAATTTAACTAATTTTTCGATGACTCATCTCTATGCGTTGATAGGTTTAGCTTTTGTTGCATATTGGTTGTATGCAGATCAAGCCAAACGTTCTAAGATACAGATGGGGGTAGTAACACTGCCTCAGATGATAACTACTGCCATTACCTCGGGTATTCAACCAGCATTGATATTCTTGTCAATTGCAATGGGTATAATGGTATCATCAAACTTACACAATTTAAGTGTAACCACTATCGATGCATTTGGAAAGCATATACCAGAAATGTCGTTATGGATGGGAATTTGCTTAGATATTGGTATAACTTTATTAGGTGTATTCTCACCTATTTTATTGTTGGTAGCAGTAGATACAACAGACGCAAACGGTGATTACCATGAAGATAATTGGGCAATTCAAATAGCCGCATTCAACAAAGGAGTTGCTTACAATGGCGGCAATGCTAATACTGGAGAACGTCTTTACGAGGCTTGGGGACTATATCGAAATCCAAAAACTAAGAAGTTTACGATAATTGCTAAACTACATTTACTGTACATATTAGTAGTTATTGCAGCCATTGCAGCATATACCGTTGGTTATCTAAATATATTTGGAATATTCTCAGTAGGTGTATTAGCATTTCCTGTTGGAACAACTACCTTTAGCTACTTTACTTACTATGCTCACGGCACTCGTGAAAAATTGGTGTTTGGTCTAATTATAGTATCCTTGATACTAGCTTTGTTGTACGGTATTGTTGCGTATTTCTTTTACCAGTATCTATATTTATTTCCGTATCAAACTATGATAACAAACCCAACTCTAGTAGCTAAATACTACTTAGGTGAAGGAAATAATGGTATAGTTAATGGAGTACTAACGCCTGCAGGTGCAAAAGCTTTGTTAGGACAATTAGACTTAACACTAAAGAGTGGTTTTATTTCGCAAATCAGTATGCTTTTAATAGATACTGCGGCAGGCGTATTTGCAGTATTACTTGGCGGCGGTGCTGGGCTAATGAAACTAATTAGTACTAGTGAAAAAGTTGGTACGTTCTTGACCAACGAAGGCTTTGAAAAAACTATGAAAGAGGCTACAGCAGTGGCTCAGGCAGAGCCTAAACAAAAACAAAAAGAAAAAGAAAAAGATCGTAGCAACGGGAGAAATACCCCGCCTCTTGATGAAGAAGATGATAAGGAGGACTATGTCCCAAACGTGGTACCCCCAACAATGTAAAAAGTAGTATACTGAGCATGCTCCGTAGCATGCTCAGTTATTTTACAGTTGGGGGCACTACAATAGAGCATCTCGTAAGAGATGTGGAGAATGCGTTAGAAGCTGTACATGTTGATAACTTCGACTATGCTGAACTAGAAGCTAGTATAGCTAAGTTCAAGGGAAATGCCGATTTATTTGCAGGAAATTACATAGGGTATTATGAAAAACTTTTGAGCACAGTGAGAGCAGACAGTGCATTTTTAGCAGAAAGTAAGAAGTATATTAATGTTGCAGGCGATACTTTGTATGGTTTGCACATACTTCTTCAGAAAACTTTTATGAATGCTTCAAGAGATGAATTTGCAACTTTTGATAAAGTGTACACAGATAACACTAATATACGGCACATTACGCAGATAATTGTTGACACAGTTACTGAACATGTTGTTGCAACAAAAGATGCAATCATAACCCTAGATGATAAAAACACTGCGCGTATTGCACGTGATGTTGCAGATGTAGTAGATTCTACATTACGTGAAACATATAATGAATTGGCAACAGAAGCCGATGTACTGTACACACACATCAACGAACAGCTAGAAGGTTTGGTCTCAATAGACATTTATCGTAATCAAAGTCAATCAATAGAAGACCTATTAGAAATAAGTAGTAATATTCAAACAATACTGCTTAAATCTCCGTTCTCACTTCCAGCAGAGCTATTCGTAATAGCTACTTCAAAAGAAATGAGTGAATGGGTAGATCAACTTGGTGAACAAATTGGTAATGCGTACAAAGAGTATATTAGTCCAGATCGTATAACAAACGCATTTTATGACTGCGATATAGTTGCAGGAATTAGAAACAGTAACAGTGCACACAGCGGTGTAACAGAGCTTAAATCTTTGGAAAGGCTGCTGTTAACATACGAAAACATGTATCAAGGTATTGTAGATAGCAATCTTAGTGACGGACATAATGCCTACGACGACGATGTAGATAACAATCCAGACGTAATGGCAGAGCGTGAAAAAGTTACTAATATGTTAATCGAAGTATTTGGTATAGATAAAGCGTTGTTTCAAGTAGAAGAAGTTATAGAAAGTGAAGCAATAGTTAGAGTTAAGGCACAAGAAATGTCTATCTGGCTTAATCTGATGCCAACTAAAACTACTGGAAACCAAACTTATAATAGCAACTTTGTTGATAGCATTGTTACTAAAACTAGTTATGATACCACAGCTCCAGACTTAGCAAGAGAAAATTGGGATAACTTCCGTGCAGCGTATCACGCTATGCAAGAAGGCGTACTTAGTACTCAGATTATAGCTATGATGGAGCAATTTGCAAGAACTAGTCCAGCACTCAACGGCATAACCAAAGCTCCGATACCAACAGACACTTTAAAAGAAATTGTGAGAGATTGGCTAACTGAAATGGGTTTAGTAGACCCTAATATCTTAGCTCACACAACTACTGTGAAAACAGATGTAAAAGCTAACATGTCTGCAATCTACACAGATTGGTCTAAGTATAACCAAGATCTATTCCATGTGGCCAAGGAGGTAAGCAGTATGTTCTTACTGGTAAATGATATTAACAAAAGGAGACGAAAAAATGTTACTAAAATAGCAGTAATCAAACCTTTTGGCAATCTATCTAGTGGCGTAACTATTGAATACTTCACAGAAAAAATACGAAAATTAAGCCGCACAGGAAAGCACGCATCAGTAAACACTCTGGATGAAATTGAAGTACTTGAAACTGCGCATATTTTGGCTGGTAAAATAATTGAGCCAGATAAAGTTGCTTGGAAATCTCCTAACGTAAACAATGTAGCAACTGCTGTAACTTCAAGTAAGCGTATCAGTACATTGAAAAATAGTTTACAGAACAATGGGCAGAACAAATATCTTCAGTTTTTGGAAAAATACCATAAGTTGGAAGTGGAGCATTCAAACCTACTTCGTATGGCTACAGTTGACCCAGCAGTAGATAAAAATATAGAAAGTAGTACTGCAGAGTTAGCTAGACTAGAAAACAAACTATCTGAAACTGAAGCATTGCTGAAAGAAAACAAAGATGCGACAAATGTTATCTTTGCTGCACAAACAGAACAGTACGAAATTATTAAGGTGTTAAAAGACATCAAAGCTGAAATAACCAAAAATCTGAACAGCTCAAAACTACAAGTTGGAGCTCGTGCATTCGAGGTTTTAAACTATGGTACTCAGATAACACACTTATTTAATGTCCTGGATCAGCTTGACTCTAACTACAAATCGTGGCTTACCATACATCTAAGGTCTGACAGCAGTATGGGAGTTACTCCTATATTACTACAACTAGATCGTACAGTAACAGAATTGTCAGAAACTTACACC
>ERZ724522.802-NODE-802-length-18852-cov-26.161834_pt1 | contig 18852 bp, 21 predicted proteins | sample MGYA00376055_ERZ724522 | MGnify/ENA primary metagenome ERZ724522 (study PRJEB28724, sample SAMN07190884) | wastewater metagenome | isolation source: effluent of sewage treatment plant in Hong Hong | place: Hong Kong | collected 2016-03-17 ... | reverse complement strand
GAAAATGACGAATTGCTTGTAATGGTAAGGAAACTATTCTTCGGAGGTAAATTGACGGCGGAAGAAAAGAAAACAGTAACAAACACATTCTCTAACCCAGATGTGGTTGAGGTTCTTAGACGTAAAGTCTACGGTGTTAATAACTTTGAAACACCAATCGGGCAGTTATCAGACTTTTGGCTTGGAGTAGAATCACAAATCTTTGGTGCTACCAGAGATACTGTGTATCAAGCTATCATGTCAAAAGAGTTAGTATTATCAATGTTTACAAAGGCTTTTGGCTTACTTACAAACCCAGACGGTGAGCGAGTGAGTATAGCTGTTGTAAATGACATACAAGCTGATCCTCTAGGAGTGAACTTGATTGCTCGTAACTTATACATGAAGTCTATCGAATCAGCACTTCATGCAGTTAAGGTTATTGCTGGAGTAAAAACTGAAACAGCAGAGGAGGCAGTAAAAAGATTGCAGTCGGATTCAAGCAAATAATTTGCCACTGTAATTATTATCAATTATAATTATTAAAGCGATGGTCACCATGCCATTTAACTAGAGAAGTCAAACTCACCAAATGTGACATTATCTCATCATGGATAACAAAGAAGAAGATGTTCAAGTAGAACAGGAAACTGTTGAACAGGAAGAAACTACACAAGAAAACGATGAGTCTAAATCAGAAGACACAGTCGTTATCACGAAAGAAAAGTTTAAGGCAATGCAGGAAAAAGCCATCAAATTTGATGAAGCTCAAAAGCATTCAAAGCCAAAAACGAACTCTTTCAACGTTACACCGGAATTAGACAATGCAACTTTAGCTAGAATTTACGGGATACACGAGGATGACATAGAAGAAGTCCTTGACCTAGCGAAATTCAAAAAGCTATCACTTGCAGAAACTCTAAAACTTGGCGCAACAAAAGCTATCCTAGCCGAGAAGGCAGAGTTCAGAAAAACAGCAGAAGTTTCAAATACCGGAAATGCAAGACGAAGTGTAAGTAAAGTTTCAGATGAAACACTACTTGCAAATCTAGCAAAAGGAGAAATTCCAAAGCCGGGAAGTGAAGAAGCAGAACGCCTATTTTGGGCAAAGCGAGGAGGCAAACGATAGTTCTAAATCGGCGGGATTTACAATCCTAATTTAGAATTAAAATGTTCAACACACAAAGCACATACGGAAACCGAGACGCGTACATTAAATCACAGTACGATTTCGTTCTCCGAAACGCTCTCATTACAGAGAAAATCTGTGACGTAAACCGTTCAGATGTAAAACGAATCCAGAACCCTTACGGCTCACAACCAACAGCAACTATTCAAGCAGTAGCAGGAACATACTCTGTATCAGCTTGGACAGTAACTGACGATGCTCTTACAGTTACAGACGAAGTTATCTACGCAGAACACATTTTTGCACATGAAGACTTCTTTGCTGTATTTGATATTGCAGCATCACGACTTGATAACATGATGTATGCAGTTGCATACGGTATCGACTATTTCGTCCTTAACAATCTTTGTGAAGACGGAACAGGAACATACACAACCCCAGCAGGAGGTTTCACAACAGCAGCAAACATCAACACTATCATGGCTAACCTTTCTTCAAAGGTTGCAGGATATGACACACAATTTGGTACATTCCTCGTTATTGAAAACACTGACCTTGTAGGATTCATGGTTGCAGGTGCAACAAATGGTTTCTCAATGGCAGATTCAGTTCTCAAGAACGGTAAAGTGACAAGTTGGATGGGTACAGATGTATATGTAGTTCGATCTGGTACATTCGCAGACGCTACAATCGGTACAACAACCGTTACTAACGCTGGACACCGAGTGTTTGGTGTAAACAAGTCATCAACATACGCTTCACCTCGTGGAATTAACTACGAAGAGAAGTCAGTATCAGGAAAGACAGGTAAAGAAGTCGTAGTATTCGGTCTTGTTGGTTTCAAACTTTGGAATCAAAAGAAGGCTCTTACTATCGACATCACACTTGCTTAGTTATTAGCCTCACATTTTGTGGGGCTAATCTGGGTTGGTATCCCCGCCGATGCCAATCCAAATAGCCTCACAAGATAATAAAAAACATGAAAGAAACAATCACAGACAAAAAAGTTATAGACGATAATCAAGGTATTGAGGTGGGCAGTCCGTTAGATTTACGCCCAACTGTATTGCCTTTGGTTGTTAAATTGCCAGAAGACGCTAGTAAAGCTCAAATAGAGTATGCAAAAGTACTAAATGCGTACGCATACCAGAACCCAGCTAAGTTCGAGGCAAAAAAGAATGATCAAATTGTAAACGGTGCCGTTGTTAAAGGTTTCTTATCTAAATTAAAAGACCTTAAAAACGCACCAGATCCAGTTGAATTAGGTGAAGACGCCCCTAAACTTAAGATCAATAAAAGCGTCATCTAGTTATTAAATAATCGCTCGTAAGAGCCACAGAAATATGCAATTAAGAGGAACAGACATCGTAGTCGATAAAGTTAGAGCAAAGAAAAACATCATTTCTGGTAGCGGAGCAACTGCCTCCTTGAGTGAATTTGATTCAGGTTCACTGGTCTTATTAGACCGTGCAGCAGGTATTGTGTTTACGCTTCCAGCAGCTTGTGCGGTAGGAACAAAGTTTGAATTTATCGCAACCGTTTCAGTTACAAGTAATGCTTACAAAGTAATTACTGGAGCTGGGACAGAGTTACTCATTGGAACTCTTGCATCTGTAGACACAGACACATCAGATGCAATGGCTGGATTCAGTGGTAATGGATCGACTCACGTAGCAGTGAGTGCAAATGGTACAACAACAGGCGGTCTTATTGGGTCAAAGTGGTGCTTTGAAAAGGTTACAAGCACTCAATGGCAAGTAAGTGGAACTAACCGAGGTTCTGGCACTGTTGCAACACCTTTCGCGACATCATAGTTTTCTAATTCAGCCCCTTTTTTGGGGGTTGAGACTAGGAAACTAGAAAATAACATGCAATTTAACGATACATCGACATCTCAAGGCATAGTCCAAGACACCTATTTTGAGGTCAATGCAGATGCAACAACCTACCCTATAGCTGATTTGACTAGAAACGCTAATGCAGCACTTGATAATGTTGTTACTCTGATACTTGGCGCAGACCAACGATGGCAATTTGACTCTACAAACTCTACGGATTTACCTATTGGAACGACAGATATTGTTTCAGGTCAACAAGATTACTCTTTTGATGAGGAATATCTTGTTATTAAGTCAATAGAGATTGCAGACGCGTCAGGTAAATGGACTCGACTCATTCCAATTGACAATATGAGCCTTGATGAGAGAGAGGCTTTATCTGGTTTTGAAACAGTAAACGGAACACCGATGTACTATGATAAGATGGGTGACTCGATTCTTCTCTACCCAGCTCCAAACTACAACTATACAGCAGGACTCCGTGCTTACTTCCAAAGAAAGATAGACTACTTTGTAGCAGGTGACACTATCAAAGAACCTGGTTTTGCTAAACATCTTCATAAATACATCCCTCTCTATTGTGCTTATATTTACGCTTGCGCTAAAGACCTCGTGAAGCAAAGTGTATTAAAACAACGCCTTGCTTTCTATGAAGGTAACAAGTTGCAAGGTGGTAATGATCAGGGTGCAATAGCTACTTTCTATGCGTATAGAGAGTTAGATTTTAAGAGAACATTAAAGCCTCGTATAGAAAACACAAAATAATATGAGTATCTGGACACAAATTAAAAAATTCGCTACACAAGTTGGTTTTACATATAACCAGGCGGGGAAAACATATAATCAAGCAACAATAAATTATAACGGTAAAGCCACAACTGTGTGGTCAAATAGATCAAAAAACTAATATGACAAACTTCCCTACATCTTTAGACTCACTTCCTAATCCAACAGGTTCGGACTTGATGGAGAACGCAACCGCAGATCTTGACCATGATGTACAACATTCAAACGCAAATGACGCTATTGAAGCCCTTGAAGCTAAAGTAGGTGCTGACGGCTCTGCGGTAACAACATCACATGACTACAAACTATCAGGCGTTACAGGCTCAGACAAAGCGGCAAGTAAAACAGGAGTAGAAACACTCACTAACAAGACTCTCACCGCACCTCAAATCAACATGGGGTCTGACGCAACAGGTGACATGTACTATCGTAACGGGTCGGCTGTAACAACACGGCTTCCTATCGGAACTACAGGGCAAATTCTCGAAGCGCAAGCATCTGGTATTCCAGCGTGGGTGGCTAACCCAGCCGCAGTTAATGCAAGTACTACGGTAAAAGGAGTTAGCGAACAAGCCACAGCAGCAGAAATAAATGCAGGAACAGCAACAGGTGCAACAGGGGCAGTCTTATTTGTGTCACCTGACCAACTTGCTGACTCAAACTATCTATCGGCTTCTGATGTCGTTTCGTTTGGTGGAAGTGGTGCTGATGGGGCATTAAATGTTACGTCAGGTACAACCACACTTGACGCTGGGGGGGCTGCTGTTTTGATAAAAAATTATACATCAATAAATGTATCTGCTGGAGCGACTCTTACAATTTCAAATAAAAACGCAGCTGGAACAATTTTGATCTTGAAATCTCAAGGAGCTGTAACAATTGCAGGGACAATTGAGCTTTCTGGTTTTGGGGCGTCTTCTGCAACAGAAGGGTTCAGTATTGTAGACAGTGGAACACACGCAGGTGGAACAGGTAATGGTGGCTCTGGTTCAACAGGAGGAAGCGCAAGTTCTGGTGGTTCAATACTAGATATTCGGGGTATATATTCTGTCCCTACAACAGCAAGGCTTTATCGTGGTTCTAAGATCCTTGCTTGTGGTTCAGGTGGTGGTGTCGGAGGTGCAGGTTCTGGTACAGGAGCTGGAACTGGGGGTGCTGGGGGGGCTGGCGGTGGCTCTCTTATAATAGAATGTAAAGGAGCATTAACATTTTCTGGTTCTATAAACCTTAACGGAGCAACTGGTTCTGTGGGAACAACAGCATCTGGACAAGGAGGTGGTGGAGGAGGAGGAGGTGGTGGTTCTGCTGGAATGGGTCTTATAATCTACCAGACATTAACATCTAATACAGGGACAATAAACGCTAAAGGGGGTGCAGGTGGAAATGGTGGTAATGGAAATACTACAGTAGGTGCAGGTGGTGCTGGTGGTGCAGGAGCTGGGTCTTTAACCGCTGCTGGATTTGCTGGTGGTGCTGGAGGTAATGCAAATACAAATGGTTCAAATGGAACAAACACGACAAACGCTTCTGGTGCTGGAGGTGGAGGAGGAGGTGGAGATAACTTGAAAACAGGGGGTACTGGCGGTACACAAGGTTCAACGGATGCAAACCACTACGGAATAGTTGCAAACATCTATTTCTAATATGAAAGACGGAAAACTAACAATTACAGACTGGCAGAAAGGACAAGCACTTTCTCCTTTTCTTGGATTTGCCACAATGCGTAACTGTGAAGTCTTTGATAATCCGGGAATTGTTAAGATTGCGAAGCAAATGGAGAAAGACCCATTCTATACGTTCGCTCCTCAAGGAATGCCGATTAAAAGACTAAAAGCATCAAATGGAGATGATTACCTCTTAGTTACTGATATACTATCTGGACTGACATCAACTTCATTGTTCAAAAACGGAACATTTCTTACTACTATAATAGCATCATCGGGGAACACAGATACAGCGTATGACATGGTTGAGTACAAGGAGTACATTATTGTTTCAACAAATGCTAATCTGTTCGCTTACGGCATAAACACATTAAGAATTACACAGAACTGGAAAACCCTATCAGGACTCTATTCTGGCTATTACATGAAAATGCTAGTAGGGCAAGATGATATTCTTTATATTGCAAATGGAAATAACCTAGCAACAATTAGTAATTTTGTTGCTGGCACAGCGAGTACAGATCCAACAGCAACATTAAGCACTTCTGCATTAGATCTCCCAGCAGGGCAGTTTGCAACTACTATAGTGGAACTAGGTCGTAATATCCTTATAGGTACTCAAGGTGGTGCGAACTGGTCACAAATTGGAAACCAACGTGTAGCAAATATATATCCGTGGGACAGGGTGTCGGCTTCGTTTAGTCTTCCCGTACAGATACAAGAAAACGGCATTCACGCGATGATACAAGTTAATAATAAGGTGTACGTAGTTGCAGGAACAGCAGGTAATATTTATGTTACAGACGGTACAAGTTATCAAAAGATAGGTCGAATACCGTGGTCGCAAGATAGGAACATATCAAACTCGATACGAGTATTCCCAAACGCTATTACTACAAATGTAAACAACAACCTTTTAATTGGTGTTTCATCTGGTTCAGGAACGCAAGACCAACTAGGAATTTATGAAATTGTATTATCAGAAGGGTATCCAATATGTCTAAAAAATACACCAGAAGGGTATACACTTGGGTCAGATTTACAAATAGGGTTTCTAGTCACTTCAAATCAAGGGCAAACGTATGTAGGATATGGCGTAAATGGAACTTATGATGTAGATTACACCCGTTTTAACGCTTATGTTGGGTACAAAGCAGTAATTGAGTCTCCTCTTTACAGTGTAGGAACGAGTACAAACAAAAAAACCTTCCAACATGGTGAGTTTATCCTTGCAAAGCCTCTCACATACCAACACCGAATACGAATTTCTTACCGTAAAGACACAGAAAGCGACTATGTACTGATCGGAACCTACACTTTCAGTGATTTAGGCTCAAAACGTTCACACTTGTTTACTCCTCACATAGCAGATGCAGAAAACGTACAGATTAAAATTGAGTTAGATCAAAACGAATACACCTCTCCTAACCCTACTAACTGGGATTTAGAGTTAATGTCAATATCATTATGGTAGAACAACACATACATTCAGGAACAGATAGCCCACAACTCAAAGCAAGTGAGTCTTTGGTCAATTGCCCTCAATCAGCACTCACAACCGCGTCTGCAACTGTATTATCTACAGGTGGAACAGAAGACTTAAAAACGGCAGACTCTTTAGTAATTGACAATATGCGAACACGAATAAATGAGCTAGAAACAGCTCTGCGTGCAGTCGGCATTATTTTGTAATATAATTAAATAAAATGGAACCACTAACAGCAACAATCAACGGATTCACAGTACCAGCAACAAGGAATGCTACTAACTTCAACAACCCACAAGGAACTCCTACTCCGGCACCACAACTTCCGAACAATCAGATTCAAAGTCAGGTTATTACACCAGCAGCCCTCAAGCCAGAGCCACAAATAAATATTCCCGTTGCGCCAACAGTTCCTCAAGTAGCACCTACTTTCACCAATGAAGCCGACCGTATTCTTCAACAGTCACAAGTAGAAGATACTCAAGCACAGCAACTAGGTAATAAACTAAGTGAACGTATCTTTTCTAGTCTCCAAAACCTTACAGGTGAAAAGCAAGCACTTGGTGAAGCACAGCAAGCCGCAGGAGTAGGACAATTCAAACAGCAATTACAGGACATAAACTCTCAAATCCTTAAAAAGCAAGCAGAATTACAACAAGATGATATTCGTTTGATTCAAAGTGTACAAAATCTCGAACAACAGAAAATCCCGATGGAGTTTATTACAGGGCAACAACAATCTGTACAACGTGACGCTCAAATTGCACGGGCATTAAAGGCTTCTGAAATAGGGATACTTAATGCCTCTGCTTTGGCTACTCAAGGAAACATCGCTTTAGCTATGGAGACAGCACAACAAGCTGTAGACCTCAAATACGCCCCTTATAAAGAAGAAATTGCGCTTTACAAGTCACAACTAGAGGCACTTGCACCTATCCTATCAAGAGATGAAAAGAAACAAGCCAGAGAGCAGGAATTGAAGGCTAACTTAGCCCTTAAAGATTTAGAGACACGGCAAGCAAATGACAAAGCTATTCAAGATTTACTTATAAACGCGTCTGCACAAGATGTGCCTCAATTTATTCTAGATAAAGCTAAACTAGGCAAGACACCGACAGAGGTTGCAGCAGCTCTAGGTTCTTACGCAGGTGATGTTCTGGGACGAGAATTGAAACTCTCCCAAATCGCACAATCTAAACTCAACATGCAGGAGACAAAACTAAAAATGTCTAAAATTGCTCAAGAGATTCAAGAGTCAAAAAATAAGGCAAACCAGACTCTCTCACTCGATAGAAGTGCGTACCCTTATGGAAGTAAAGAGTATGTCACTGCAACTATTCTTAATAGTTCGGGATATGACAAAGGCTTAGATCAAGACCAGAGAAACTCTATCACAGCGGCGACAAGAGCTTTAAATTCAGTCGACATCCTTACTGGCGTATTAAATGGAACAAAAAAACTTACAAACGACGAAGCTAAGTCAATATTCGGAGATGGTTCAGGTATTGTACAAGGTCGATTGAGAACTCTCGCAGCAGGGCTTGGCGGAGATGCAGATGCAGCAGCAATCAACGCAATCATTACAGGTCTAATTCCTACAGTTGCTCGTGGTATTTTTGGTGAAGTTGGAGTTCTTACAGATCAAGATATTGCAAATTATAGAAGAACTGTACCTAACCTAAATAGCCCAGAGAATGTAAATACACTTGTGTCACTTGTACTTGCAGATACTGCCCAAAAAATGATCGGCGGTACTCTTACAACCGCTGCTAATAATAGACAAAACGTATCAGGATTTAGAGACGACTATCTAAATTCAATTGCAAAATCTGAATCTATTCGTTCTAATCTTGGGCAACTTTCATCAGAGACAACCTCAAAACTTGATGATGTGGCTAATGAAGTAGGTGTCGGAGGTCAAACAGTAGGTGTTCCAAATAATTCTGCAAGCGGACTTTTGAACAGCTTCCTGGGAATCAAACCTATCCAATTAAATAACTAGTATGCAAGAAGAACAAATCAAACAATTCATAATAAAATCACGAGAGAAAGGTGTTCGTGATGAGGATATTGTCACTTATCTCAAAGGGAAAGGTATTGATCTTGCGAAACAATCTCAAGCACCTAAACCAACAATTACAGAAAAAGTGCTTGACTTCACAGGTGGAAAAGAAATCGCGCAAGGGCTAGGGCAAGCTTTGAATATGGGGGCTGCTTCTAAACAGCTAGAAGATACTCAAAAGATGCAATTTGATCTTCAAGGGCAACTTCTTAAGAAGATAAAAGAAGGCAAGGCGCAAGGACAAGATGTTTCTCGTCTTGAAAAAGCTCTTGGTTTCTTGACTGAAGACATTGCATCTACAGGCGCAGGTGCTGAACGTCTGTTAAATCCGAATCAACTTACACCAAAGGAAGTCGTCGGGGATGCTTTGCAACTAGCAACCACTGCTGGAGCTGGTACAGCCTTAAAACCAGTTACAAAGATGGCAACGGGAGGTGCAGGTGTTGTTAGTGGTGCACTGAAAGGAACGGCAGCAGGTGCTCTATCTGGTGCAGCTACAGGTGGAGCGTATGGAGCAGCGCAAGGTTTACAAGAAAACAAAGACATTAAAGGAGTGACAGAGTCTGCGGTTAGCGGAGCTGCTATTGGAGGGATTACAGGTGGAGTATTAGGTGGTCTTACGGGTGCTATAAGTGGTGGATTAAAAGGTCGTGCTTTGAGAAAAGAAAATCAATACCTCGAAGCGATAACACCAGAGACTAAAGATTTGCCAGTTGCGGAATATGAAAAATTAGTAGCAAGAGGAAGAATAGCTCCTAAATCAGGAAGAACTCCTGACACATATATTCTTTCACCAGAGGAAATCGCAACAGCTGAAAAGTATAAATCTTTACTAGGCAAAGATCCTGTAAAAAATACTAAAAATCTAATAAATGAAGTTGCAAAAACAGATAAAAATGTCGAAACTTTCTTAAAGTCTAAAAATGGTATATTTAATACAGGCGAACTTAAAAACAGTATTGCATCTAAATTGGAATCTGTTGATGATTTGACAGTCGATGAAATTCGGTTAGAGAAATTGAAACAGTCAACGATTGATAATTTTGTTAAAAGTCTTAAAAAGAATGACATGCTTTCTTTATGGAAAGCCAGAAAACAATTTGACCAGAGAATAGAATCTGCGTTTAGTGGCTCTCCTACACTTCAAAAAGAGATTAAAGTTGCTTTTAGAAATGCAATACAAGATTTTATTTCTGAAAGAACAGATGACGTAACATATAAAGGTTATATGAAAGACATGTCTAATCTTTATAGTTTAATTGACACTACTAGTACAAAGGCAGCAAAAGAGCGAGGCATAAATGCAATACAAGCGTGGATCAAAAATAATCCTGGCAAGGCAAAAATAGTTGGATGGGGTGGGGGCGCAGCAGGTTTAACAATGCTAGGAATTAACAATTGAGTTAACGTATGAATTCCAACCTAAAGCAAATATGATAAACAATACTAAAAATAAGTCCATACCAACACTCTACAACACCCTTAACCTTAGTCAATAAAGATATCCACATGGATCAAAAACTACTTAAATTAAACACACTGCTAAAAGCCATAAAGAAAGATGTGGTTACACCACAAGATATCATGGGGTTCATTAGCGTGTTCCTAGATGAAGTAAAAAAAACTAAGGATAGTTTGGAAGTTTTGACAGAAGAAAAACTTGCATACCTTGATAGTGTCCTTAAACAATTTGAAGAAAAGCGTGCTGATTTACTAGAAGGGATTGACTCGTCTATTAAAGAAAGAGAAAAGTACCTAACTGACGAATTTGGTAACAGCATAGACGCTTTAACATCCTCTGTAAGCTCTGAAATTACCCCTCTAAGAGATGCATTAACTGAAAGTATAAAAGAGGCTAAGTTAATCATAAAACAGCTTAAAAACGTAAAAATTAAAGACGGAGTAGACGGTAAGGATGCAGATGAAACTTTAATTGTAGAGAAGGTTTTAGAAAAGATTGTTTTACCTGAATATAAAGACGTTGCCTTAGACTCTGGTGAGCAGATTGTTGATAAAATAAACGCCCTTGATCTTAGCGACGACAACAAAATTGATGCCTCTCACATAAAAAACCTTCCTGAACCTAAGATGATTGGTGGTGGTAGTACAGCACGTAACCTTTATCAACTAGGAGATGTTAGCCTCTCAAATCCTACTAATGGTCAGGTACTAAAATACAACTCAACTACTGGATTATGGGAGAATGGTACTGGTGGAGGTGGGGGCGGTACTGTAGAAACGATTGTAGCTGGTAGTAAAATACTTGTAGATGCTGCTGATCCAGCAAATCCGATTGTTTCAGTTGACACACTAACTCTAAATGATATCTCTGATGTTACTGCGACTTCTACTGAAGTAAACATTCTTACAGGGACGGTTGTCACTTCAACAGAACTCAACTTTCTGGAAGGAGTTGCGTCTAATATACAATCACAGATAAATACCAAGTCGAGTAAGTCCTTTGCTATTGCTATGGCTGTAGCATTATAATACAAGTATGAAGAAACTAATTACCAACTACACTTTCAACGCAACGGCACAAACTGTAACATTCACAGACTACACAACTATTAGACTTGAATCAGTTTTATTGATAACTAATGTAACTGACAATGTTATTGTATATAATTTTGCAGACCTTGGGTTTGGTGGTTCTGTTACAGATAACATTCTCACCCTTGCATACAACACTACGGGAATGGATGATACTGATAGTCTACAGATTTTCTATGATGATAATGATGTACAACCAGCTAACACAGAACTTCAAACAACACTTAATTCACTTACTGGAACTTTACAAGAACTAACTGCCCGACTTGAAGTACTTGCAGGTATGGCAAACGCAGGGCAACCAGCCCTAAGAGTTATCCCCATAGCCTCAGTATCAACTGCTGTAACTGGTTCGGTAACCGCTACAGTGGCAAGTACGGTGGTTAGTTCAATGACTAACATGGGAGCAGTCCCTGCAACTACGGTAGCATGGGCGAATCAGAATTTATTAGCAACACAAGCAAACATTAACAACGTAACAGCATAATTTTATGGCAGAAGCACAAAACAACACAGCACTATTAAATAGAAAAGAATGGCAAACAATGATGCCAGCTTTAACAACAACGGCAGCAGCATCCGCGGTCATTGCTGATGACACAGGGAATAATAATGTTGCCCTCTACATGGCTACAAATACCGTCCACTATCTGTACCATCATGATGAAGACGACTACTCACAAATACCTTCTGGTGCTTTTGCGGTTGCTCTAGCGGCAGGTGCGTGTGGCACATATCACCCGTGGGGAACTACCAAGACCGCTACTGGTGGAACTACGACAACTATTACTGTGGCAGCAGCATCTTTTAATATCACGGGTCTTATTGTAGGTAAAGTTGTTAGATTTTTAACTGGTACTGCGGCAAATATTGGTCTGGAAAGAACAGTAACTGCAATCTTAAATAATGGTGGAGCAGGAACTATTACTATTACTCTTGACGTTGCTTTGCCTTCTGCGGTTGCCAACAACGATACCTTTGCTTCGACATCTGGATCCTTCTTCTTCCTTAATGCAGGTACTCTAGCGGCTACTAACTACTTCAAACGATTTGATATTGAAACACAAGTATGGTCTAACCTAGCAGTGACAGGGTTACCTGCTACATGGGGAACTGATGGTAGAATGGTCACACCCTCTATTTACGGTACGAGTTACGATACAGGTACGGTAACGTCCGCAACAAGTACAACTATTGATTGTACAGGTAAAGGTTGGACTTCTTCTCAATGGGTAAACTACCAAGTACGAATTACAGGCGGTCTTGGTATCGGTCAAGTCCGTGTAATTACGGCAAATGACTCGGATACTTTAACCACGGTAGCTTGGACGACAACACCAGACGCGACCTCAACATTCGCAATTGAAGGTGACGACAATGCAATCTATATTCTTGGGAACAATGCCGTGACATTGTACAAATACTCAATATCTGGGAACACTACAGCAACAGTTTCACCAGCAGCAGCAAGAGCAGGAGCACCTATTGCTGGTATGACTGCAAACTTTGTCGGTAATACAGGAATTACAGGCTGGGACACTATTACGGATATTAAAAATGGTAGGTACATATTCTCTTTTAGAGGTGGTACAGCGGTGTTAGATAGATATGACATTGCTACATTATCTTGGGTTACTTCAACAGGAATCGTGTATACATCACCTATAACGTTTGCTACAGGTACATCTGCTTTCTGGAACGGTAGATACCTATATATTGCAAAAGAAGGTACAGCTGCCATCCCTCAAAGATTTTATAAGTACTCACTAAGAGGAAACTATTTAGAACCAGTAACGACTGACTGGTATTTGGGTGGAGCTGCTCTTTTGGGAAGTAAGATGTGGATTAAAAACCTTTCAACAGCTGGAACTGTTAAATGGTTGTACTACCTACAATCAACTTCAACTACACTCAGAAGAATAATGCTTTTCTAATATGGATAACAACACAGAACAATTAAAAGTATTAGCAGAAGTCTTTAACACAGACAAAATTATAACATCTGATCAGATAGAGCAGGTTTTGACTGGCATACTTGGGTTGCTTGTACGTTTCAAAAAAGAGAATGAATCTTTAAACAATGATACTAAAACTCAAGTCGAGTCTATTTTAGAGAGCATATACAAAGAGCACGATAGAATACTCAAGTCTGTAGAAAACTCCACGCAGAACGTAAAATCTGAAGCCACAGAGGCTGTTACAAGGGCACTTGAAGAGGTAAAACGTATTGCAGAAGAAATAATGGCAATGAAGCCTAAAGATGGTGAAAAAGGTGAGGATGCTGATGAGGAAAAAATCATTAAAGAAGTACTTGCTAAAATAAAACTTCCCGAGTATGACGCTTTTTCTTTGGAAGAGAAAGGGGAAGATATAGTTTACGAAATAAACTCACTACCAACAAATGGAGACGAATACAAAATTGATGCTTCACACATTAAAAACCTACCTACTCCAATTATTCAAGGGAGTAACATTTCAAAAAGTATCTACCAGCTAGAAGACGTAAAACTCTCATCTCTTGCTAACAATGATGTATTAAAATACAACTCAACGACTAAACAGTGGGAAAATGGTGTTGGTGGAGGCGGCGCAACGGCATTTACAGACCTCACTGATGTCCCTTCCTCTTATTCAGGGCAAGCTGGTAAGGCAGTACGAGTAAATGTTGGCGAGACTGGGCTTGAGTTCTTCACTGCATCTGGCACAGGTACAGTAACCTCCGTAGCTGCTACCGTTCCTACAGGTCTTACTATCTCTGGTTCACCTATCACCGCCGCAGGAACACTTGCTATCTCCTTAGACACTGGTTATGTAATCCCACTTCAAACTACTTTAGACGGTAAAGCAAACACTGCACTCTCTAATTTAGCTTCGGTAGCAATAAATACTTCTCTAATCTCTGACACTGATAATACAGACGATCTAGGAAGTGCTTTAATAGGATGGAGAACAGGATACTTCTCAACATCTATCTTAACTCCTACAGTGACCGCAGACACTTCGGCTGGTCTTTTACTTGAAAGTGCAAACGGTACTGATGTTGGACTCTTAGGAGCAGGGAACACAGCAAATGTAGAATGGTACGGGTCACATAACTTTGACACCGCAACCGCAAACACTATTGCAATCTTCGGAGCTTCTAAAACTCTTTCATCAGGAACGGTAGGTAATAGTTTGTCTTTCTCTGCTGGAACATTAGACACAATCCAAGACATTAGAACAACTGCAAATCCTCAATTCGCTACCATTGAATTAGGTGCGGCAACAGACACAACCCTTTCACGAGTGAGTGCTGGAGTAATCGCGGTTGAGGGGGTTACGGTAGCAACTGCTTCAAACACTCTTACTCTTTCTAACAAGAGCGTATCTGGTGCTTTAACTTTAGAAGAAAATGCAAGTATCGCGCTTGACCCATCCGGTTCTGCTGATGGTAAATATACAGGTATCACACGAACAGGAACGGCAGGAGCCGCACTTGCGTTTGGAGATTTGGTATATCTTGACCCTACAGACTCTCGATGGGAACTAGCAGACGCTAATGCTGCTCAAGGTGCAGATGGAGATTCGCGCGGAGTATTAGGTATCTGTGTTCTAGCAGCCGCAGCTGATGGTGACCCAACAACGATACTTCTTTACGGTACAGTACGAGCTGATACAGCTTTCCCTACTATGACAGTAAACAATCAAATGTATGTTTCAGAAACTGCTGGAGATATAACAGGTACACAACCAACAACAACAGATGTAGTGATTCGAGTAGTTGGAGCAGCTTTAAGTGCTGACGAATTACTCTTCAACCCTTCGCCAGATTATATAACACACACTTAATATGTACACAACAAAAATAATTGGAAAAAAAATAATTAAGCCGCAAAACATAATACTGATTACTGTTGAGTTTTCAAACGGGGTAGACGTGTTTGAAAATGTATTCCGTTTTGGCTTTTCTGTTACTTATGATGAAGTAAAAAAAAGAATAAATGAATTTTTAAGAGAAATAGAACAATCTAATCTAACATTAGAGAGTATTTCTTTAGGTGAATTAGACTTGTCTGGTGTCACACCCGTTTTAACACAGGCAGAACGTGAAAAAGAACAATGGTTTTCTGATTTAGGTAAGTTAGAAAGAGCAACAAAACTTATAGGCTTAGGTGTCCTAATAGGCACAGAAACTGGCTTTGTTAATCTAAAAACTAAGGTTAAAAATAACTTCAAACCTGTTTATTTAACAGAAATATAGTATGGCACTAACTGACAACATTCAAGCATATTATAAGTTTGATACAGATAGCTCTGACAGTGTCGGTACAAACGATGGGACAGATACTTCAATGAGTTATGCCAACGCTGGCATTATTGACAATTCTGCAACTTTCAATGGTTCAAGTAGTAGAATATCGTTCTCGCCAATAACTTCTTTAACAACGAGTTTTACAGTAAACTTTTGGATAAACAGAACTGGCACAGTTGGGACAGTACAAGTGCCGATTCAACTAGGAAGACAAACAAATTTTATCTGGTTTTACTTCACTACAGGAAATAATTTTAGACTTGTAGAAGACAATATTGCAGATTATGCGTCATCTATAACAATTAGTACATCAGGCTGGAACATGATTACCGTTGTTAAATCAACAGACACAGGAACAAACCTAACGTATTACTTAAATGGCACAGCCGCAGGTACTGCTAGCATAGGAAGTGTATCTACACCTGCAAACAATGCGTACTTCGGTTCTTATTCTGTAAATAATTCCACTTTCTCATATTACTTTAATGGAAGACTAGACGAAGTTGGTATTTGGGACAGGGCTTTATCTGGTACTGAAATAACTGAATTATATAATTCTGGGGCTGGTCTTACATATCCATTTTCAACAACAGCAATAAAGACTGTAAACGGACTTGCAAAAGCATCAGTAAAGACAGTAAATGGACTTGCTATCGCGTCTGTTAAAAATTTTAATGGACTAGCGTAATAAAATAGTTATAATTAAGTAACATGGCTCAAGAGGTAACATTAGGAGAAATAGCAAGAAAACTCGATACTCACATTGAGGATACTAAAAACAACAATAAGAGCCAAAACGAAATGTTACAACTCCTAGTTATACAATCAACAGCTACTAAGGGTGACATAGCTAATCTACAAAAAGAAGTCACCAATCATGGAATAGTAATAGACAAACACGGTAAAAATATCGAAAGCTTAAACGGTTATAAAAAATATTTAGTTGGCGGCGCTGCTGTTTTTTCGATTGTAGGTGTTTATCTATACAAAGCAGCAACTCAAGACATCAAAAACGACTTACAAAAAGACATTACAACCGCATTAAAAACTGACCTGACACAAAGCTTTGAGAAACTACTTGACGACCGTGTACAAGGTGTATACTTAGAGAAGTAATATGAAAAAACCAAAACTTATAATAAAATTAAAACCAAAGCCTTCTATGAAAAAACAGAAAGGCTCTAAATACGCATAATATGCTTACCCAATCAGAGTTAAAAAATATCGCACTACTCCTTCAACGTGTGAACCTCACAGGAAATGAAGCTCTTGCCGTTGCTCAACTTCAAATGAAGGTAAACAGTCTTATAGAGAAACCAGAAGAACCTAAAACCGAAACACCTACCTCCGAGTAGGTTTTCTTATGCTTAGATATCACTTTCTATCTTTTTATAAAGGAGAGCCAAACTACGATAGTGCTCTGGCTTGCTACAATGCCCTAGAACAAGCGTTGGGTGATGAAAACGTACTCACTCCTCTCACATTACTCGGTGCGCTTGCTACAGTACGCGTAGAGTGTGGGAGAGACTATAAACCAAAGAGAGAAATAATTACTCCTGAACTAGCAAATAAAAACTACGGTGCAAGATATGGAAACAGGAAAGGAACAAATGATGGTTTTAATTATCGTGGGGCTGGTCTGATACAGTTAACATTTCGTGGCAACTACCAAGATTACGGAGACAAGATAGGGGTAAACTTAGTAGACAACCCTGAATTACTTCTCGATGTAAACATTTCTGCTAAGGTACTTGCTAGATACTTCAAAGATAGAGGGGTAATTGACGTGTTAAATAGGAGAGATTTTTTAGAAGCCAGAAAAATTATCAACGGCGTAAACCCAAACACTAAACTACCTAACGGCTGGGGGGAGTTTGAGAAAGTTGTTAATCAATTCCTAACTAAGCTATAATATACACATGAGACGCATGTTTTCATCAGCTTCACGAGTAGTATTCATAATCTTAACAATCACAGCTTGCTACGGATTCATTAGAGGCATTCTTCCCGTCGACCAGTTTATGCTTCTTGCAGTATCCGCCTTCTCGTTCTTCTTTACTAAGTCTGTACCTGATAACAAAGAAAACACAATTACAACTAAATTAGAAACAACCTCTCCTGTAACAACGGAGTAAATATATGAAAAAAATCAAAAACATTTCAAGCACAAACGACCTCTTTAGAACAAAACAATCTATCAATCAAAAAACAGAACGTAGTGAACAAGATGTGAAAAAGCACTTGAACGACCTTATTCTCCCTCACTTCATTCTCACCTTGTTCAATACTGTACTCTTAATCCTAGCTCTGATAGCATAATACTGTTGTTCTTTAACCTTTCACAGAAAAACCCCAGAAATGGGGCTTTTTTGTATCTGTGGACAACTCACTTGCCTTTTATCCACATCTTGCAACAATGTATATATCCCCTACGGAAGGGTTCTTGTTAAAGCAAAAGGAGTGTAGCTAGTCCCTATATATCCCAATGAGAAAAGTCCTGACTAACCAACCGCCTAACGGCATACATTATCAAAAAGTTTATTTTCCTTGTCGCACTCTGTATCTCCCCAGCGTTGTACAGTTTTGCAGATGAGAAGCTGACCTATGAGTCAGAAGTGGTAGTAAAAGAGAGTGTGGAACTAGTCTCTATTACCCCAAAAGAAAGCTCTGTAGTGCGTAAAATTGCCCCTGAGAGCGAAGTTAAAGCTAAAGTGGTACAAAGTACCGTAAAGCAGTTAATTGACAAACATTTTGACGGTGAAGATGCAAAAGTTGCATACGCCATAATCAAAGCGGAAAGTGGCAAGAATATCCGGGCAACTGGATACAATTGCTACTACAAAGATGGCATTGTTCATTCAGAGAGAGTGCAAGGTGCACGCTCAACACATTGTAAAAAAGGACATGAGCAGTACGCGTGGAGCGTGGATTGTTCCTACATACAAAGAAACTTCCCCGGTAAGAAAGAGTGTCCTGAATATACCTTTGACCTTGAGTGGAACATCAAAGAGATGAAACGTCTACACAATGAAAGAGGCTGGAAGCCGTGGGTAACGTATACAAG
>ERZ724522.801-NODE-801-length-18858-cov-16.731639_pt1 | contig 18858 bp, 18 predicted proteins | sample MGYA00376055_ERZ724522 | MGnify/ENA primary metagenome ERZ724522 (study PRJEB28724, sample SAMN07190884) | wastewater metagenome | isolation source: effluent of sewage treatment plant in Hong Hong | place: Hong Kong | collected 2016-03-17 ... | reverse complement strand
CGCTTCAAATCCTCCGGAATATTCCACGGCAATTTCCCCTTGTCACCAATCACCCGATTCCCTTCGCCGATCGCCACAATGATGCTGATTTTTTGATTCATGAGTATTTCTAAAAAACTATCCTTCAAGTATTTCCCGTTCTTTCTCTAGGTTACGATTTTCTGCTGACTCTCGAGAGAATTTCTCACCATAGCGCGCCTTAAGCTTCTTGATATTTTTCTCCATTTCCGTTTCAAAATCCGTACCAAGCTCATCCATAGCAATCGCCATATACCAGAGAATATCCCCGAGCTCCTCTTTCAAATTCACCGTGTCAAGCTTTTTTCCATAGAAAACCGCCTTCTTGAGAGCATCAAGAAATTCTCCGGATTCCGTCGCTAATCCAATGCCCGCATGAAGCAGCCGTTCCTTTCCTTCAAGATGAATCGTCTGAGATTCTGTCTTTAAGGCGTTTTGAATGTAATTTTTCATAGGACTCTTTTTACTCTGTTGAAAATTTCTTCATGAATACTATCAATAGTCCGGAGGCTTCCGCTTCTTACGCAGGAAACCTTCGTCCACCTCTGCTTCTTTGAAAGCCACTCCGCTGTCCGAGCGCTATTTTCAAGATACAATCGATCCGACTCAACTGCATCAATCTTCTTCTCACGGAGAAGTAAGTCCAAAGAAAATTCAACCGGAATAGAAAGATGCACCACTATATCCGGTCGCGGAATTCCAAACACTTCATATTCCATTGTGTCAAGCCAAGAAAGAAATTTTCCACGCCTTCTCGCATCGGATATTTTCCCGCCTTGGTGAATCTGGTTAGCACTTACATAACGATCAAGAACAACTACATATCCATCATTTACCCATCGTTCTATTTTTTTCTTCGATTCGAAACGATCCGCCGCATAGAGAACTGACGTTATATGCGGATCAAGCATTGAGAACCCTTGTTGCTTTCCATGCAGACATTCATCAAGAAGTTTCCCGAAGAAATTCGAGACATACTGAGGAAAATCAAGTGTCCGCACCCGAATACCACTTTCTTTTAACCGCTTCACGAGCAGTTTCGTTTGCGTCGCTTTTCCGGATCCGTCAGTGCCATCAATAACAATGAGCTTCCCCTTCTTATTTATCATATATTTCATTTCTTCTCCTGAATGGTCTGATTCCCTCGGCTCACATCCCATGCATCTTTTTCGAAATCACAATACAACGACATAAAAGGCAGGGTTTTCTTTAGCTCCGATCCTATTTTTTGAGCCACTTGGCGAAGCGTCGGATGCACCATGTTTCCCGACCGAAGCTCGGCAACATACACCGCTCCAGGAAGATCAAAAGTCATTTGACAGGCAACCTGATACCCAAGAGGAATATAATACTGACGGACAGTATCATCGCAAGAGAGGTCTGCTATATATCGCTCCTGTCTATGAAGAAGTTTTTCAGCCAGGACACGAAGCTCCTTGGAAAGTTGGCTGAGATACCACAGATGAAACCCCAGTTTTGTGGTCAAAAGTGGCATGCGACAAATGCCACTTCGGTGACGTTGGATATCACGAAACGATCCGTAATCAAGCAGAAACGAAAATGATAATGTCCCGGCATCGCCCAAAAATACTGGAAGCGATGTTTTTGGAGGACGAGACGAAAGCAGTTTTTTATAAGGCGTTAGCAAGGAAGTATTCAGAGTTGACTTGCAAGAGAAAATTGGCACTCTCTTGGGCGGAGAAAAATAAGAAAAGTTTTCCCCCACAAGAGAACGATACTGTTCCTGATCGTCATTAGGCAAATGAGCAAAACTGTGCGGGTATTTCTCCTGAAGTTTACGGTGAATTCTCCGAGCCGTCTGACGAGCTTCCTCCAATGGATGGTACCGCAAGAGAGAAAGCTTATCGTAAGCTTGTCGAAGATTTGTGTGCCAGCTTAGCTGCGTCGTTATGCCTGCAGGGAGAAACCCTCGAAGAATATCAAAAGCACGAGCAGCTATCGCTCGATTATAAGAAGACTCATTATCTTTAGACGTCATTGGATAGTTCTTTACTAGCTCTTCTCTCATTTTTTCCTGAGAAGAAGTATAGAAATCCATCCATCGATGCAAAATATCCCTTGATTTGCTTGAACCTATGGGGTCTACAATTCTTCGCTTCGACATATCTATATACCGAGTACTTGTTTCCTGACCGCTATATAGTCTTGAATCCTGAATTGCCTTATCAACAAGAATACTTATATCCTCAATAAAAATAGTCGTACTTCCGCAATCAGCGATGCTTGCGTGACCATATCCAACATAGAATTTTTCCATGAAGTTTCCCGATCCTGTTTGTTTTACTTTCTCCACATGTTTCTCAACACTTTCAGGACTCCGCGAATACAGCGCTTGCATCATGGCAACGTCTTCAGGAGAGAATTCGTCATACAGAAATACTTTTGCCATATGAAAATATTAGGTAACTAAAAATTCTTATGCATTTTTGATGCAACCGGTTTCATATCTTTGTAATACTTACTATTCAAGCCGGCGGATCCGTACGGTCGCTCACAGGGAGATGACAGGTATTCAAATGCCATTTGAGCAATTGGCATTTTGTAATACAGTTTAATTGGAAGACGACCCGCATTGAAGAGTTCAAGCGTCATCTTGAGAGAGTTTCCCGGATCGAGATAGCCAGCAGTGGTATGAATAACAAGCCCAAGCCGCCCAAGAGAGCTCTTCCCCTCAAGCCGCCCAACCAACTTGTCCGACACACCGGTTTCTTCAAGGAGAAGCCCGAGGGCAAATTCTCCCGGATGGAGAATGAACGGTCGTGCCGTCGAAATCTCCACCGGATTCATAAGATTCTCGGCAGGCTCCTTCACATCAATAACGAAATTTTCTGTTGTGTTAAAAACAAGAAAATGCTTATCTAAGTGAAGATCAATACTTGCCGGCTGGACATACATTTTTCGAAACGGATTCACCGTAATATTCCCTTCTTTAACCTCCTTCACAATATCCCGGTCAGACAGAATCATAGACAGTATCCAGAAAAAATTATCCTCCAAGCAAGCAAACAGCAGCAAGTCAACTAAAGAGAGATCTCCCCCATAATCCGATCAACAGACACAAAGAGTTCTTCGGGTGTTCCTTCGTTGCGAATGCTATAGTCCGCGCGTTTTCCTATTTCACCGATATTTTTCTCCGTTTCGAGCGTCGATTCCAATCGGCAAAATGTTTCGAAATCCATCGTGTCATCCGATTTCTCTCCGCGCCGTTGCGAGCGTTCCCACCGAAGGCGCTGATCCGCCGTCACGTATATCACAGCATGCTTCGCAAATGATCGCACAAAACGTGCATCCTCTTCGTAGCGAATGCCGTTTATGGAGAATATGCCGCTTCCAGCAGCGCGTATTCGGCGATCTACTGCACGTATAAAGATATCTTTTCCGAATCGCTCCTTGAAAGTGCTCCCCACCCATGATTGGTCTTCTCTGCTTGGCTGGTCAAAAAATAACCGCAAAAGTTCCTTAATCGGGTCGGAGAACCGAAGCAACACCACCCCATAGCGACGCTCCAAATACCCAGCAACCGTATCCTTCCCGGAGCCACCCTCCCCCACCAGTCCAATCACCGTCATATCATGCATATCCGTGTATATCAGCCAATCGACCTTTGAAGACACCCCAGCATACACAGTATACACCAAAATCCACTCGGAAATCACCAACGGGTATTATGTGTCGGAGAGTTCCGAGAGAATCGGGCGATACATATCATCTTGGATATCTATAAAGAGCTCTTTCTTCCGCATTCTCTCGCAAAATTCTATCGGCGCATCCTCAATGAGCGCAAGAGGTTGCCGCTCACTCCCCTCGCCCATCACCAAAACAGCGGCTGTCGCCAAACCATCGGCAATATCGGTGCGAGAGAACTTGAAGGCTCGCCCGAAGAGATCGCGGGTGCCGCGATAGTCTCGCACACCACGAAAGCCCGCGTATCCCAGCGCGACACCATTCACGCCGGCGCGAAAAGGAATGGTGCGGCTGTCGGTAATGAGAACACCGAGCTCAGCGATATGATATTTTTGCCGCAACTTCTTACGAAGGAGACGCGCCGTCTTAAAACTTTCTTTCGGCAAAAGAATCAGCTTTCCATCCGCATTCGACTCATCAATGCCGGCTGACGCCATAAGCATGCCGTCTTTCACAGTAAGCCACACGTATTTGGTTTTCACTGCCCGGTCACTTTCCTTTCGGATCAATGCTTCTTTGTCCTGTTCCGTTCCAATGCAAGCCGTGCGTTTTTCCGATAAAGCGACAATCTTCGAGGTCACAACAAGCACCGATCGCTCCGAGAGCGTTTCACAATGAGAAACAATAAATGAAGACAAATCTTCACCCTCTCTGAAAATACGCGTTCGTATGGGGGTCACTCTCATATTCATTGGTACATAATACACGCAAACAGCACCCTTCAAAACAGACTTTCCGGTATTTTATATCTTCAAACAAAAACCTGCCTATGATAGGGCAGGAAAGTCTATTGCTGAGAGAAATACACTGCCCACACCCTACCAATTAAGAATGGATGAAACCTATAAAACTCGACCATGTGAAAATTCGGGAATTTTGAATCATATCGGTGTACATGAGAAATCGTCACTTCGCTTTTTCATTCACTACTTCGAGAGCTTTGTCCATCTGAGGATCACGATTGGCTTCGAAGTCATCATTCGTGCGATCAACTTCAATGTCCGGCTTGATGCCAACCTTGTTGATCTGTTCGCCATCCGGCGTGAGCCAACGCGCGACGGTCACTTTCATCGAAGCATCCTTTGAAACCGGAAGCAATTCCTGAACCGACCCTTTACCAAACGATTTCTTGCCGATAAGCGTCACGTTGTCGCGATTCTCACGGAGCGCCGCTGAAAGAATTTCTGCCGCACTCGCCGACCCCTCATTGATAAGCACGGCGGTCGGTATGCCGCTCAAGACATCGCCTCCGCGCGTCAGGAGCGACTCGCGATGTTTCTCGCTGTCTTCCTCAAGCACAACCGGCTTTCCCTTCGGAATCATGAGACTTCCGATATCCACCGCCGCATCGAGCAATCCTCCCGGATCATCGCGAAGATCAATTACCATGCCGCGCGTCGGCCGCGACTGAATCTCTTTTACGGCAGCGGAAAATTCATCCACCGTATCCTCGCCGAACTGATTGATTTTCACAACGGCGATATCGGTTCCTTTCCATTCGAGTTTCACGCTCTTTATGGTAATCGTGCCCCGATGAATCGTAATATCGCGCGTTTCCTTCTCGCCGTCGCGGAAAATGGTGAGTTTGACGTCGGTTCCTTTCGGTCCGCGCATCTTCTTGACCGCTTCGTCTATGGTCATCTCCGCGGCACTCTCATCGTTTATCTTCACGATCATATCACCCGAACGAATGCCCGCTTTCTGCGCGGGACTGTCGTCGAGCGGAGCCACAATCGTCAAGATCTTGTTCTTCATGCCGATCTCGGCGCCAATCCCTTCGAAACTGCCAGCAATATCCTCTTGGAAAGATTTATTCTCCTCCGGATCGAAGAACGTGGTATATGGATCGTCCGTCGCCGCAAGCATCCCCTTTATCGCGCCATAGAGCAACGCCGTCGAATCAAGGTGTTCTCGATCGACAAACCGTTCATGAAGCAGATCCCATGTTTTCCAGAATACCCCCAAATCCGGATGCTCGGCACTCTTGGAAGTGGAGAATATCGATGTTGTCGGCAGAGAAAACGATGGCCTCCCGCTCGATGCCGATTGCATCTGCCCTCGCTCCACCCCGACAACATAGGCAATCGCAATCAAAAACGCCACGAAAAATATCGAGGCAAATGATGATCGCTTCTTTCGCGGCATCCGAACATTTTCATCTTTCTTTTCAAGTGTCAATGGTGTCTCATCCATATCCCTCTCGTGCCAATCATATAAACATATACAATTCTTGCGAATCATTCATCCTCCCCCGAAATACCTCTCAGAGGGTGTCTAAAAAGCTCTACAAAAATGCACAATGTAACCGCTTTTCCGAAAGAAATTCTTTTTTTGCGGCTTTCCTACCTACCGGCAGGCAGGCGTACGAAGTGTAAGACAAGCAAAAAAAGAATTTCTTTCGGAAAAACAGCCTTTTTAGACACATTCTCACAGAAAACTCGAGCATGATGAAGGCTGCGAAGAATCGTAGCCAAACGAAGAACACGAAGCAATGCTCACGCTTATGGGAGCGACGCAAAGAGTGCGTGTATCTTGTCGTAATTATCGCCCTTCGGAAGCAAAATATATCCGGCGCCTCCGGTATTCTCCGGCGCATAGAGAAGTCCGTTCTCGGAATTGTCAACTACGACATCCTCGGCGAATTTCATATCTTTGTTTTCCGTGTACAAATCGAACAATCGCTTCAGCTCCCACGCCTCAAACGTAGTCTGCACATTGTTGCCAAGACTGTTCAACAAGGCATTGACTTTGCCGAAATCCGAGAGCGTCCCGAGACTCAGAGCCTTCTCCTGAAAGGCTTGCATAACCGCATGTTGGCGTTTCGCACGAGCGAAATCGTTCGAGGTAACCCGAGCCCGAGAATAACAGAGTGCCTGTTCGCCATTTAAGACACTTGTGCCTGCTGGAAGATTGAATACGCCGCCGCATTCGACATCCTTGTTATAGCAAAGCGGGTACGATGCCACGAGCCGCCGCCGTCCGCTTCCCGTCGTCACATACTTGTTCTCGTATTGCTGAGGACTCGTCGGAACCGTAAAGACGAGCGGATCACAAACATGCGGCTCTCGAAATTGCATCGGCTCTGTGAAAGGCTCGGCAAGCGTCACCGACACGCCGCCAACCGCATCGATAGCCTCTTCGAATCCTTTGAAGTTCACTGACACGGCATACTGAATCGGCTGACCCGTTACATCGGAAAGAATCGTTTTCATCGCTTCAAGCCCTTGCCCGTCGCCTTTCTCTTCGCCGTAGGCATGCACCGCGTTGATCTTCTGCTTATCCGACGTACCGGGAACGGTGACATAGAGATCACGCGGAATTGAGACGAGCGAGGCGCGAGCCGTATCGCCCTCACCGCTCTTCGGATGGAAAGACAGCACCATGATCGTATCCGCAAGGAGTCCACCGCCCTCAACACCCTTCCCGCGCATCCCAAGGAGCGCAATATTGATTCGTCCTTCCTCTTCCCCGGAAAGTTTTTTCTCAATGCCCGGCAAAGAATTCACAATGTTTGAAAGAATATTCCCGTTTGGCGCGATACGACTCACGATCGAATTCGCTTTCCATACGAGAACGCCTCCGAGTAACACAACAATGCCAAGTATCCACAGCGATATTTTCACCCAGCGCCGCATCCCCTTTTTCTTTCCACCCGAACCGGAAGACGACGATGTCGGTCGGGACGACGAAAACCCGGACGATGTCCCAAAAGAACTCGAGCTCATAGTGTATGGAGAATACAAGAAGAAATAAAACTACGAAACTGTCTTTTCATGAAAACATATTTTCTCATAGGTGACAAGAAGGTCTCGAGCGCTCTTCTCCCACGAGAAGTCTCGCGCCCGAACAAGGCCTTTCTCTCGAAGCTTTTCTCGAACAGACTCGGAAAAACACGCCTCCTGAAGAACTTCGGCAAAGCGATCGCCCTCATCCGGAGCGACAAAGAGTGCGGCGTCGCCACCCGCCTCTCGGAGCGCGGGAATATCCGAAGCGACAACCGGCACACCCCGACTCATCGCTTCGAGAATCGGTATGCCAAACCCTTCGTAGTACGAAGGGAACACAAAAACCATTGCAAGACCCATGAGAATCGGGAGATCCTCTTGATCGATAAATCCCGGAAAAAGAACGTCACTAGCTCTTCCGAGACGAGCAATCGTATCGTCAATGTCACTGTCGAAATGGTGTCCCTGTCGATTTCCTACGAGCACCAACTTGATATCGCTCCCTTCGATGTTTCTTTTCCGGAAGCGATCAAACGCTTCGAGAAGCATCGGGATGTTTTTCCGTGGCTGCAGTGTCCCCACATAAAGAAAGAATCGTTTCGGGAGATGATACTTCTCTCGAGTCGCGTCGATATGTTCTCGGTCCGATTCTTCACTCCATTCTTCCCCGCGAAAAAATTCCGGCGCGACCGCATTGTATATCACTGTTATCTTTTTCTCCGGCACCGCATAGTACTTTATGATCTCTTGTTTTGTAAATTCCGAAGGCGCAATCACCCTATCGGCACGACGGAGACTCTGCGGAATAAGTCCTTTCAAAAGCCATCGATCAAATAGCGAAATATACTGCGGATATGCCCGAAAGGAAACGTCGTGTATATGCGTCACCACTTTCGTCCGCTTTGGCACAAAGAGCGGCACGATATACTGCGTATGGTACACATCAACAACATGTGTTCGAAGATACCTCGGCAGCCACCATGCATTCCAATCAAACTTATTGCGCGCCGGAAGACAGACGAAACGAGCCGAAAGATGATCCGCCATACCAAGACGACGTGCCAACTCTCGAAGCTCACCGTCCGTGCGCTCATCTATAAACAGGAGATATTCATTCTTCCGGTCTATCTTCAGGAGTTCTCGAACCAGATTGAAAAAGACAACCTCATCCCCGGTTCGACGCCTGCCGATGTTTCGGATATCAATGCCAATATTCATGCACTTATTCTAGCGCACACTCACCGAGAGATAAAGACGAATCACGCCCCCCTATCGCCGTCGGCCGACTTTCGTCCGCTCAAAGAGATCCACATACCGTTCAAAAGAGAACGTGATCGGAAGTACGATCGCACATACGCCCAGAGAAACCAGGAACGACACAGGAAGCATAGTCCACCGGAGACCCGAGAAAAAGGCAGCGGAAGAAAGTCCGCTTTCAGATATCAGAGAAAGCGCGAATACCTCAATCAGACGCAACACCACTTCGAACATCCAAATAAGTCCGCCGAGAAATACGATACGACCGACATGGTACTCAAATAAGAGTTCTTTTGCCGTCAGACTGAGCAATGCCGCAAGCAAGACAAATTCGATCGAAGCATGACCAAGTCTTCCGAGAACCAGCGCATCAAGGAAGAATCCGGCGACAATCGCCCATCCCCACGAGAATGAAAATCCACGAAACAGCGTGATCGAAACAACCATAGCAAGAAGAATCGGCGGCGAGACAATCGACGAGAAGAACACCGTATTCGAAAGAGACACTTGAATCAGAGCGCCGCAAAAAAGAAACGCCGCACGAAAAAGTAATGGCTTCATGACTTCGCATTTATAACAACAGATACAAACCGTATCTGATCAATATGAAGTGGCGAAGCGAGTGTCGCCCGTTGAAAGAGTCGATCGGCTGACGACTCAATAGAAGTGACCGACCCGATCAGCAATCCTCGCGGTATATCTCCGCCAAGACCCAAAGTGATCACTTCATCCCCGGAAGCAAGCGTGTCCGACTGCAGCACCATATCAAGAACCAAGCCCAACCCATATTCCCCGCGAACCACCCCTCTCGCTTCATGCGCTCCGGCAACCGCATTGATAGCGCTTCCCGAATCGGAAATGAGCAGCACGCGCGAAGAAAGCGGCGTCACTTCGGCCACTCGCCCGATCAGTGTCCCCGCACCCGCAATTACCGCCATGCCCTTCCCAACACCGGAAGACGTGCCCTTATTGATGAGCACCGCCCCTCCGGATGATGCGCTGTCTCGCCCGATAACTTCCGCCGCAATAAGCGAAAACCGATCCCGCGGAGCAAGTTGTATCTCCTGTCGAAGCAACTCATTCTCTCGCGATTGATCGGCAAGCAAAGCATTCTCCGCTTTCAGATTGGTATTTTCTTCCAACAACTGTTCATTCTCCTGCTTGAGTGTTCCGATAGAGGAGAAAAAGGAGGCAAGCTGTCCGACATGATACCCGACAAATGCCGTCACATTCTGCAACGGAAAAGCAATCGTTCCAAAAACCGTTCTTGCGGAGAACGCAATAAACGGAGAATTCCAGAAGTACACCACACAACATCCCGCAAGAATGATCGCGAGTTTCCCAAATTTATTACTCCAGAGAACACGAAACATCTCGAAAGATACAAAAAGTAAATAATGGAATCTCGGTTGTATGGAAAAGATGCACTGGAAGATGGAAGGAGAGGAAGGCAAGAGAAAAAAAGAAAAGATAGGAACCAGAGAGTGAAACATTCAAGCGCAACGACCGACAAGCGCGAGATAAACATGTCAATCCGAGATGTCTATCGAAGTGGCGTGCCGCGATGATCCTCAACGAGCACTTCCCGCAAACGTTCCATATCTTCGAGCACCACTCCCGTGCCGCGCACTACGGCCGTCAGCGGATCTTCCATCATGCGAACCGGTATGCCCGTTTGATTGGCAAGCAAGCGGTCCAGCCCTCGAATGAGACTCCCCCCGCCCGCGAGAATAATCCCCCGCTGAAAAATATCAGACAACAGCTCCGGCGGCGTCTCCTCGATGATTGTCTTGATATTATTGACGATGATTCGAATAGAATGCGAAAGCGCCTCGCGAATCTGTTCATCAGTCGCTATAATCTCCTTCGGCAAACCACTCACCAAATCGCGTCCGCGAATAGAATGTGTCATCGCCTCCCGAAGCGTGTAAGCGCTTCCGATAGCAATCTTCACTTCTTCGGCGGTTTTCTCTCCAATAAGTAAGTTGAACGCGTCGCGCGCATACCGAACAATATCCTCGTTCATTTCGTCGCCCGCAATGCGAAGACTCCGCGATACCACGACCCCTCCCAGAGAAATAACCGCAATCTCGGTTGTTCCGCCGCCAATATCAACCACCATGTTTCCGGACGCTTCAATAACCGGCAGCCGCGCGCCAATCGCCGCCGCCATCGGCTCATCGATAAGGAACGCTTCGCGCGCACCGGCATTCATCGTCGCCTCAATAACCGCGCGCCGTTCCACCTCCGTCACGCCGGATGGTACGCCCACCAAAACTCGCGGGCGACGCAAGAAAGCAAAGCCGCTGTCGTGTATCTTGTTTATAAAGAACCGGAGCATTTGTTGCGTGATTTCGAAATCACTCACCACGCCATCAACCAAAGGGCGCGTCGCCACGATATGCCCGGGCGTCTTCCCGACCATGCGCTTGGCATCACGCCCGATCGCCAATATTTGCCCCGTCCGTTGATTGACCGCTACCACCGACGGTTCATTGATAACGATTCCCTTCCCTCGCACATAGACCAATGTGTTCGCCGTCCCCAGATCAATTCCGATATCCTGTGAAAATCGCCCGAACACCATATCGGAAACCTGCTTCCGTCGTCGCCGATACCGATCTCTCAAAGAATTCGAAACGTTCGACTCCATAATGTGCGCAAAAAAATCCCAGACAAGTCTGTCCTTTATTCACCGTATCAAAAATGCCCCAAAGGAACAAGGCGCTCTGTCTGAGAGGAACACTCTTGCATCCTCTACCTTCAAACATACACAAGGGAATCGCGTCTCAGACACTTCTCACGGCGTGAGACGCTTCACATCGCGAGGGAAGAGGACGGCTTGTTTGATGGTGGGAAGACCCAAGAGCTGTTGGATAGTGCGTTCCGATCCCCACCCCCAACCGCCATGCGGAGGACACCCGTAACGGAAGGTGTCGAGATAATTGGAGAAGTCTTCCGGATTCATGCTGCGCCGCCTGATGGACTCGGTGAGCTTCTGGTAATCATGAATGCGCTGCCCGCCCGTCACCAGCTCAAGTCCGCGGAAAAGAAGATCGAAGCTCTCGGTGAATTGCGGGTCCTTGCTCGGCATTGTGTAGAACGGACGAATTGCGGTCGGATAGTGCGTCAAGAAAACGAAATCCGAACCCGTCTCTTTCTTTACATGCTCGCAAATCATCCGTTCGCCTTCCGGGTCGATATCGATTTCCCCATTCTCCATTTTCTTGCCATACTCCTTCTCGAGAATCTGCAGCGCCTCCGTAAGTTTCATGCGAGGAATAGGCACTCGCTCCGGCACAGTTGCACCCCACTGTTCGAGCTCTTCTTTCCCCTTCTCGCCAATTTTTTCGAATACTTCAAAGAGAATACTCTCGAGTTCATTCATCACATCACCGACACTCTCGATAAACGCCATTTCGCCATCAAGACTGATGTATTCGTTCACATGTCGCGTCGTAAAATGCGGCTCTGCGCGGAAGACCGGACCGATTTCAAACACGCGCTCGAAAACGCTCGCGCCGGCCTGCTTGTAGAACTGCGGGCTCTGCGCCAAGAAAGCATCCCGATCAAAATATTTTATCTTGAAAAAATTCGCCCCGCCTTCCGTGGCTGCATTCACAATTCTCGGCGTCTTCACTTCGAGAAATCCTCGCGACCGAAGCGCCTCGGCATACGACAAGAGGAGAAGACCGTAGAGTCGGAAAATTCCCTGCGTTTTTCGATTGCGAAGCGAGAACGTGCGATTGTTCAAGAGCGTATCAAGGTGGAGACTCTCGAGCCCGCCTTCGGCAATTTCAAAAGGTAATGGACTTTCGGGAGAAGAGAGGACATGCAGTTCTTCAACCTCCACTTCAATGCTCCCAGACGTATTCGAGCGCTCCGCACCACCCGGCCGAAGTTTCGCCACACCGGTCACCTCGATAACACATTCGTTCCGACACTCTTTCGACGCAGTATAGGCCGCCTCATGATCCGGAATCACCACCAGCTGTACCATGCCGCTTCGGTCCCGCATGTCGAGAAAGAGGATTTTCCCATGGTCGCGACGCATATTGACCCAGCCTTTGAGTCGAACCTTCTCGCCGATATGACTCGGTGTTTCCGCGATGAGTATTCGTTCCATACCAATCTCTTTACTGATTAGTCTGCGCGTCTTCGTCTTCTCCAACAGTTGAGGTTTCCGCAACTGACACATCAACCGTCGCCGTATCTTGATTCACATGCGCATTGCGCTCCTGCGCTTCAAACTGATGAAGAAACCGCGTTACTTCCGCGATAAGTTCCGACGGCGAGAATTCCGTTTTCGAGATAAACCCGCTCGCGCCAAGCGCCACAGCACGATCTCGATCGTCCTTTTCACTCAAATTGCTGAACATCACAATCTTGGTATCAAGGTTGTAGCCATTTTTTGGATTGCGCAACGCCTCCAAAATTTCCATGCCGCTCATTTCCGGCAAGACGATATCGAGAAGAACCAGATCAAAAGATTCCGTCCGCAAAATATCGAGAACCGCCTTCCCCGAGGTCGCGATGCGTACCTCAAACCCAGCCGCGGAAAATTTCCGCTGGTAAATCTCTGAGATCATCGGATCATCCTCAACCAAGAGTATTCTGGCCATATGTGTATTTTCCGGAAAGAAAAATGTTCCGCTTATCTCCTCCGCTCTGCCAACATATTCTCTTTACTCTATGTCTCCAAGAGAAAATATGCAAGCCAGGAACCGAAAGTGTATATTCTTACATATCGACTAGCGGCACCGCCACTTCACGGCATACTTCACCCACGACCGGATATGTTCGCGCGCCAACCGACTCGTGAAGGGCGCGATAAACCATCGAGCGCGGGCGCTCCCGCGCGCGTGATCATGCACCACCTGCGCATCGGGACAATACACGACGCGCAGCCCCTCTCGCCAGGCGCGCCGGCACAGGTCGATATCTTCGAAATACATAAAGAAACGCTCATCAAACCCCCCGACGCGACGATACCAGTTAGCACGAATCAAGAGACACGATCCCATCATCCAATCAACATCGCGCATGTGCTGATGATCAAAGTCCGTCATCAAATAGCGCCCGAGGTGATGCGGTGCGAGTCGCCCCAATATCGTCCGGCGGAGAATCGGCGTCCACACCTTCGGGAAGCGTAGACACGAATACTGAAGTGTCCCGTCCGGATTGAGAAGTTTCGGCCCCGCAATACCGATATCCTCGCGATCTTTCATGACATCAAAAAGCCGGCGAATCGCATCGGGGCGAACCAGCGTGTCGGGATTGAGAATGAGAAAAAATGACCCCCTCGCCCGTTGCGCGCCAAGGTTATTCCCACTCCCCATGCCGACATTCGTCTCGCTTCGCAGAAATATCACGTCCGGAAACTCATGACGGAAATCATCGCCAAAGTCATCCTCCTCGCTGTTGTCGACGATGATAATCTCGTGGGAAATACTCGAGAAATCAGCCTTCTTCAACGAAAAAAGACACTTCCGAGTTTTCTCTCGGCTCCGATAATTCACCAAAATGATACTTACATCCATAGCGTCGCAGTGTCGATACACAACCCAAAAATCGCGAATTTTCCGCACCCTTATTGTACAATACCCCCCGAAGAAAGTATACTGTCCGAAGGGTTTCACGCCCTGCAAAGTAGCCCCCGTCATCCCGTCTCTGTAGCTCAGTGGATAGAGCGTCTGGTTCCGGTCCAGAAGGCCGCAGGTCCGATTCCTGCCAGGGACACATACCGCGAAAATATCAAAACCACCAAACACTTCTTTTTGGTGGTTTTTGTTTACTCAATCTTGTCACCTTAACACTTCTCTCTTCTACCCTCGCTTCACCGGCAACTCGACGAAGAATGTCGAGCCTTTGCCGGCGCCTTCGGAGGTGACGCCGATATGACCGCCTTGGGCTTCGATCATAGACTTGCCGACATAGAGCCCAAGACCGGTGCCGCTTACATGCATCTTCCCGCTCTCCTTGCCGCGAGAAAACTTCTGAAACAAGGCGGACATCATATCAGGATCAATGCCAACGCCGGTATCCGTAACCGAAATACGGATGAAATCCGCCATGCCTTCCACATGCACCCGCACGCTTCCGGTTGCTGTATATTTAATTGCATTATCGATAAGGTTTGAAACCACTTCGAACGCTTTCTGTCTATCAATCCACGCCGGGACCAATGTGTCCTGCGGAACTTCGAACGTCAATTCGAGTCCTTTCTTTTTCGCCACAAGAGCAAATGTATCGCGCAACTCATTGAGAAACTCCGGAATATTCACCTCTGCGTATTCGTATTTGAGTCGCCCCGATTCCATGCGAGAAATATTGAGCAAGTCTTCCACGAGATGCACGATGCGATCATTTGCCGTATAGATCTTGTCGAGCACATCCGCAATAGGTGCCGGAACCTTTCCATACGACCCTTCAAGCAAAAGCGAGACAAATCCCTTTATTGCCGTCAATGGCGTTCGCAACTGATGCGACGCAATCGAAATAAACTCTGTCTTCGACTGATCAAGCCGTTTCAGTTCCACATTCGCCGCCGCAAGCTTATCCGTCACAATCTGCAACTCCTCTTTCCGCCGAATCTCATTCTTCACCGAGCGAATAAGCATGCTTCCGAAAAGAATCGAGAAAAGAAACGTGAGTGATGTCAACACAAAGTTTATTCGAGACTTCACAAAGAAGAGCTGTGAACCGATAAGGATAGCTAGCCCGATAACGAGCGCCTGCACCGCGAGCACTTTCACATTGAACGCCTGGTATCGAACCATGAGATACCCAAGAAACCCCATGAAAACCGGCATGCCGAACAAGCCATACATTTCGAGACCGAAATCACTCACAAATCCCTGATCCACAAGGAAACTTGCCAAGAATCCGCTTATAAAGAATGAGAGCAAGAAAGACTCAATTCCAATTCCAAAGAACAATGTTTGCTTTCTCATGTCACGAGGTAGCTTCACCTGCCGAACTCGGGAAAATATCAAAAACATGATCCAGAAAAACGCGATAAAGCCGACAAGGTAATAGTAGTTTGTGAAATAGAATCCTTCATTTGGAATGCCGCAATCGACCAAGCTAAATGTTGCCAAATTGTAGGCGGTTGGCGTGAGAAGCACAATCGGGAGAAACAAAATACCGAGTGCCGACTTAACCCGCCACGAAACATCGCCCTTATCGAGAAACGCGAAGACAAAATACACACTCAAAAGTGAAATGAGCGCGTACAATATACCAAAGAACGACCACACAAAGAAAATAATGTCGCTCTTATTACTCACCCATGTCACCAAATCGCACAACACCCAAAACAAAAATGCAATAGAGATGAGAAACAGAAGACGAGCCGCGAGCATCCCGCGATTGTTCAGATATACAAAAGCGCCAATCAAAAGAGCAATAATTGCCGTCGGAATATGCGAATAGTACAAAAGAGGCGGTGCCTCGGATGAAAAAAAGAAAAATTGCGGATCCGGAAAGCCAGGACAAACCATATAAGAGAATACCAAATCGATTTATGTTTTAGGACTTACGCGTTTGAGTACAGTTCAAGGAAAACACGAGGAACGGGGTAAGCAGTAGCGATATACTGCGTCGAGTGCCAGAGTGTTTGACGCCGAAATGTGCCAAACGCGTAAGTCCTATGTTTGTTTAAGTATATCACAATTGAGAAAATCTATCTGACATCCCACACAACATAATCGTACGGTTCATTGCCACCAAAGTGCCATTTTGTAATGTGTCGCACACGAGCATCCGTATACATCCTTTGGATGAGTCCACTCAGATCACTCCCGGCAGCCTTCCGAGCATGGGCTGATATTCGATCATATTCACCTTCCCGATGCGATACTTCCTTGCGAAATGCCTCGAGAAGCTGTGCCCCGCCTTTTCGTCCGGCACACTTCGGATCAATACCAATAGTTTCAAGATAGAAGCAAGCAGTGTCATCCCGCAATTCCGAATCATATTCTCGAAGATCGGCATAGACTTCGGAAAGCGGGCGACCAAGCAAATATCCGACAGATGCATCCCCTTCTCGAAGAAAGATATGCACCGCACTCTCTTGTCGCAGCATTTCACTGTAATATTCCTTTGCATCCGGATACTGCCACCCAACCGGATAGCATCGCTGCTCAAGAGAGAGAATATCCTCCAAAGCCCGAGCATCAAAATTCTGAACCATGGCAATATCAAACAGTTGTTTCTCACCTCTACACGAAGAGCCATCTTTCAAGACGGATTCTTTTTCCAGCATAAAATCTAAAAAGAAAGAAAAATGAATCACCTTAACACGGCTTTATGCGTGCTGTATGAGATACACACCGAAAATCATGAGCGCCATAGCAAATACCTTTACTCGCATTCCTTGGAATTGCGCACGACACATTGGTTCCAAAGCTCGGAGCCGTTTCCATGGCATCACCCTCCCAACAACAAACAACCCAAGCGCAATGAGGACAATAAAGAAAGGCTGAAGACTCTCCACAGCCGCTACAAGAGAAACGGGACCGAGACTCGTCGCAAGATTCGAGAAAAACTCGCCGGCCAGTTGAAGAAATTCGATGCTGATAAAAAACAAAAAAAATATCCGGCAAGTTTCATGAAATCTACGTCGGAATCGTCTCGGAAGAAAGAAAATATAACCAAGTATTCCTCCGCCAACAATGCCAAAATTATAGAAGAGATACCCGCTCCAATATGTTGAGTGTTCATACACTCCTTTGAGACATACCATCGAGAGGCCCATAAGAAAGACGGCGACCAACATGTACTTCGAAACAGAGGGAAGAAGACCCGTATCAACCCCCTCAGAGAAAGAGAGTGCAAGAGCCCCGACAAAGAGCAGGAGAATACCAAAGTATTCCAAAGCATCCAGTCGTTCCCCAAGGAGCACAAATGCCAGTATCGGAACGGCGGCAACGAGCAAATTCCAAAGCATCGATATTACGGACATATCACCAAAAGAAAATACCACTTTGAAATAGAAAAAGAGCGATGAAATATGAAGGATCCCACCAAGAACGGCAATCCCGGCTATCAATCCCGATTCGGGGTATTCAAAACCAACAAACGGCAGAGATGCCCAAAGCATCGCCTGCATGACACCAGACACAACAGTCGGCTCAATAGGATGAGAGAAAATGCCATCCTTGCTCAAATACATATCGAGAACCTGCACGACCGCCCCAATAATGGCACCAGCGATTGCAAACAGAAACCACAATTGTTCTGACATATCAGTTTTTCGGAGAAAGATATCCCCACTTTTCCAAGAGTGCCCGTTCCTGCTTCAAGAACTTCTCACCGATATCCGTTCGATAGAATTTCTTTGGAATAACGATTTTATCCACTAATGAATAGACTTCTTTCCGCGCATCTTCCACGGTCTTTCCCGTACCACTTGCATGCAAGACAAAGCCACTCTTGCCGGAGATATACAACACGCCATTCTTACGCACAGATACCTCTTCGTAATGAATCCTATCTTGTTCATCTCTAGTTAGTTTTTCCCTAAAAGAAATTCCTACGTTCTGAAGCGAATATTTTTTTGATACAGCCATATACGGGAACGGGGGAACAGCAATAAGCACCACAATTCCATACTCCCTCTTGTATCGCAATGAATACCTCTTCCCATCAGAAACAGCCTTGAGGAATTCGCCCCAAGATGAGATATTCAAAGTACTCTGAAGCTGTGTAGAAGGAAATCCAAAACGCGCTGTGAGTTCAAGTGGGAATATACCATTTTCATTAACTATACAATTAACATCTATATCTCCACGGAAGCCGATCGCCTTTAAATAATCTCCGAGTTTTTTAAGTGTCCTCTGAAATAGGACGTTATCTTCGCGATCATCATACCAAATCAGCGTTCCCATCTCATATGTTTTCGGACCCAATCCGCCTGCGCACAAACTCTTGTGCTCAATATTCATCTCAATCGGACCCACCCAGTCATTCCCATTAAAGTACCGCGCAACACCAATTTCAACACCGCGAATCCTTTGCTGTAACTCAACATGGCGACTATCTTTTCTATTATTTCTCTTGTACGACTTCAGTATCTCAATTACGTCGCTTCCATCATCCATGTGACCGACGTAGTTGAATATCTTGGAAACATGTCCGTTCTGCTTTACCA
>ERZ724522.800-NODE-800-length-18877-cov-15.343747_pt1 | contig 18877 bp, 27 predicted proteins | sample MGYA00376055_ERZ724522 | MGnify/ENA primary metagenome ERZ724522 (study PRJEB28724, sample SAMN07190884) | wastewater metagenome | isolation source: effluent of sewage treatment plant in Hong Hong | place: Hong Kong | collected 2016-03-17 ... | reverse complement strand
GCCAACCTCTACGGAGCCAGCCTCGTCAGAGCCAGCCTCGTCAGAGCCAGCCTCGACGGAGCCAACCTCTACGGAGCCAACCTCTACGGAGCCAGCCTCGTCAGAGCCAGCCTCGTCAGAGCCAGCCTCGACGGAGCCAACCTCGACAGAGCCAACCTCTACGGAGCCAGCCTCGTGCTCGGATCTCCGTCGTTTCTGGGCTCATGCCTGCAACTGCTTGGTGCGTGTCGCGAGTCAGTCACGTGGGTTGACGAGCTTGACGACCACACTGACTGGTCGCGCATCATTGGCCACCGAAAAGACTGGGCGCAGTGGCTGCGCGAGCGTCTTGGTGGTGAGCCGACACAAGAGCGCCTGCTGATGGTTGTGCAGTTCATTTTGCGGGGGCTGCAATGACCCGCGCATTGCACGAAGCCATCAGTGCCCTGAAGCGGGCCCGGTACAACCTCAACAGCGAGCTCGCGCGCGCTGGAATGACGGGCCTTCGAAGGGCTGCGGTGATGGCTGCACTGGCTGACGTCGAGTCTCAGATTCGCGGGCTCTACCGGCTTTCGATGGGTGATCCATGACTCCGCCGGTTGAACTTCTGCTGTACCGCAGTGAGCCAGAGTCGCGCGCTGTTCTCGAAGACTGGCTGCGTGAAAACGACGGCGGTCAAATGCGCCATCACTTTGGTTGGTGGATTCCTGCCGATGCCGCTGACGCTGCCGATGCCGCTGACGATGCCGATGCCGCTGCCGATGCCGCTGCCGCTGCCGATGCCGCTGCCGCTGCCGATGCCGCTGCCGCTGTCGATGTCGCTGCCGCTGCCGCTGCCGATGCCGCTGCCGTTGCCGCTGACGATGCCGCTGGAGATGCCGCTGCCGCTGCCGCTGCCGTTGCCGCTGCCGTTGCCGCTGACGATGCCGCTGGAGATGCCGCTGCCGCTGCCGCTGCCGTTGCCGCTGCCGTTGCCGCTGCCGATGCCGCTGACGCTGCCGATGCCGATGCCGCTGCCGATGCCGCTGCCGCTGTCGATGTCGCTGCCGATGCCGCTGCCTACAAAACGAAGGAGCCAGAAATGCGTGAGGGTCTTGCTGTGATTGTTGTTCCCGGTTCTCGGTATGGGTATTCGCTGACTAGAATCGGCTGGTTGAAGCGAGTCACTGGCGATGAGTGGGAGATTGAACAGTCGCGAGTTTTGATGCGGCGCTCGTGGAGCGCTGAGCGGCAGCCGTTTCGTGACGTCGCTGAGTCGAAGGGGAGTCTTAAGACCGGTCACTTTCTCGACCCATCATCGAAGGTACCGGAGTCGCTGCACCGCCTGCAGGTGACGCGAGTGTGCATGGTTCCGCCGGAGGACTACAGCTTCTGGGTTGGATTGTTTCCGGGCCTCACTGAGAGGTTGGGTGGTTCAAAATGAGCGCCCAGCTCGAAGTGGCGCTGCTTGGCGCGATTCTCGACGCGGAGAACCACGGCAGCAACGCGGCCGCCTTGCTCGACATGTCGGGCCTGCGCGGTAGCGACATGACCGACCTCCGCGTCAAGACGGCGTGGCAGATTGTCGAGTCACTGGTGCGTCGCCGGCGCCCGGTTGATGCGCTCACCGTCTACAGCGCGGGTATGGCCGCCCGGTTGTTGGCCGAGGCTGACGCCGAGTGGTTGCGCGACGTTCAGAGCACCAACGTTGTCGACCGCGAGAAGTTCGCGACGGTGGCGGAGCAGCTGCGCACCACCAATCGCACTCAGCGAGCGGCGCGGCTCATTCGTGAGGCCCTCGAGTCGTTGACGACGGGGGCAGATCCAGGCTCGGTGTTCGCCAGCATTGAGGGCACATGCGCTGATGCCGCACGCGAAGGCTACGTCGACGGCACGGGCGACGAAGACATCTACGCGCTGTCGGAGCAGATGAGCCGGGCGGAGTCGAATGATGCGCCTGTGCTGCTGCCCACGGGCATCGACGCAATCGACGAAGTGATTCGCGGGTTCCCGCCGAACCTCACCGTCATTTGCGGTCTGCCGAGTGTCGGCAAGTCGGCGCTGTTGGGCACCATCATCGACAACCAGCTGCGCATGGGCTTCAAGGTTGGTCTTTTCGGGCTCGAAGACGGCACGCTGTGGCTGCCGAAGCGGCTCATCGCGCGCGACATCGGGGTGCCAGTTCGCGACGTGGTTGGCACCAAGCTACAGCCAGAGCAGGCCGCGAAGTTTCAGGAGTCGGCGAACGAGTACGCCAATCGCCTGAAGAATCTCATCGTGTACCGACAGGAGAGTATCAACTCCGAGGAGATGGCGCGGCGCGCGGTTGACTGGATTGTAAACAAGGGCGTGCGGTGCATCTACGTGGATCACATGGGCGAGGTTGAGCACCTCCGCCGCTCCGAGACTGACGACCAGCGGCGCCTGGCGGTGGCGTGGAGCTACCGACGCCTCCGAAACATCGGCATCAAGTACGGGGTACCCGTCGTCGCACTGGCGCACACAAACCGAGAGAGTGCGGGCAAGTTTGGTGAAGAGCCCCGGCCACCGCGACTGAACGAAATCGCTGAGTCGCGCGAAATCGAAGGCATGGCGCGCCTCGCTCTGGGGTTGTGGCTCGGCAACAACGAGCCCGGCTTCATGCGGTGCACGGTGCTGAAGCAGACAGAGGGCGAGCGCGATGTGCACATTCGCCTGAAGCGCCTCACGACGTCGGCGCTTGTCGACGCGAAAGAGGGCGAGCGCTTCTCCCCATTCGCCGAGCAGATGGCGAAGGCACGCGAGGCGAAGAAGCAACGCGACGCGGAGAAGAGCGAAGAGCGCAAGCGACGTGAAGAAGCGAAGGCCATCGAGAAGGCGAAGCTGGTGCAGGAGAGAGCTCGCGCGAAAGCCCAGGCGTCGATGTTGGACGAAGGGGAGGCCGCATGACTTTGCACGAAGGCCTGCGGCGCGCGCGTGCGTTGCTCGAAGTGGGCTGGTGCCCGCCTCCGTTCGCTCGAGACAAGGCCGGGCGCATCGTACCCATGGAGAGCGAAGACGCGGCGCAGTGGCCAGTTCTCGACGCGCTGTTGGTGTCGATGCCCGTTGAGTTGGTGCACGACGCAGAGTCGCTTGTCGAGACGTTCGCGCTCCGAGGCACCGCGCACCGCACATTGACTCAGTGGGAAATTCAACGAGTGCGAACGCAGCGCGAGGTGCTCGATGTTGTCGGGCGGGCCACTGCACGCGCGTCGCTCATTTCGAAAGTGAGGGCGGCATGAAGTGCAGCAAGTGTGACGGCAAAGTCGTGGCGAAAGGGCTGTGTATGACGCACTACCAGGCCGAGCGGCGAACCATGCTGAAGCCTGTGAGGGTGGAGGCCACCGAGCGCACGTTGATGGCCGCGCTGCTGGTTGGCGAAGACATCGGTGACTTTGTTCGGCAGGCCGTGAAGGACCGCGTCGACGCCATCGTACGCAAGAGGCTCGCATGACTCCGGCGCAGGTGACGGAGTTGTTGGCCAACCAGTCGAAGGCGAGAGAGCGCCGGCGCGTTGCGACGCCACCGCAACCGTCTCGGGCGCAGGTGACGGTGAGGGTTGCGCTGCCGCCATCGTGGAACCGCATGTTTCTCGCTCGCGCCATACCGGGCCCGAGGGGTCGCTCCGTGGCCATGGTGTACAAGTCGGCCGAGGCGAAGAAGTACGCTGAGCACGTTGGCGCGTACTGTCGTGCGCACGGCATTTCGCCCTACCCGGCTTCGCAGATGCTTTCAGTGTCCATCGCCGTGCGCATGGAGCGCGCTGGGTGCGACATTGAGAACCGCCTGAAGTCGTTCTTCGACGCGCTGCAGGGGCACGTCTACGAGAACGACAACCAGGTCGCTGAGTACTCACGGGTGGTGCGCGTCGTCGACTCGGAGAACCCCGGCATCACCGCAATTTTCACGCCGCTGGCGGTCGACGCCTACGGCCAACCCTTGGAGCAAGCATGAGCGCACTTTTCTTCGCCGTTTTGGTGGTGTCCCCGTTGTCTGTCGCTGCGTACCTCGAGCACCGGGCGCTGAAGCGTCGTCGGGCTGACATTGCGCGTCAGTTTGCGCTGCATCGGAGTTGGTCGCGGTACCGCGGGGGTGGCGCATGAAGCCCGTCACCGAGCCAACGAAGTGCCGGAGTTGCAACGCTGATGTGCTGTGGGTGCGCTGGGATTCTGGCAAACGCATGCCGGTTGATGCTGTTGCCGACATGCGGCCGCCGGGCAAAGGTGGCGGCAATTTGGTGCTGACACTGAAGGGTGGCCAGTTCGGCGAACTCATCTGCGATCGCTTCGACTCAACGAAACACGACGCGAAGCGCAATCGGTATACCAGTCACTTTGCGACGTGCCCGAACGCTGAGCAGCACAGGAGGGGCGCATGACTCGCAAGGACCATCTGGTGCAGTTGGTGGCGGGCGCGATGGCGATGGCGATGGCATTTCCGTTTCTCGTGTTTCTCACTGTCTGCGAGTCATTCGTTGACTGGCAGGTCGAGAGACAGCTTCGGCGCCCGGTCAAGAACAGGCGGGGTGAGAAATGAGCAACTGGCTCCCCGAAGACGAAACCCTGAAGGTGATAGCGCTGATGGTGATCGTAGCTCTGCCGTGCCTCGCCCTGTTGGGTGTCGCCACGCAATTTTTCGACGCCCAGCGCTCTGAACGACTCCTCGAGCAGTGCAGCCACCAACTCACGGCATGCATCGCGAAAGCGCCGGTGTGCCGATGAACCGCGCGCTCTTGTCGTCGAAGAAGATGGACTATGGCACCCCGTGGGCGCTGTACGAGATGCTCGACCGCCAATTCTCGTTCACCGTCGACGCCTGTGCGGTGCGGTCGAACACAAAGCACCCGCGATTCTGGAGCCCGAAGGAGAACGGGCTTGCGCAGTCGTGGGAGGGCGAGACGGTGTTCTGCAACCCGCCATACGGCGAGCAGCTGCCGTGGTGGGTCTCGCGAGCAAAGCAGGCCGCGGCCATGGAGCGCGCTATCGCGTGCCTCGTGCTCCCGGCCCGTGTTGGCACGTCATGGTGGCGAGAGCACGTCATGCAGGCGTCGATGCCACCCGAGTCGCTGATTCAGTCGCGCTCGAGGTACGAGCCGCACAGCCAGGTGCATTGGTACCGGTGGCCGAGCCTCATCGTGGGCGTGCACATCTACCCGGAGCGGGTGCTTTTCGATGGCATGGAAGACGGTGCGCCGTTCGACACGGCGCTGGTGGTGATGGCGAGCCCCAACCGCAAGCCACCGAAGCCGAAGGCCATCGAGTTGGGCGACGTCGATTTTCGAAGAGGGTGGCCATGATGCACCTTTCGCAAATGGCGCTGCGCGAGCTGCGCAACACGAATGAGGCGGTCTGGGCGAACAAGACTGTCTGCGGCAAGTGGGACTACGAGGTTGAGTGCATGGTTCGCGCTGGTTGGGTCCGCGGGAGCACGCTGCGAGAGGTTCTTGTCGTTGTCGACTGCCCGAAGTGTCTTGAGTTGGGCCAACCGAAAGTGGGGGTGGCGTGAAACAGGACTCTTTTCAGATCATCGTCGGCGACGCGCTCACACAGCTTCGAACCCTTCCCGCAGACTCCGTGCAGACATGCGTCACATCTCCACCGTACTGGGGTCTTCGAGACTATGGCGTTGAAGGGCAAGTAGGGCTTGAGCCCACGCCGACCGAGTTTCTCGATCGCATGGTTGAGATTTTTCGTGAGGTGCGGCGAGTGTTGCGCCCTGACGGTACCGCATGGGTCAATCTCGGCGACACGTATGCGAGCTCGGGCTGGGGCGGCGGCATCGGCGAGAACTCAACCGTCAACAGCAAAGATTCGATGAGGGCCGCGCGCGCAGCACGCCTGAAGCTCAAAGACCGCACGGCTGGCGCAAAGCCAAAAGATAAGGTCGGCATTCCGTGGCGCACCGCATTCGCACTTCAGAACGACGGCTGGTGGCTGCGCTCAGACATCGTTTGGCACAAGGCGAACCCGATGCCCGAGTGCGTGAGAGACCGACCAACCGTCTCGCACGAGTTCATCTTTCTCCTGACCAAAAGCGAGAGGTACTTCTACAACACCGAGGAGGCTCGCGAACGTACGGTTGCCGGTGCAGCTCATTCACGCATCAGCCACGCGAAGCAGGCTGAGCGCGCTTTCACTCGCAGGCGCGCCGCCGGTGTTGAACAGCGACAGCAGGGATACACCGCCGAAGAAGCCGTCTCGCGTCTGGCAGAAGGCAAGGGTCGGGCTTCGGGCCGAATGGGGCGCGGTCCGGGCTGGCGACAAAAGCAGAACGCCAGCTTCAATGAGGCCGTGACCGATGTCGTCGAGTTCAGGAACTGGCGAGACGTTTGGACGATTCCGTCGCAACCCTCATCGCTTGAGCACTTCGCCGCCTTCCCCGAAGAGATTCCGAAGCGGTGCATCATTGCGGGCTCACGTCCAGGTGACTTGGTTCTCGACCCATTCGCTGGCACAGGCACCACGGGGCTGTGCGCGTTTCGGATCGGTCGGCGGTTCGTCGGCATTGAGCTCAACCCGACGTATGCGGAGATGGCAAACCAGCGCATCAGGGGAGCCACCGGGTCTCTGTTTCAGGAGGCATCGCCATGAGCTTCGGCATCAACCCCAGTGTTCAAGACGTTGCACGCGAGCTGCAGGCGAAACTCGACCGCATGGCCGGGTGTTTTGTGCGCGAGCTCACCGAAGACGAGTGTCGAACCATCTCGGTGCTGATCTCCCTGTACCTCGACGATGAGGTTGAATTGCAGGTACTGCGTGCGCAGGTGGTGCAGCAGCAGCCAAGGGGGGGGCGCAAGTGAGCATGCACACCGATCGAGAAAGGGCGGAGGATCGGCGTGAAGCCGCAATTCTTCGCGCGCGCAGTCGGTTGGTTCTCTGGGGGAAAGTGCTGAACGACTTTGCTGAGCGCGTCACTGTGCGCGAATCGGCGAAGCGGCTTGGTGTTGACCGGGGGCAGATTGAATACGCCAGGCGTGCGCTGTCTCTGGTGCGATTGGGTCGGCCGTCAAAGTTTGAATTCTTGGAGAGAAAATGACCAGGCGGGTTGAGTACGTAGCGCTTGATGAGATTCGCGCAGCTGATGTGAACCCCAAGCAACACGATATCGGCGAAATCTGCGCCTCCATCATTCGCCAGGGGTTCGTCGAGCCGCCTGTTGTTGATGAGCGCACCGGCAAGCTGGTGGCCGGCCATGGTCGCCTCGAGGCGCTGGCAGCAATTCAGAAACAGGGCACCTCGGCACCAGCTGGTATTCAGGTGCTGCAGGGGCGGTGGTTCGCGCCGGTCGTGCGTGGGTGGGCGTCCAAAGATGACGCGGCAGCTCGGGCGTACCTGGTTTCCTCCAATCGACTGGTTGAATTGGGTGGCTGGCATGACGAGGCGCTCACGCGTCTGTTGGCTGAAATGGCCAAGGAGTCACCGGACGCACTCATCGGCACCGGTTTCGATGTCGACGACGCCGAGCGTCGGCTCTGGGCATTGGAGAAAGACCAGGTCGACATGGCGGCGCTTGATGTCGTTCCCGACATGCGCCCGACCAAAATCAAGGCTGGAGACGTGATTGAGCTCGGCGACCACCGCATCATCTGCGGTGACTCCACTGATGTCACAGTCGTTTCAAGGTTGATGGGTGGCGAGAAGGCCGACATTTGCTGGACCGACCCGCCCTGGAACGTCGCGTACGGGCAGCGCACCAAGAAAAAGCGCAAGGCAATCGCGAACGACGACCTTGGGGACGCTTTCGCTGAGTTCATCTCAAAGACAGCTACGGCCATCGCAGGCGTGCTTCGTGCTGGGGGGGGGGCTGTACCTTGCCATGTCGACTCAGGAGTTTGCGTTGGTGCACCGCGCGCTCGTAGAGGCTGGTCATCACTGGTCGAGCACGATCATCTGGGCCAAAGACTCGCTGGTCATAGGGCGAAAAGACTACCACCCGCAGTACGAGCCAATTTGGTATGGGTGGCGAGAAGGCGCACCACGTGCCGTTCCTGTTGTCGACCGCAAGCAGTCAGACCTTTGGTCGATACCTCGCCCGAAGGTGAGCGAAGAGCACCCGACGATGAAGCCAGTCGAGTTGGTGCTTCGCGCACTCATGAATTCATCAAAGTCGGGTGCGCTGGTGTTTGAGCCGTTCTCTGGCAGCGGCACCACCATCATCGCCAGCGAACAGGCAGGCCGGCGCTGTCGAGCGATTGAGCTGGATCCACAGTACGTCCAGGTTGCGGTCGATCGTTGGGAAAAGATGACAGGCAAGAAAGCGAAGATGCTCAAATGAAAAAGAAGAAGAAGAAGCCAGCGCCAATCGGTCGACCAACGAAGCTGTCACCTGAAATTCAGGAGGCCTTCTGTGCTCAGTTGGCTACGGGCGCCCACATCGAAACCGCAGCCGCGGCAGTCGGAGTGACACCGACGTGTGTGTTTGGCTGGCTGAAGCGAGGCAGAGAAGAAGGTTCCGGGCATTTCTTTGAGTTTTTTCAGTCGGTCGAGAGAACCAAGGCCAGGGTTGTGCAGTCACTGCTGGCACGTGCCCACCAGCGCACGAAATCAAAGAAGGAGGGCGGCGAGGGAGCCGACCCGCTGCCGTTGTTGGCGGTCATCGACAAGCGTTACAGCCCCCAGGTGCGCGTGCAGGTGACGCGGGAGTTGGAGAGCGCAATCGCGCGCATCGAAACGGAGTTTGAAGATGAACCAGAAACGCTCGAGCGGATCCTCATCTGCCTCGCTGACGAAACTGGCGCGGCGGAGGCTGGGCGAAATTCGGGCCGAGCGTCTGACGGCATCGCAGGCGGTGGTGAAGGCATTCGTGCCGCATCAGCCATCGCCGCTGCAGCAGATTTTTCTTCAACACCCAGGGTATGAGGTTTTCTTCGGCGGAGCCGCCGGTGGTGGCAAGTCCGATGCGCTGCTGATGGCGGCGCTCCAATTTGTTGACGTGCCCGGGTACAGCGCCGCGCTGTTTCGCCTGAAAAAGACCGACCTGTACATGGAGTCGTCGATTCTTGGGCGAGCTCGTCAATGGTGGGCGGGCAACCCGAGGGTGCGATGGGACGACTCGCTCCACGGCTTTCGCTTCGCAACCGGTGGCGCCGACGCCACCATTCACTTCGGGTACGGCGAGACGCTCAAGGAGATCTCCGACAAGTACCAGGGTGCCGAGTTTCAGATGGTTGGCATCGACGAATTGGGGCAGTGGCGCGAGCCCAACTTTCTCTACCTGTTCAGCCGTGTGCGTCGACGAGTTGGCGTCAACGTGCCCCTGAGAGTGCGTGGCAGCGGCAACCCTGGCGGCATCGGGCACGAGTGGGTGAAGGCGCGCTACATCGAGAACGCCAAGCACATCACCGAAGGCAGCGACGTGCGTTCAGACACGCGAGAGCACCGAACGCGCAATCGGCCGATGCCATCGCCTCGAGTCTACGTCTCGCCACCATCGCAGACCGAGGTTGACCGCGCCGCGAAGCACGGGCGGGAGCCTTCACCCACGTTCTTCATTCCCAGCTTCAACACAGACAACCCCGGGCTGGATCTCGCCGCATACCGAGAGGGTCTCTCCCGACTCGATGTGGTGACATACCGGCAACTCGAGGACGGCGATTTTGACGCCATCTTCTCGGGCAAATACTTCAACGCAGAGATGTTCGCCGGGCGCATTCTTGGGGCAGAGCCCGAGGGCGTGCAGTGGGTGCGATCGTGGGACACTGCCGCAACGGCGCCCGCAGACGGTAGCGATCCCGACTGGTCTGTTGGAGCCAAGGTCGGCATTCAGATGGTGAAAATCAGTGCCGACGTCACCCAGAAGAGGGTCATCATCGCGAACATTCGGCGCGCACGCCTCGATCCGAGCGACCTCGACCCATTCATGCGAACCACCTCCGACATGGACGGCCCAGAAGTCTCGGTGGTGCTCGAGCAGGAGCCTGGCAGTGCCGGCAAGATTGCCGTCCATGGGTTCTCGACCAACACATTCTTTGGCCGCCACGTCGTGACGCAATCGAAAGCCAAGGGTGGCGGTAAGGCAATGGCGTGGCTGCCGCTGGTGACACAAGCTCAGCAGCGAAACGTCTGGCTGGTGGCCGGTGATTGGAATCAGGAATTCATCAGGGAGCTCTGCGCGCTGCCGGTTGGGCATGACGACCAGGCCGACGCCGCATCACAGGGGTACAACTGGCTGGCGCGCAACGCGAGCGACGAGCGGTTGAGTGAAGAGCCGACGCGGCCGACAGAGCACAGCCAGTTCGCTGGTCAGCTCTGACTGCAAACGTTTGCACTTCCCGGGCGGTGTCGACTTTCTGACAATCGGTTGGTTTCTACTGGTGTGTGGCCCCCCTCGAGTCGCAGGTTCAGCCTGGTGGCGTGGGTGCGGTGCCCACTGCGCAGCCCAATCGCCTTTTGAAGGCGCTGGGGTACCCATTCGGCTGGGGCAAGCCTGTGCCTGTTTCTGCGCCAGAGTCTGGTGTCTCTGGTACGGCAAACTTCAACGGGCAAATTCTCAAAGAAGAGAATCAGGCACTACAGGGCCAGAGTGCCTACGGCTACCCGAGCAGCGCCACATGGGGTGAATGGGAGCGGCTGCTACGTACCGATCCGGCTGTAACGGCTTCGCACGAGTTCATCAAAGCGCAGATTCGTGATGCTCGCGTGACTGTGCTTGAGGCTGACGAAGAGGCGCAGCCCGACCGTGCACTGGCAAAAGCGCAGGCTGATTTCGTTCGGTGGGTGCTGTTGAGTCGGTGCGCGCCTGGATGGGCTGAGCTCAAAAACCAGTTCGTCGCTGGTCTGGTGCCGGGTTTTGCCCTGTTCGAGAAGGTGTGGGAGCCGGTTGAGCACCCCGCCCTGCCTGGTGGTTCAGGCATTGGGCTCGTCAAGCTTGCTGAGCGACTGCCGAACTCGGTGATGATCAATGGGTGGGTCGAGCAACAGGGCGAGCTCGCCGCCATTCGTCAGATGGGCCAGAGGGTTGACGGCTCGTTCGGAGAGGTGGATCTGCCCGCCGGCAAAGTGTTGCTGCTTTCGTGGAACCGGAACGGCAACAACTACCTTGGTCACAGCGCCTACCGGGCGGTTTGGTACCTGGTCAAAGTTCGGGCCGAGTTGGTGAAGCTGATCGGCATCTCCCTGTCTCGCGAAGCGGCGGGCGTGCCCACCGCGGTGTCGAAGGATCCCGACGCATCGCTCTCTGCCGAGCAGCGCTCGCGACTCGAAAAGCTGTTGGCGAACATTCAGTACCACGAGAACGCATCGTTGGTGATGCCCAAGGGGTGGGACGTCAAGTGGATCTACTCCCCCGGAGCCAACAAGGGGCACGTGGTTGAGGCGTGGAACCAGTTGGGGCACGCCATCTTGCAAACCGTTTTTGCGCAGCAACTCTCGCTGGGCGTCAACAACACGGGCAGTCGCAGTGTTGGTGAAGTGCATGATGGTACCGCCGACAGCTTTGTCAGCGGCGTGCTCGCGTGGATCGAGGGCGTGATCAACGGCAACGGCTCGCGCCCTTACGAGGGACTGGTTCGCGACATCATCGACCTCAACTGGGGCACTCAGGCGGTGGGCGCATACCCGCAAGTGAAGCTCGAGCTGAAGCAAGCCAAAATCGGAATCGCTGAGCGCGCGGCCGCAGTGCAAACGCTGGCCAACGCGGGGGCGCTCACCATCACAGCCGAAGATGAAAACACGTTGCGCGAAGCGCTGGGGTTGGCGCCGATCAACGAAGACGAGCGCGAGGCCATCAAGGCGCAAAAAGTCGCACAGCAACAGGCGATGATGCAGTCGGTTGACGCAACGAAACCGCCCGAAAGGAACGGGAAGGACGCCAAGAGTTCGGCTATCGGCGGCAAGAAGTTCTCATCAGTCGGTGCGTTTGCGCCGTCGCGGCCCCTGCGTTTCGCCGAGAAGCGGCTCGACCTGAACGCCCAGGCTGACTATCTGGCTAACTCTCGCGAGCGTTTCGAGTCGAAGGTTCGGCCCGCGGTGGTTGAGATGTTGGTGGCAGCGCAGCCAGCACTGAAGGCTGCCATGGCGGACGGCGACCCGTCCGACGTGTCTGACGTGCCGCTTGACGACTCGAAGCTCCGCGCCGTCGTTCGTGAGTTTTTGCAGGGCGCGCGCGTTGAAGGCGCTCGGCAAGTGAATGCCGAAACGGCGAAGGCCGTGCGTGCTCAGATTGTCGCGAAGCGTGGTGATGGTTTCGCCATGGCTGAGGGCGGTGCCGGCGACGAAAAGCACCCCGACAGCACCGCGACAGACGAAGAGACGGACGACCTCATCGATGCCCAGGAGGCGTTGGCGACCAAGCGCATTCGCAATCGGCTGGCGCAGGATCTCGAGAATGAGGCGTTTCACGCCGTGCGCACTGGTGGCGATGCGACTGGTGTCATTCAGCGCGTGGTGATGCGTCAAGTTGAGACCGCGGCGTTCAAGGGGGACGCAGGGCTCATTGTGACGACGGCGTGGAACCTGGGGCGCGAAGAGGCTGCGGCAAAGCTCGGCGGTGTCGCCTTCGTTCAGTACTCCGCCATTCTCGATGGAAACGTCTGCGGCCCCTGCTCGCTGATGGACGGCAAGGAGTGGGCGTTCGGCAGCGAAGACCACGACGCTCACCTGCCTCCGAACCGTGACTGTGAGGGCGGCGACCGCTGCCGCTGCATGCTCGTGTACCTGACTCGTGACGAGGCGGGGCGCGATGGAGGCGATGAATGAAGAACGCTCTTTCGTTTGACGTGGCTGCCGACAAGTCGGGCGAGCCGAAATGGAATCAGCTGTTCGTGCTTGGCCGCTTCTTCCGACAGGATTTCCCGAAGGGCATCGAGTTCACCACCGAGGTGTTTGAGTCGATGGTGTCGAATTGGGTGGCCTCAGGGCGCCCAGAGTTGGCGGTCGACTATTTCCACTGGGGCGCGTCTCACATCACCGACGTGCCCATCGAGGGCAAGGTTGCATCGGGGTGGATCACCGACGTGCGCATCAACAACGGCGCGCTCGAGGGGCTGATCAAGTGGACGGACAAGGCGCGCAGGCTGATTGAGTCGGGCGAGCTGCGTCGGTTCAGCCCGTACTTCTCGATGAACGCGATGAATCGCACCACGGGCAAGGAGCAGGGACCCACCTTGATGGGTGGCGCGCTGCTGAATGACCCGTTTTTGGAGTCTCTGCCGGCTGTTGCGGCGAGTGCTGTACCACCCAACGCCGAACCTACCGGCAAAACGAAGGAGCAAGAGATGAACCCGAAGCTGAAAAAGGCTGTGTGCATGGCCTTCGGCATTGCCGAAGACAGCACTGACGAGCAGATCGAGATGGCGGCACTGAATTGGGGCACCCGCGTGCCTCCGAAGCAGATGTCGAACGGCATCAACACCGAGGCGCTGGCGCTCGCCATCGAGCCGGTGAAGCAGGCCCTGGCCGAGGCCAACACGAAAGCCATCGAGCTCACCAAGAAGGTTGAGGCGCTCGAGAGCGAAAAGCGTGACGCCCAGGTTGTGGCATTGGCGGCGAAGCTGGTCGCCGAGGGCCGGGTTGTCGCAGCTCAGCGCGACATCGTGGCGAAGATGGTCGCGGCTGTCGGTATCGACGAAGCGTCGAAGTACTTCGCCGCCATGCCTGCGCTCGACATGAAGGAGCGCGGCGTTCCCGGCAAGTCTGAGTCGACTCCGCAAGACGCCGTGAAAGCGTTCAGTGCTGCCGTGTCCGCGGCTGCCACTGAGCAGAATATTTCACGCACTCAGGCTCATGAGTTCGTGATGCGCACTCAACCTCAACTGGCCGCCGCTGCGTTCGGCGCGTCGAAGTGAATCAACAGACGCACTGAAAGGAGCAACACATCATGGCAGGTAGCTACTACACGAAGCCGGTATCCATCGCGACGTTTCTCGCGGGTGGAGCCATCGCCGCCAACAGCGCGGTGAAGCTGTCAGCAGAGAACACGGTGGTGGTGACGTCGGCCATCACTGACGACGTGATTGGGTTCGCCCAGGAGACTGTGGCGAGCGGAGACCGCGTCAACGTCGAGATGGCCAACGGGGCGATCGTCAAGGTTGTGTGTGGCGGCACCATCGCGGCCGGCGCGCAGTTGATGCCCAAGGCTTCTGGCTCTGGCCAGATGTTGACGGCTGCCGGAGCGACGGCGTTGTCGTGCGCCATTGCGCTGCAGGGTGGCGCGAGTGGCGAAACCATCGCGGCACTCACTCGGTACAGCGTGAAAACGCCTGCCAACACCTGATCTGAAAGGAACCAACAACCATGGCAACGTACGACCGCAGTCAATTCGTCACCAACACCCCGATGGAAGAGGTGTTGTTCGACTTCCTCGAAGACCAGAACGACTTCATCGCCGACAAGGTTTTCACGCCGAAGCCGGTCAAGAAGTCAGACAACAAGGTGTACCAGGCAGATACGTCCAAGCTGCGGCTCATCGACACCGAGGCGGCCACCAACGGCACAGCCAAGCTGATCACTGAGCAGCTGTTCGCCCGCAACTTCACCCTTGTGGAGCACAAAGCTGGCGCTGAAATCAACCCGCGCGATCAGCGCGATGCCGACATTCCGTACTTCTTCACTGAGACTCGCAAGGCGAAGATTGCCACCCGCGCGCTGTTGATGAAACGTGAGGCCATCGCGGCGTCGCTCGCCACCACGGCCGGCAACTACCCTGCTGCCCTGACGACTTCGTTGTCGGCTGGCAGCCGCTGGGACGACACGGGCGATCCCGAGACGCAGAAGCAGACCGCCGACCAGGCGCTGCTTTTGAAGTCGGGCATCAAGCGCGCGAACGCGGTGGCATTCGACATCGCGACGTTGCGCAAACTGCGCACCAACGCGAAGTTCATCAGCCGTACGCAGTACACCTACGGCAAGCCGCTCGACCTCGACATCTTCAAGATGTACCTCGACGTCGATTACATCTTCGTCGCAGGCGGCGTTTACGACTCGGCGAATGAAGGTGCCACGCCCAACATCGGCAGCTTCTGGGGCAAAGACGCGTTGTTCTTCTACTACAACCCGTCGAACGGCATCGAAGACGTCAGCTTCGGCCATATGTACATGGTCAACACGGCCATCTGGCAGAAGACGATTCTCGATGAGAGCCGCAATGGCGTGGCGGGCTCGATTCGCCGCGTTGAAGTCGGCACCGAGTACCTGCTGGACAAGGGCTTCGTCGAGTCTTCGAGCTCCAACAAGTTCTCCGCCGGGTACCTCTACAAGAACGTCATCAGCTGAGAGGAGGCGAACTGATCATGGCGAGGTACAAGGTTGTGCACGGCAGCATTCTGACGCCAGAAAAGTCGTACGTCCTCGATGACGAAATCGAACTCGGTGACAACGAGGCGGCGAAGCATGTTGGCTTCATCGAGCTCGCTCCCGCACCCAAGCCGGTGAAGGGCGAGAAGAAGACTGAGGGCGAGAAGTAATCACTTGAACGAGAGGCGGTGACGTCATGGCAATTCAAGACTTTGGCGTCACCGCCTCTGATATCCAGTCCCACTGGTTCCCTCAGTCGCCATCTTTCTCCGACATCTCCGCGCCCACTGAGACGGTTGTCGAGAGCTTCATCGAGCAAGAGGCGGCCAGGCTGCAAGGCAAGCTGCTGTACCGCGGCCTGGACGCCACCAACATTGCTGAGACCAGCCCCGCCTACGCAAACTGCGCGGCTCAACTTGAGCTGATGGTGGCGCTGAGAACGTTGAAGGTGATGGTTGGGCAAAACCCTGAGATCGCCAAGACGTGGGCTGATGAAGTGTCGGCTTGGTTCGACACACTGGACAGCCAAGGGCTGTTGGCGCTCGGTGACTCCACCTTGATTTCTTCGGCGGAGAGCGACCCGCAGGGACCAACCACACACATCGATGAATATGGGCTCGACACGGGTGACCCCGGCGATGCCAGTGACTTGACGCCGACGCTGCGAAGGAGCGATGTGCTGTGAGCGTCTTTGGCCTCACCATCGAGTACGGCATCGGCGACGGCGCTGGCGATGCGTCGCTTCAGCGCTTTCAGCTGGCGATGGAGCGCTTCGGCGAAGGCCTCTCTGACTTCGGGAAATTCGTGTTCCCCAATGTGCTTGAGGTGCTCGAGAAGCAGGTCGACGAGCAGTTCGACGCGCGAGGCCACGGCCCCGTTGCTGGCCCATGGGCGCCGCTCTCGCCGAAGTACGCGAAGTGGAAAGAGGTGCACTTCCCCGGCATGCCGATTCTGGAGCGCACCGGTGTATTGCGCGCCGCACTCACTCAAGACAGCGGCCCCAATGCGATGCGCGACTACTCAGCAGCCCAGCTGAACTTCGGCACCATCGGCGTGCCGTACGCCAGTTTCCATCAGACGGGCGCCCCATGGTTGCCCGTGCGTGCCCCGTTTGATTTTGGGCCGGAGTTCGACGACCGGCTGAAGATGGCGATGCAGAAGGGCGTCATTGAGGCTGCACGCGAAGCCGAACTCGAGGTGACGCCATGATGAACCCGAGCCCTATGCAAAACGCCTCGGGCACAGTTCGCGGCGTGGTGAGCCTCGTGGCGCAGTCTTTCGCGGGGGCGAAGACGTTTCTGGAGAAACTGACGCTGGCGGCAGGTCTCTTCATCAACGGCAATCTCACCGGCGACACCAACTACATGGTGAAGATGACCGCCACGAACCCGACTCTGGGTGCGCCGTGGGGTTCGACCATTCGCATGCATCACGGTGTTGATGGCGGGTATGCCGTCATCGACGCAACAAATACGTACACGACGGGCAAGTATGTCGGTCTCGGTGCCGGCACAGTCAACTCGCGGCTCTTCATCAGCGACGACACCACCAGCTTCATCATCACGAAAAGCCCTCGAGCTGACTGTGATGCCGGGTACGCCGGCAAGCCTCCGGGCAACACGAACCTGGTTGTCATCAACATCGCCACAGGTGATGTGACGATTTCTCAGGGACAGCTGAACACAGCCAACCCCAACACTTGGACGAAGGCCCAGCGCGGCAGCGTCACAGCGCTCACTAGTTCGGCTGGCTCGATGGCCATCGACCTCGCCGCGACCAACAACTTCAGCCACACGCTCACCGAAAACACGACGCTGGCCGCGCCGAGCAACCCGACCGCTGGCCAGTCGGGCAACATCGTTTTCACGCAGCATGCTTCGTCACCCAAGACGCTGGCCTACAACAGCTTTTGGAAGTTCAAGGGCGGCACCGTGCCGAGTCTCACTGCGACCGCGGGCGCTGTCGACGTGCTCACGTACTACGTCTGCAGCGCTGGCTTTGCCGTCTGCAACCTCATCACGGACGTGAAGTGATGAGCGCCGTACTCACCAGTATGCTGCTCGGTACTGCGAGCAGCGGCGGCGGCAACGGCCTGCTGACATCGCTCGTCGGCTACTGGAAGCTCGATGGCGATGCGACTGATGCGAGCGGTAATGGCCTCAACGGCACCGCAACGAGCGTCAGCTGGGTGTCGGCCATCATCAACCAAGGCGCGAGCTTCAGCGGCTCCGCGAACGTCGACCTGACTGGCAACGCTGCGCTGAAAACACAACAGATGAGTGTGGCTGGTTGGTTCAAGTGGGGAGCCTTCACCACCGACAACCGCGCGGCCTCCGACTGGCACCAGTCGGCATCGCTGGATCGCTGGCTCGTCTACGACAACGGTACCGGCGTCGTTGATGGGTACATGAACACCGCGGCCAACGGCGTGACGTTCTCGCAGAAGGGCCCCGTCAGCTTCGGCACGCTCTCGACTGGCACGTGGTACCACTTGGCGCTGACATACGACGGCAGCATCATCAAGAGCTACCGCAACGGCGCAAACATCGGCACACTCGATACCTCTGCGAGCTCGGGCACAACGTTGCGGGTCAGCACCGGCAGCACCCTGCGTCTCGGCAAGCAGGCGGAGACCGGGCCGGGCTCATCTCTCATCATCGACGAGTTCGGCTACTGGTCAGCTGCGCTCTCGGGCGCACAAGTGTCAGCCCTCTACAACTCTGGCGCAGGACTCGCGTACCCCTTCTGAAAGGCAAACCATGAACGCAGACCACATCGCAGCAGCAGCCGAAACCGTCGAAGATTTTGAACGTCAGTTCGGCCCCGATGCCACCGATGAGCATCTCGGCACCTTCATCACCGCGCTCGCGAACGCCCGCGCCAATCGGCTTCAGAAGTTGGCGGTGCTCCGCGCTGATTTCTTGGCCTCAAGACAGCAGGAGCTCGAGCAGTACATCGAGCGGCGCCGCGAAGAAGAGGCGGCAGCGGCAGCGCTGATTTCGCCGAAGGCTGAGTAATGGCAGACATTCGCTACATCACGGTGTACGCGGCAGACGGCTCGCTTGACTCGTCGGCGTCGGTGACTGTCGTCGATTTCGTCGACCGCTCGAGCAACAACCGCTCCGTGCCTCCCACCATCTCCAACCTGGGGAGCGGCGAGTACTCCGTTGCTGTCAGTGACGACGACGAGTCGGTTGGGTGTCTGCTGCTGCTCGACTGCGGCGCCACCAGCAACCCGCGATACCGGCTACTGACGATTCACAAGACGGACAACAGCAACCAGTTTTTCGCGGGGTACCTCACCGACGAGTCGGAGGCGCTCTGGACTGGTGCCGCGCCCACCGTCACCAAGTACGCCAGCGTCGACAGTGACTTGACGCCCCCGGCCATTCTGCGGCCGCGCACGTACCTGTGGTGTGCCACGCCAACGGCCAGCGACGTCACCGACGATGCGACGCTGCTGATCTCCGCCCCGGCTGGCGCTCTGCCCGCCCAGGCCCAGGGCAGCACCCGGCCAGTCGTGGCCAACGTGCCCGCGGTTAAGGCATCAACGGGGCTCTCGCCGTCGCAGACGGCTGTCGTGGCGCTGCGGCGGTACCTGCTGTCGAAGCTTGCGGAGAAGGTGGTCGCGGTGAACCTCACCCGCGCGGCGTACCTGCACACCGCCACCC
>ERZ724522.799-NODE-799-length-18888-cov-14.322891_pt1 | contig 18888 bp, 11 predicted proteins | sample MGYA00376055_ERZ724522 | MGnify/ENA primary metagenome ERZ724522 (study PRJEB28724, sample SAMN07190884) | wastewater metagenome | isolation source: effluent of sewage treatment plant in Hong Hong | place: Hong Kong | collected 2016-03-17 ... | reverse complement strand
CCACACCCTCGAAAACGGCGCCACCGCGCTGGTGGCCCGCACGGCCAGCTCGCAGACGCGCTCTGGCATCTGCTGGAGCGGCTCGCAGTTCGTCACCCTCAACGGGGCCACGATCTCCACATCCGCCGACGGCATTACCTGGGCCGATGCTCCGCTGCCCGAAGGGGCTTCAGGCACTCCAGGCATCGCCAGCAACGGCGCGGGGGCGGTCGTGATCTCTGGCGTCGTGTCTGGCCTGCTGCTGAGCCAAGACCACGGCGCCACCTGGGCCGTGGCCGCCATCCCAGGGGTGCCAGCGGATTCAGCCTGGCAGGTGCACTACTCGGGCGACCGCTTTTTTGTGCCCACCACCCGTGGCGTTGCCATGTCGCTCGACGGGCGGGAGTGGTTCCTGGAGCCGCAGCTCATCCAGCTGCGCGCCACAGCCACCATGTTTGCAAAAAAGGGGGGCGCATTTGTGCAAACCCAGGCTGGCTCTCCCGTCGCCTACTCGTTTGCCGAGTCGGCCACGGAGTTCAATGCGCCGCTGCTGCAGGCCTATATGCCGGCCGCATCAGGCAACCCCATCCCCTTACCCCTCAGCTACATCAAGGTGCTGTGATGACCACCCTGTACTACTACGACCTGTTCGGCTGGCTGACCACCACCCCCTTGGAAGGCCGCAGCACCACCGCCGAGCCCCCGGCGCAAACGCCCACCCACAAAGCCAACTGGACGGGCGATGCATGGGTGCTGCGCGAATACACCGCGCCCCCAGCGCTTGACCTGGCCGCGCCCCCCGTGCTGCGGCATATCACCCGGCTGGCCTTCCTCTCACGCTTCAGCGATGCGGAGGCTGTGGCCATCGACCTGGCCAGCATCGGCGCCACGCCGCAGGCCGCAGGCATGCGCCGGTACATGAGCAAGGTCAACGCCGCCACCTACATCGACCTGGACCGCGCAGACACCCGCGCTGGCGTGCAGGCGCTGGAGGCTGCGGGCGTGCTCGCTGCGGGCCGCGCGCTGCAGATTCTGGACGCACCGGTGCAGCCAGAGGAAGGATGGCGCGGATGAAGCTTGCCAGCTACCACGGCACCCGCGCGGGCCTCATGGGGCTGGGCAACGTGCTCATCCGCATGCGCCTGCGCGGGCGCTACAGCCACAGCGAAGTGGTGTTCGAGCCCGGCGACGGGGTGGATCACCTCATGCCCGATGGCACCTGCGAGCCCGATGCCAGCGGCGCCCTGTGGTGCGTCAGTAGCACCGGCCTGGAGCGCATACCGCACTGGAGCAAGCGCAGACCCGGCAAGCGTGGCGGCGTGCGCTTCAAACGCATCGTGCTGGGCAGCAAGTGGACGCTTGACCCTGTGCGCGACCCAGAGCATGCCGCCCGCTGGGCTGTGGAGAACGAGGGGCGGCTGTACGACTGGCAATTGATCCTGGGCTTTTTGGCGTGGGTTATCCCCGAAAAGCGCAGCCGAGTGATGTGCTCAGAGTTCTGCGCGGAAGCGCTTGGGTTTGATGACGCATGGCGGTTTGATCCATGCGCCTTGCGCGCCGCAGTGAGGCGCGCAATCAGCATTTCTGATTGAAGTTATAGACAGGAGATACCTATGCCTTGGTGGGAAGATGGAGATCAGCAGCCGCCCTGGATGGCGCAGCAGGCGCAGCAGCCAGCCCAGCAGACGGCGCAGCCTGCGCAGCAGTTTGATGCCTATGGAGGGATGCTTGCCGCCTACCAGCCGCAGGCCGCAGCACCAACGCCCATGCCGAAGCCGGAGCTTTCTTCTGCGCAGCCGGCTGGACAGCCTCCGCAGTTTGACGCATTCGGAGGAATTCTTGCCGCATACCAATCGCAGGCCGGTGATGCGGGCAGCCCAACTCCAATGCCAAAGCCGGCACTCTCTGGCAACCCTGGCGCGGCGCAAACAGCGCAGGGCGCTGTTGGTGGAGATGCATACGCAATGGGCGTGAATGCAACCTTCAACAAGGATTACAAGACGCCAGACTGGTACAAGGCCAGTGGGTTCATGGTCGATAGCAGCCCAGAGGCCATGGCCGCATACTTTGCCGCGAACCCCGAGCACTACGAGGACTGGAAGAACATCACTTCCGGTGGGCTATCGAAGTTCTCCACTGATGGCACGAGCCTCATCAAAACCGACTTCTCCACGATGTCGCCAGAGGCCGCTGCGCATTACGCGCAGAACCCCTACGAACTGCTGGCTGCCGAAGGGTTCAACCAAGACCCGACCCTGGCGTACATGAACTACTACCAGGGGCCGGGCTCTATTGGCATTACAAGCCCGCGCACCACCAATGTGTCGGAGTACCTGACAAACAACCGCTGGACGCCCAACGGCATCGTCGGCTCCAACAACCGCCTTGGCTATGCAAACACCGCCTTTGGCGCAGGGTACGACTCCTACCGCGCCGCTGCTGGTTTGGGCGGCAGCACCAACACCCAGAACGTGGCGAACAACAAGCAGCCGTACCTGATGGGCGGCGGTGGCTCGCCTGGTGGCTCTGCTGGCGGCGGTGGTGGCTCCTACGGTGGCGGCACCACGGGTGGCTCTGCCAGCTCGTCTGGTGGCTCCGCGCAGCGGGCCGTTGATGCGCGCAACGAAACCATCGAGGGCCGCATCGGATCGCTGCTTGCCACGGATGCCAGCGGCAACTACACCCACCCGCTTATTCAGCAGGCGGCCAACTCCGTCATGCAGCAGTTCGCAGGGCGCGGGCTGCTCAACTCCAGCATGGCGTCCGAGGCGGCTTATCAGGCCGCCATGGCAAAGGCCATCGAGATTGCTGGACCAGACGCTCAGACGTATTTCGCACAAGGGCGCGCAAACCAGGATGCATCCAACGTCTTCGAGCGAGATGCAAGGGGCTATGCGCAGGAGAACTACAAGATGTCCGTGGACATGGACAAGTTCAACCGCGAGCTTCAGTACCGCTACGACGCGCTCAAGATCGACAAAGAAACGCAGGACGACGCCAGAGCCCTTGCGCAAAAGTACGCACTGGAGATGGAGAATGTGCGCTCCGTCAATTCGGCTTACGACCTGTACCTGCGCCGCGTCTCCGACATCGACTCCAATGTCAACTACGACGCAGCGACAAAGGTCAAGCTCAAGAACGAGGCTGGCAAGGACTTTGACTTGTACGCAAAGGCCAAGGGTATCGCATGGGAGATGAGCCTTGGAAACAGGTTCTCTGCGGATTCCTCTCCCGCAAGCACGACGCAGGCGCCACAGCCGGCAGGCGGCTCATCCCAAGGAGGCTGATGCGTGAGGGCGTCCATAGATCAAGCGCGTGCAGAGCCAGGATGGGAGGTGTTTGAGCACTGGCAGGGTGGCCGGCTGGCTGGATTCTCCATGCTCAAGGGCACGGAGTACCACTGCCAGCTAGACCCAGGATTCCGGCTCACGCGCAAGGAGATTCGCGCCTTCCTGGCGCCGCTGCTCAACCGGCGCGGGTTCTTGACGACCAGGGTGCCCATTGGCGATGAGGCCAACGAACGATTCAACAGGGCATTCGGATTCGAGCGCACCTGGAGCGATGAGCGGTTTCACTATTTTGTAATGGCCGAGCTTCCATTCGGCGGGAGGAAAAAATGCCAGCAGTAGCAGTGATCGGTGGCATCGCCACGGCAGCGGGGGCGGCATCTGGCGCGGCAGCGCTCATTGGCGGGGCGGTGACTCTTGGCAATGTCGCTGCCGGCCTTGCGTTCGTTGGCGGCGTTACATCCGCCCTCGGTGGCATTACCGGCAACAAGAAGCTGATGAAGTTCGGCATGATCTCTGGCGTCGCAGGCCTGGCCGTTGGCGGCATCAGCGCCTTGGCCAACAGTGCGGGGGAGGCATCCAAGTTCGCCCTGACTCCAGGAGCCGCTGGCGCGGAGGGCGTTGCCACATCTGTTGCGGATGTTGGCATGCAGACTATCAGCTCCGGCGTCGATGGTACTGCGCTGCGCATGAGTGACATGAGCCTTGCGCCAGGTGCAGACATTGGAAAGAGTCTGTCGAGCATCGAGACTGGCGCTGGGCTCTTGTCCGAAGCCCCAGCGCAGTCGGCGTACACGACAGGCACCAGCTACGCCCTGAAAGACCCTGCGGCCGTCAATGCGGTGCAGAGCAATTTCGCCCCAGGCGCATCGAGCGAGATGGCCAATGCCGCAAGCCAGTTCCGAGCGCCGCAAGGCGCAGGGGACACGGGCAGCGGAGCGTTCGGAAACTTTGGCCAGTGGATGAGCCAGAACAAGGAGTTGGTGAAGGCCGGCTCCGGCATGTTGAGCGGGCTTGGCCAGGGCTACATGGAGCAGGAGAAGATGAAGGAGATGGAGCGCCTGCGCGCGCAGGATCGCACCAGGATCAACGCCAGCATCATGGGCCAGCGCGCCCGCTACTGAAAGGAAGACCGATGAGCGATTTTCAAATTACCCCCGAGAGCTTCCGGTCGAAGATGACCATCCCGCCGAATCTGCAGAAGCAATACGAGGTCGCAGTGCGCGCCGGGCTGCGGTTCATGTTCGATGAGGGCATGCGCGAGGAAACACTGGCCTACATGGATGGCCCCAAGGTGGTGCCGGAGAAGATTGGCGAGGGTGTGTCGTCCGTGGTGATGCTTATCGCCCTGGAGGCGAATGGCACGTTCCCGGGTGAGCTGGTCATCCCTGTGGGGGTGGAGCTGATTGCGCACGCCGTCGATGTGGCGCAAAAGGCCGGCCTTTCCGTGGAGCCGAACGATGTAGCGGAGGGCATGGCGGCGTTCATCGAGATCATCCTGAAGCAGTCTGGCGCCACGCCGGAGCAGATGCAGCAGATGGTGGGCGGAATGGATAGCGGCGCAGAGGCGCCAGCACAAGGAGGCTGATATGGGCATGGGGATGTTGTTTGCCGGCGCGCTGACGGGTGGCGCACAGGCAATGGGCCAAATGGCTGACCAGGCTTACAAGCGCGAGGACGACGAGCGCAAGCGCCAGCAATCCATCATGGACCGGCGCAACGAACTACTGTTTGAGATGAAGGCCAAGGCCGACATGGCGCAAGAGCAGGAGCGAGCCGACGCCGAGGGCTATGTGAAGGCTTATGAGCGTGGCCGCGCCATTGGCGACGACCGGCGATTCTCCAAGTTCCGCGAGGACATCCGCGCCACGGGCGGCGGTGAGGGCATGAGCGAAGACGAGCTTCGCGGGGTGTTCAATGAGAACTACAACGACAAGGTTGTGGCTGGCAGCGACCGCTACTACGAGCCAGAGAGCGCCGACAAGCGCGATGCACTCCAGGCGGCGCGCAGCTCCGGCGCTTCTGGCAAGGTGATCGCAGGGCTCAATGAAGAGTACCGTGGCATTCTTGGCGCCGAGCGCCAGGCCAAGCAGGATGCAGATCGGGACGCGCGGGATGAGCGTCGCTATGCCGAGCAGCGCGAGCGCGACATGCTGCTGTTTGGTCAGCGCAAGGAGTTGCAGGGTGAGCGCATCGCGGCGCAGGAGGGCCGCTCCAGCAGCAAAGCCACCGCCGCAGACAAGCCACTGCGCTTTGATGATGCACAAAAGGCCGAGCTTGCCCCGCTGAAGCGAGACATGGACAAGGCTGCGGATGAGGTTGCAAAGGCCAGACCAAGCCAGCGCGCAGCAGCCGAGGCGCGCGCCCAAGCGGCGCGGGACGCCTACGACAACAAGGTGGCGGAGTTCGGTGGTGAGCGACAAAAACCTGCTGCCCAAAAGTCAACCGTGAAGGATAATCAGTCATCACCTCCAATGAGTGCGCTGCAGGCAGGCAAGGTGACCACCTTTGCCAACGGCCAGAAATGGACCGTCGAGAATGGCAAACCAAAAAGGGTTAACTAATGGCAATCAATGACTGGGAAGTTTCGTCCATCGAACCACTGGGCGAGGCGTCTGATCCTTGGGCGGTGGCGTCGGTTGATCCGCTGGATGCCGAGCCAGCCAAAGACGACTCCTTCTTCAGCCTAGACCGCGCCAAGGAAACCGCTCTCGATGTTGTGCGACTCTTTCCCGGGCTGGAGGATTTGGGGCGCGAGGATCAGGCCGTCCAGAGGACGCAAGCAGGCGATGGTGGTGCCGCGCAGAGGGCGCGCGACAACCTCCCAGCCATCGGGAAGGACTTGAAGCTCTCTGCGCCAGAGAAGAAGCCCTACAAGAGCGTCCTGGAGTCGCAGCCTTGGGAGGATAAGGGGGTAGACCTTGCAGAGATGAACCGGCTGTCTCGCCGCGATTACGCCGAGAGGGTTGAGGCAGAGGACAAGCGCATCCGCACTGGCGGGCACGAAATGCGCGCGACCCGGGCGCAGCCAATCCTTTCTCCGGCAGACGCCAACGCGAAGCGCTATGCCGAAGAAAGCCCGGTAATGGCGTCCATCAAGAGCAGCGCTGCGCAATCAGTGTCTGGGCTTGTCAATGCTCCAGCCGCTTCGCTGCAGGCCGCCAATGAGATGGTGCAGAACACCATGCTTGGGTTCGGCATGGACGTTCCGAAGTCGCGTGTGCCGAACATGCCGCTGGTGGATTACCTGGCCGGCATGAGCGGTTCGTACACATCCGAGCTGCAGCGCAGGGAGCCTGGCGAGGCATGGGATCGTGGTGAGTTTGGCCCGTGGCTGATGACGCAAATGGGCGGCAATTCCATGAACATCATCCAGTCTCTTGGGGCTGCGATGGTGCCAGGGTTGCAGGGCGCCCTGCTTGGCACCATGGGGGCGACGGCGGCCGGATCGTCCTATGCGGACGGCGACTCTGGCATTGCATCGGTTGGCAAGGGGTTGGTTGAGGGCTTTTCGGAAAAGCTGCCAATCGAGGCGGCGGGCTTTGCAACCAAAAAAGTGCGCGACATTGTTGATCGCATCCCGGCTGCGTCGCGCAGCGCCATCCTTCAGGATGCGGCTCGAAGGATCGTCGCTGGTGGTTCTGCAGTAGGGTTCAACGGCCTGGTTGGAGCCATCGAGGAATCGGCTGCGCAGATCGGTGGAAACGCCATTGACATTGCTGTCGATGGAAAAACCAAGAGTCTTTTTGCCGATGTTGATCGCGCAGCCATTGTTGGCGCGGCTGCAAACACAAGCCTTGCAGCGCCGGCAATTCTTGAGGCGGCGAAGCGACCAACGACAAACAGCGGAATGCTTGCTGACGAGCTGTCTCGCGCCCTGAGCGGCGGCCAGTTCACCCAGCACGGCGTGGACGCCAGCGTTGCCGATGCCCTGCGCACGCAGCCCGGCTCATCCAACATGATCTCGCCTGCGGCCACGACCGTTGGTGCGCAGAATGCCTCCATGCCGGTTGCGCCGCAGGTGAGCGAGAAGGCGCTGGTGGAGTCTGCCCGCGACCAAGCCATGGCCGACATTGGTACAGCCACCACGGTGGACGATGCCATTACTGCTGCCAATGCCACGGTGCAACTGGGCGGCCGGGCGGTGCAGCTTGACAGCGACAAGATGCTGGCCGATGTGCTGCAGAGCAGCCCGGAGCTGAGAGATGCGCTGGCGCCTGTGGATGCGATGCAGCAGCCTGCTGGCGCGGAGGCGCCGCTGGCAGGTCAGACCGCCCAATCGGCTGGCTGGCAGTCAACCGTTGCGGCTTCTGCATCAACCAACTACGGCGTTGGCAACGCCGTGGCGCCCAGTCGCGTGGTGTGGACGGGTCGCCGTGGCGATGGCTATGCCACGCCCGAGGATGCAAGCCGCGCACTGAACGAGCGCCAGCGCCTGCGCCCGGCCTACGATTGGACAGTGCAGCAGAACCCAGAGGGGCGATATGTCCTGGAGGGGCTGCCAAAGGGCCAGGACGGGGCCGTGGCGGGCGTTTCGCCGGTTGGCAATACCAACACCGCACCTATGGCGCAAAATGCGCCCGAGAGCCTTGGCGGCCAGTTGGCTGCTGCGGGCATGGCGCAACCGAAGGAGACTGTTCGTGACTTACGAGATCAAGCCGATCAAGTTCAGCGGCTTCAAAATGCAATTGCCAGAACGGGCGAAGCCAGCAATGTCCAGCTCTACACAGAACGAGATGGAGGAGATCGGCTGCATCCTGCGGGCGTCGGTGGACGACATCTACCAGCCAATGAGCGAACCAGAGCCGTCGCATCTGCAGCACGAGAAGTTGGCCGAGTCGCAGAAGTAGCCTTTGGCTGGAAGCCGGTTCTTGTGACCGGCCTGCCGAATGCTTTTGGTGTGCAGCATGGCGGCAAGGTGTTTTTGGATGTTGAGCGAATCGCAAGTTCGGCCAAGACGCCAGACGCTATCCGCAACTACGTCATCCAGACGGCTTTTCACGAAGGCACTCACAACCTGGAGAAAAGCAGCGACCCGCAGGATCGCAAGGATTACGCGGCACTGCGCGGCGTTGTCATGCGCTACGCCAAGCAGGACGCGCTGGCGGATCGCATTGGGAAAGAGAAGTCTGCGCTTGCACGCGGACAGCGCGAGTCCGACGAGGACTTTGATGAGCGAGCCAAGGTCTACGGTGAAAACGAGGTAGTGGCAGACGTGTCTGGCGCCATGGCGCTGGACCCGAAATTCTGGTCCATGCTTTATGACCTCGATAGCGGCTCAACCATGCGCCGCATCGTTTACAAGTTCATGGAGGCCGCGACCAAGCTCGTCAAAGTCGCGAAGGGTTCGCGCATGGATGCGGCCACGTTCATTGACGAGCGCTTCATTGACGACGTTCGCGAAGTTGCCGCGCAGGTATGGGCCAGCAAGGCCAAGCGCGGCGGATCGCTGTTCGATGGCAAGGATCAGACGATCAGCAAGAGCCTGGCCGATGATTCACGCCCCGGCGTGAGCGCCGAGGTCGCGCCCGATCCGCGAAACGCCGAGGCCAAAGAGAAGTGGGGCAAGTTGACCGAGGTGGACAAGTTGGGCGTCACCAAGGAGGTGATGGACAAGCTGGCTGCCAAGGTGTTCGACAAGATGGGCCTGACCGGCTGGGGCGTGGAATACACGTCTGGCATGTTCGAGGGCGGCATCAATCCGAGCGCCATCATCCGCGCACCAAAAGGCACGGATGCCGAGACGCTGGGCGAGGTGATGCGCGTGTTTGGCTACCTGCTCGACCAAAAGGGCATGGTGGCGTTTGATGAGAGCAACACCACGTCCGGCAGCCAGGCTGGCTTTGTGAAGGTGGTCTTGCCAAAAGGCCTGTCAACCAGTAGGATTGACGCGATCCGCAAGGAGATTGCCGCCAAGGTTCCGCAGGCGGAAGGCGATACGGTACGCGATGGCGCGATTGTGTATGGCAATTTCTCCGCGTATAACGACAAGATCGAGACGCTGACGGATGAGCAGTTTTACGATGCGATTGCCGCAGTCGTTGACGCTATGCCGGAGCAGACCGAGACGGCTGGGCCGTTCCGCTTTCACAGCGAGTATGACCAGGCGTACTGGTCTGAAGACACTTACGACCCAAAGGGCCGTGAGGCCTATTTGGAGAAAACGAGATATGCCAACAATTCGCAGGAAGCCGCACCCGGGCGAGACGGTGTTCGGCGGTGGGGCCGGGATTCTGTTTTTAGGCCGTGGCTCCAAGCCCTCGCCCGAAGCACAGACGCCCACATCGCCCAACTCGTCGGAGACAAGCAGCCGCGCACGGCTGACGCCAGAGCAGATCGAGCAGGGCCTGCGCAGCCTGCGCAGCAGGGGGATCGAGATCGACAAGGACGACCCGATGCTGTACGCGGCCGCGTCGTTGGAGTGGACGCTTCTGCAGTTGGCGGAGCAGGAAAAGACGTCAGCGGCGCAGTCCACTACGGAAAAGTCGGACGACTGAGCATGCTTGCCGGTGCCATGAGCGGCACTGGCATCAAGGGCGCCGAGGCCGGGCGCCTGGCGCAAGCCACAGACCCGCGCATTCGCCAGCGCGTGTACTTCTACCTCCCGGTGGAGGGCGGCATTCCGCAGCCAGAGAGCGGTCTTGGGCAGCATGTCTACAAGGCAGACCTGTCGAACCTGTACGACACGGCAAGCCAGAAGATGCGCTTGCCAGCAGATCAGAACGCCATGGAGTCGGCGATTCTGGACGCTGGCTACAGCGGCTTTTTCAACGAGGCCCAGGGCACCGTGGTGGTGTTCGGCGCTTCTGTGCCCGTGAGCTACGAGGGCACATCGGATCAGTTCAACAAGGTCAAGCGCCAACCAAAGGCTGTCAAGCCAAAGACGGTGACGCGCGCCGAGGGGGATATGCTGGTGCGCAAGCCCGAGGGCACCGAGGTGATGGAGGTCATCAAGGCCCGCCAGGCCGGGCTGGAGATGGCTGCGCCATCGTTCAAGATGCAGTACGGCGAGGCCCGCGTACTGAAGTCCGAGGCAGCCACGGCAGACGCGGTGTTTGAGTCGATTGGTGCCAGCTTCCGGTTTGATGAGCCCTCCTACAGCAAGGATTTTGACGACCTTGGCGCGTTCAATGTGGACGCATCGCTGTCGGAAATGACCGATGCAGAGATGGAGAAATTCGGCATCGAGCCCGTGACCGAGATGGACATGGAGGCCATCCAGGCGGAGCTAGAGGCCGAGTTCGCCGCCGAGTTCGGGGCGCTGTCCAAGAAGAATCACTCCGGCCCAGGCAAGGAGGCTATTGCCAAGGCGGGGCTCAATGCCGAAGATGCGTTCGATTTTGGCGGTGCGCTGAAGGAGGGTGGGCGCGGCCTGTTGTACGACGCGCCTGACTTTGCCCAGGACGTGGTGGCGCGCGTGCGCCTTGGCGGCGCGCCCACTGCGCCAAGTGCCACGGTGGACATGCTCAATCACACAGTGGTCTTCGTCAATTCCGGCACGGCCAGGAAAGACGCCGTGGAGAAGTTCATCGGCAGGCAGATTGCTGGCGCCGTGCTTCATGCGGACGGGCACGACATTGCCAGCGCCTACCGCAAGAATACGATTCTCAACCTGGCCGCGAGCTGGAAGGCGGTGGCCCGCACCGCAGGCGTGTTCAAGTTCAGCGAGGGCTCCAAGGCCACGGGCTTCACGGACATTGCCAAGAGCATGGGTGCCTTCAAGGGCTACCGCGTGGAGACGAGCAAGACGCACAACGGCTTTGCCGTGGAGTTTGTGCGCCAGTCGGACGGCGAGGCGTTTTCTGCCGAGGTGACCATCGGTGATGGCATTGGTTGCTGCACCATGGGCCTGGATGGCTCTGGCGGACTGGGGACGGAGTTCTATGCTGTGATGGGGCGCTATGCGCAGAACAACGGCAAGCGCTTCCTGGCAGACGATTATCTATCTGGCATCAACTCCTACCGGCGCACGGAGCAGGCGCTGAGTTTTGCGCTGAAGTCTGGGGACACGGGGGTCTTGCTGCCAGGCCTGCAGAACCGCGTGTACGGCTACAACATGCGGCCCAAGAACCAGCAGGATCACGACATGAACCTGGCCCGCCTGGCGCTTGCCGGGCTGCGCAATGTGCAAGAGCTGTTCCCAGAGGTGCGGCGCCTGAGATACGACCCGGCGACGGATCGCTTCTCGGACAGCCGTGGCGACGCAGAGGACAAGGTGACTGCGGCGCTGAAGGACAGAGACGCCCGCGCCTTTGGCTTGGGGCGCAGCACGATTGCGCGTGCCGTCATCACGAGCCAGATCATCAAGGGCGAGGCCATCAAGGCCGACAGGTTCGAGAGCCCCATTGCCTATTCGCTGGCCGATGTGGGGATGGACGAACCCATGGCAGAGAGCTGGGGAGATGGTGCAGGCGGTGTGCAGCCGGGGCTGCGCAACTTCATGGCTGGCAGCAAGATCGTCCACGATGACGGGCGCCCGGTGGTGATGTACCACGGAACGGCACAGGATGTTCACGCTTTCCGTGGCAAGCAGGCCGGCGCCATTTTCCTGAGCTACAGCCCGCGATTCGCCGGTGATTTTGCGGCCCTGTCAGGCCAGTGGATGCAAGACCACTGGGATCAGGTGCTGACGCCTGAGCAGATTGAGCAGGCCAAGAAGACAGCCGCCGCTGCGGTGATGGCGGACAAGTCCGTCAAGATGGCCGAACGCAAGGCGATGAAGCAGTCCATCATGGACGGCAAGCCCGAGGGTATGGCGGCAGACGCCATGAACGAGGCGGTGCGCGACATGATGCCCAGCGGCGAGAACATCCTGCCGGTGTTTGTGCGCGCCACCGCTCCGTTCGACTTCCGCGACAAGGCGATGGTGGACGATGTGGTGGGCTTCCTGTTCGACAAGAACATGGCTGGCGAGAACGACAAGGTGCGCATTCGCCTGGTGAGCGAGAAGGGCGACCGCGCCAACATGAATGCCCGGGTGATGCGCGAGCTGATCTCTGGAGGTGCGTGGGATGTGATCGAGTCGCCCGAGGTGCAGGAGGTGATCCGCGAGCTGGGGCACGATGGCTTCTTCGTGAAGGAGGATGGCCAGATCAACCTCGCGGTGTACGACCCCGGCCAGGTGAAGTCGGTGTTCAACCGTGGAACCTATGACCCACTGGACGAGCGCCTGAGCTACAGCCGCGCGGCGCTGGACGACTACATGGTGCGCCGCAACAAGACCATGCCGACAATCTCTGGTGCTGCCGCACAGGAGGCGGACATCGCGCTGGCGGTGAAGGCTATCGAGGCAGTCAGTGCGGAGATCGAGCGCGGCAACAAAACCGTGCTGCCGGTCCCAATCGGCCGGACCCCGCATGTGCTCAACATGCTGGGCGCTCGCAGCAAGATGCTGCGCATCGACACGACCATTCTCAAGAAGGTGCTTTTCGACAAGCACGCCGATGACTTTGCCGGCGTCTCGGTCGAGGAGTTTGTGCGCGCGCTCTACCTGCCGGCCATTGTGCTCAAGGGGCGCGCGGCCAATGAGTACGAGGTTGTCACCGGCATCACCACCAAGACCGGGCCGATCATGGTGCCACTGACCGACGCCGGCAATTCATTCGCGGCAATGTCGGCCTACGCCAAGAATGTGAGCGGCGGCGGCGACTCTTTGCTGAAACGAATCAAGGGGGGTGCGCTGCTGTATGCGGACCCTGTGCTGGCGCAGTCTGCACTGACTGGCCGAAATTCCGCGCCGGCCCGGGGGATCATAACGAGGGAGGCTCAATTCTCCTCTGCTCCCCCCCGGGGTGCGCAGGGCGATAATGTAAACCAGCCCGGTGATGCCGTCAAGCCCCTGAACCACTACTACGTTGGATGGGCTCAGGTGCGTGACATCATCATTGGCGGCATCCGCGAGCGCAAGGTCAAGAGCGATGTGGACCTGATGCGCCGCATTGGCGACCTGTACCGTGGCGACTGGGCGGATGCGCCGAGTTTCAGCCGGGATGATGTGGACAGCCTTGGCATGTACTCCGCTCTGGCGCGCGGCATTGGCGACATCAAGGCTTCTGCCGCGCCTGCGGCTGGCTGGAAGGAGCTGGTCAAGGGCATGGTCAACAAGGGCCAAGCCAAGCAGGATGAGGTGGAGTGGTCTGGCCTGAATGACTGGCTGGACACCCGGCAGGGCCGCGTGACCAAGGACGAGGTGCTGGAGTACCTGCGCGGTAACGGGGTGCGGGTGCAGGAGGTGGTGCTGGGCAATCCAAACGGCTTCACGCAGGACATGCAGGAGCGTCTGGACGACCTTGAGTACCGCATTGCAAGCCTGACGGATGAGGAGGAGTCGGAGCGACAGCGCCTCATCTCCGCAGAAAACCGCGCCTCCGACGACTGGGGTGATACCAACCAGACCAAGTACGGCAGCTACACCCTGCCCGGTGGCGAGAACTACCGGGAGGTGTTGCTGGCGCTGCCGGAGAGAAGTGACCGAGTGATGTTTTATCAGGTCGTGGGCGCCTATCCGAAGGATGGATTTGGGTCGCGCGACGAGGCGCAGGCGTATATCGACGGCCTCACTGAGAGGGCAAAGATCGCAACGACAGACCCGGCGACGAAAGAGGTCGGCGAGTTGCTTTTGGCGCAATTTGAGCGTGACCCGTTCAGTATTCACGAGTACGAATCCAAGGAATCCAGAGCGAAAAGCTACCGCTCCAGCCACTGGGACCAGCCCAACATCCTCGCCCACATCCGCGTCAACGACCGCACCGATGCTGACGGCAAGCGCGTGCTGTTCGTCGAGGAAATCCAGTCGGATTGGGGTCAGGAAGGGAAAAAGAATGGGTTTGCCAGTGACGCGGCAAAGGTGCCGGAGCGGCCATTCGGTTATGCCGACATCATCATTGGCGACCAGATAGAAGGGTGGGGCATGGTGCAGGCCGTCCGGGGCGAGGGCGATGCGCGCGAGTTCGACGTTGGCGGCCTGTGGATCGGGTCAAACAAATTCACGCTCGCTTCGGTGGCTCCACGCAGTCAGACCGGGCTGATGGGGGGGGCGAAAGCTGGCGCCGTTCCAAACGCCCCCTACGTCACCAAGACCGAGGGCTGGCTGAACCTTGCCCTGAAGCGCGTCATCACCATGGCCGTCCAAGGCGGATATGACAAGGTGGCGTTTGTCACTGGCGAGCAATCCGCAGATCGCTATGACCTGAGCAAGCAGGTGGAAGCGATCTCCGTAACGCCTGGCCGCGACGGCACCTACGACATCGAGGTGGAGATGCTGGAGGGTGGCAAGCAGCACTTCCGCGACAAGACGCCGCAGGAGGTAGAGGACACCATTGGCAAGGAGATGGCAGTCAAGTCCATTGCTGCAGCAGATGCTTGGCTGGAGGCCAACAAGGCGTACCGCGCGGCACTCATGCGGGATGGGGTACCGGATGCGGAACTGGATGAACTGCGCGAGGCGCGTGATGCGATTGAGACGGAGTTCTCTGGCCTCGACCTCAAGATCGGCGGCAAAGGCATGCGGGCCTTCTACAACACCATCGTGCCCAACGCAGTGAAGGCGCTGGTCAAGAAGCTGGGCGGCGGGTCTATCGAGAAAGTCAGCATCGGCGAATCAAACGATGGAAAATTTGTCATCCTGAAACCCGACGGAACATTTCATTCCGGCATTGCGGGTGTTGCACTATTCCCCTCCAGAGCGTCTGCGCAGGCCACCGCCAACAAGCTCAACCGCTTGCAAGGATCGGGGCATAAGCCAGCGCCGGCACCGATGCAGGGCGGAGGGCAGCCCGGATTCGTCATCACCCCCGCCATGCGCGAGAAGGTGGGCGATGGCCTGCCGTCGTTCAGCCGCGCCAACGGTGGCTTCGACCTGCCCGCAGAGGGGACTTTCGACAAGAGCCGCCGCAAGATGCAGGACTATTTCCTGCGCGCCCAGGTGGTGCAGCGCGCCATCTCCAGCCAGGGCGGTGTTGTGGATGAGCAGACGGATTTCTATCGCGCCGAGGAACTGAGCCACGGCCGCACGGCTGCGCTGATGCAGGACTTTGCCGACCAGCAGGTTCGACCACTGATGGAAAAGGCGGTGAGGCTGGGCATTGAGCTGGACGAGCTTTCGCTTTACGCCTACGCAATGCACGCGAAGGAGCGCAATGCCCACATCGCAAGCATTGACCCCAAGTTGCAGGATGGCGGCTCTGGCATGACCAACGCCGAGGCAGACGACATACTGCAACTTGTGGAATTGTCCGGCGACAAGGCGAAGTTTGAGGAGCTGCACAACGACCTGATGACCATCACCCGGGGGAACCGCCTTGCGATGATGGCCGATGGCCTGATTACGCAGCAGGAGTTTGAGGTGCTGGAGGGGGCGTATGAATACTACGTGCCCTTGCGCGGCTTCGAGAAGCTGGACGAGGATGGCAAGCCAGCCCCTGCGCGAAGTGCTGGTAAGGGCTTCAACATCCGGGGCGCCGAGACGATCAAAGCCAAGGGCCGCGTGAGCCGGGCGGGGCAGATCATCGAGAACATCATTCACGACCACCAGCGCACCATCACCCGTGGCGAGCGCAACCATGTGGCAAAGGTGTTCCTGAATTTCGTGCTGAAGAACCCGGACTCTGACCTGTGGGAGATTGATGCAAAAACCACGCGCAAGTCCATAGACCGCAAGACGGGGCGCATTGCACGCGATACGGCCATCGAGAAGGGCGAGGACACGATTGCCGTGAAGGTGAAGGGCCAGGAGATTTACGTCCGCATCAAGGACGAGATGCTGCTGCGCGCGCTGCGCAAGTCGCACTCGGACGAGACAGGGCAACTGACCAGCGACCTGATGCGCTCCATCGGCCTGTACTCGACGCTGCTGCGCAACACGCTGACGCGCTACAACCCCGAGTTTGCCGTGGTCAATGCCATGCGGGATGTGGGCTTTGGCGCCACGGCCGTGCTCGATGAACTGGGCGAGAAGGGTGTGGCCAAGTACCTTGCGCACTACGCCGGAGCCCTGGCGGTATCCGCACGAAATGAGAGCAAGAAGCTCGATGCTGCCCGCGAGTGGGATAAGTGGTTCTACGAATTCAAGGCGGCCGGCGGCACGACCAGTGGCTTCTATGCCAAGGGCCTCGACGAGATCGGCGGCGACATCCGCGACATGATGATTGAGGCCGGGGCGGCGCCGAAGGACTGGAGCGAGAAGCTGCGGTTCAACAAGGCCACGCGGGCCGCCAAGGCCGCTTTGCGTGTGTTGGAGTACGCGGGGTCCGTCTCAGAGAATGCTGCCCGTGTAGCGGCCTATCGCACGGCGCGCGAGATGGGCAAGACGCCATCCCAGGCGGCAAGCATCGCCAAGAACCTGACGACCAACTTCGACCGCAAGGGCGAGTACGGGCAGATGGTGAATGCGCTGTACCTGTTCTACAACGCAGCCATCCAGGGCACGCACCGCACGGCCAAGATGCTGAAGAACCCGAAGGTGTGGGGCTACATGGGCGGCGTTGTTGCTGGCGCGGCCTCCCTGGCGTTTGCGAGCGCGAGCGCTGGCGGCGACGACCCGGACGATGGCATGGCCTATTGGGACAAAATCCCTGCCCATGTGAAGGAGCGCAACATCATCATCATGCTGCCACCCGGGGCGCAGGTGGAGGGCGCCGAGGAAGTTGGCACCAAGGGGCGCTACCTGACCATCCCGGTGCAGTACGGTCTGAACATCTTTCACGTCATCGGCTACCAGATAGCGGACGTGGTGCGCAACCATCAGGACGCAACACGCGGGGTCAACTGGAAGAAGGGGGGCATCAATATCGCCTCTGCCTTTGCCGGGTCTTTCAACCCATTCGGTGGCGCGGTGGATTTGACCAGTGGCTCCAGTGTGATTCAGGCGGTGCTGCCAACGCTGTTTGACTTCCCATACCAGCTAGTCTCCGGAACCAATGCCTTTGGCCGGGATGTGGCGCCCTTCAAGAGCCCGTTTGACCACAAGCCAGACAGCCAGAATAGCAACGTGCGCCAGGCCGGTGGGCCAGCAGAGCGTGTGGCGCAGTGGCTGAACGAGGCGACGGGCGGGTCGGACTATGAGTCGGGCGCGATTGATGTGTCTGCCGGGACGTTGGAGAACGCGGTGCGCGGGCTGACGGGGGGTACGGGCGTGTTCATCTACGACGTGCTGGCGCTGGGCGGCAAGTGGGCTGACTACGTGGGCGGCGACGACCCGGACTTGTTCATTCGGGACGTTCCCATCCTGCGCAGGGGCATGGGAGAGACTGCCGGCGATGTGGATCAGGGCCTTTTCTACGAGCGGAGAAGGGCCATTCAGGAGGCGCGCGCCGTAGAGAAGGGCGCGGAGGAGGCTGGCGGCGAAATCACCGACAAAGAGAAGCTGGCCCTGGCCTCAATGAGCGGAGACGCTGGCAAGTACACGAAGTGGCTTGGACAGGTGCGCAAGGAGATGAAGGAGGTTCAGCGCAACAAGAGCCTGACGGCCCCGGAGCGCCGCCTCAAGCTGCGCGAACTGAGGGCGGAGCGCGACAAGCTGACGGCTGAGTTCAACGCCAGCTTTACAGAGGTGATGCGTGAAGAGTTGTCTTCTGATTCTGGCAAGTAAGCCATTAAAATTGACAAGAAAACCATGACCTGCAAACTCACCCACCGCGTGGCCGCTGCTATCTTCGACAGCGACTTGATCGCCACCCGGCTGCTGCTGGCCTTCGCGGAGTTCCTATGGGCGGCCATGCTGTTCTGGCCTGGGGACACCTTCGGGCGCCCGACGTATGCGCTCATGACCGAGCTGGCGACCGAGGAAGCATGGGCGTGCGCTTTTGGCGTGACGTCCTACCTGCAATTTCGCATCGTCCTGAACGGCAGGCAGCACACGCTGTGGGCGCACTACTTCGCGCTTTGGAACTCGCTGCTGTGGGCCGTGGTCGTGGGCTCCATGCTGCTGTCCGTATACCCGCCACCCGCCGCCATTGCGGGCGAAATCTCTCTCATGGTTGCCGCCGCCTGGGTGTGGGTGCGCCCCATGATCCTGATGCACTACGCGAGGCTCGCCAATGGACACGCACGACAACACTGAGCGGGCCACATGGCCCCTGATTGACCGGCGCAAGCCCGACGCGGTTTGCGAGGAAATGCACGCCGCGCTGGAAAAGACCAGCGAGCGCGTGGCAAAGCTCGAACGCAAGTGCGAAGAGATGGCCACCGCGTTCGTTCGTGACGACCTGGGCGGCCCCGACTTTGCAGGCCACCGCGCCGCGCACCTGGAGCAGAAGATCGCTGCAGAGCGCATGGGCGAGCTGAAGCAGTCCGGGGCAAAAAAGATCATCGACATGGTGCTGGCATTCCTGTTCGGCGTGCTCACCCTGGGGGCTATCTCATGGCTCAAAAACCCAAAGTAGGCAGCACCTGGCGCCATGTGCTGCGCAAAGCGTGGAGCGTGCGCCTGTCTGCGCTGGCTGCCGTTTTCATGGCGGCGGAAATCGCGCTGCCCATGCTCTCGCCCCGTGTGCCGCCGTACCTCTTTGTGCTGCTGGCCCTGGCTGCGTCCATCGGCTCGATCTGGGCGCGGGTGCTGGTGCAAAAAACCATGCAGGAGGCCGTCGATGGCGACACAAAGTAGGGTTCCGCCCCAGCTCAAAGC
>ERZ724522.798-NODE-798-length-18892-cov-16.725753_pt1 | contig 18892 bp, 25 predicted proteins | sample MGYA00376055_ERZ724522 | MGnify/ENA primary metagenome ERZ724522 (study PRJEB28724, sample SAMN07190884) | wastewater metagenome | isolation source: effluent of sewage treatment plant in Hong Hong | place: Hong Kong | collected 2016-03-17 ... | reverse complement strand
GCGTATGCTAGAAAAGAACGCGGTGCAGTAGTTCCTTCAGTTGTACTGGATGTAATTTGGCAGGTAGGTAAGTCAGGTAAAGTTACTCCAGTAGCTATTTTGGATCCAATTTATATAGAAGATAAACTAGTTAGTAGGGCAACCCTAAATAACCCAGGATTTATAGAGGCACTAGATATCAGAATAGGAGATACAGTTGCAGTTTCTCTTGGGGGGGAAATTATTCCGGTAATTAGTTATAAAATTGAATAATGTCCACTAATATTTTAATATCTATATGGGGCTGTATTGTTTGTGCTAATATATGAGCGGCATCAAAAATTCCGACTTGAAAACCTTTATCAAACAGCGTATAATATGAATCATAGACTGATAGATCATCATGAAAATACAAATACCGAGTAACTGTCCTTGCTGTGAACACCCACTTGAGCGTATTAACGATCAATTGTTTTGCCACAATAAATCGTGTCCTGCTCAACTTAACAAGAAGGTGGAACACTTCGCTAAAACTCTCGGTATTAAAGGTCTTGGTGAAAAAACTATAGAAAAACTAAATCTATCAGACCTAACAGAGCTGTATTATCTTGATCGTACCGAAGTAATTGAGAGTCTTGGAAGTGAAAAAGTAGCGGACAAGCTTCTTAATGAAATTGAGAAATCAAAGACAGCTCCACTTTCAAAGGTACTCGCTAGCTTTAGCATTCCACTAATTGGGAATACAGCGGGTACTAAACTTGCTGGTGTAGTTCGCAGAATTGAAGATATTGCTCCTGAGCAGTGTAAATTAGCTGGTTTGGGGGATAAAGCAACTTCCAATCTTATGGATTGGATTGAAACTGAGTATGTAGAAATTGCGGAATTTTTGCCATTTCAATACAATGTAGAAGAAAAAACGCCGAATAGTACAGGAGAAACAGTCTGTATCACTGGCAAACTTAAGTCCTTTAAAACTAAAGCGGAGGCTTATGAGCACTTAATTAATGCCGGATTTACGGTTGTAGAAAGTGTAACTAAAACTCTTAACTATTTGGTTGACGAGGAAGACAAAAGTAGTTCTAAAAGACAAAAAGCAGAATCTTACGGAATTACTATCATAACAAATCTATTAGATTTTATTCAAGGTAAAAAACATGACTGAAAAGACTAAAAAGTGGTCCGATGAAGCCGTTGCCAAGCTTCTTTCTATCGTTGGTTCCGAGAACCCCGTATCGGTTGAGGCTGTTAATAAGGCAGCTACCGAACTAGACGTTAGCGCACGCTCTGTTGCTGCAAAGCTTCGTAATCTAGATCGTGCTGTGGCTTCAATGGCTCAGGAAAAGGTTGCAGCTTTCTCTGTAGAAGAAAGCAATGGCCTAGCCGCTTTTGTAACCAATAACGCTGGCAAGTATACTTACAAGGAAATTGCTGAACTATTTGATGGTGGCAAGTTCTCCGCCAAGCAAATCCAGGGTAAGATTCTAGCCCTAGAACTAACTGGTAGCGTTAAGCCTGCTGAAAAGGTAGAAGTTGCCCGTACTTACACTCCTGAAGAAGAAGCTAAGTTCGTTAAGCTAGTTAACGACGGCAAGTTTATTGAAGAAATCGCTACTTCTCTAAACAAGACTCTGCCTTCTGTTCGTGGTAAGGCTCTTTCGCTACTTCGCTCTGGCGAAATCAGTAAGATTCCTACTCAGAAGGAAAGCCATGCAGTAGAGAGCAACGATCCGGTTGAAGCACTTGGCGCTGCTATCTCTGGCATGACCGTTGAGGAAATTGCTAAGGCGGTTGATAAGACTGAACGTGGTATCAAGACCCTTCTTACTCGCCGTGGTATTACCGTTAAGAACTATGATGGTAAGGCAAAGAAGGAAAAGGCAGAAGCAAAGGCAAAGGCCTAATAGCTTAGTATGTGTAGAAATGGGCAGAGGCTTAAAAATCTCTGCCCATTTTTTATTGGTAATATTTCATGAGAACCATTATAGCCGGAAGTCGCACATTTAGAAATATACGGCCTGTAGATAAAGAAGAAGTGGTAGAGGCTATACTAAATAGTAATATCGATATTACTACTATTATTTCTGGAGGTGCTAAAGGTGTAGACTCATTGGCAATAGATATCGCTAATGAGTTTGGTATACCTTTAGAAGTGTATCACGCTAGATGGGATTTATATGGCAGAAATGCCGGTATTAAAAGAAATGCTGTTATGGCTGCTAAGGCTGAGGCACTAATAGCCGTATGGGATGGTATTAGCAGAGGAACTTCCCATATGATACAAATAGCCAAGGCTATGGGTTTGAAAGTTTACATATATTGGTTAGAGCCCCATGACAAAAGTAATAGTAACCTACCACGATCATGAATCATTCCTACTGGAGGAGATTCGCGCACGTGCTAAAAAAGACTATGGACCCAGCGCTACTGTAACTATTGGCCCAGAATCAGATGCTCCTATGGATGTGTTGTATTTTGCAATCCAAAGGTTGGTCACAGGTGACCAATTGACACTATGGTATGACTCAAAAGAAAAATATACAGAAAAAATTGCTGAACTTCGCTACGACATGATAGCGAAAATGAAAGATGTATTAGATGAAGTATTAATTGATAACGAAGCCAAGCTTCATTAGGGAGTTCTATGGATATTTCAGCTGTGGTGCTTAATAAGCTATTAGCTGAACAGAATATTGAAATCTGGGCTAAACTTAAACTGGCCTTCATAGACTCCGCGTATAGCTCTGTATATAGTGCTATTGCACGACATTACAATAAATACAATGCTATACCTTCTTTTGTAGATTTAGAGACCACACTACGTGATGGACATACGGCAAAAACTCTAGCTACAATCAAGTTAATTGAAGTGCCTGATATTAGTGCGGAAGTAGCTTTAGATGCACTAATTGACCAATATACACAAAACGAAACAATAAGTCTATTAGATAAATTTGTAGATAAACTACCTATTTACGATACTGATGAAATAAAAGAAAACTTAGCCAGTATTGTACTTACTCTCGACGAGAAAACACTTACTAGTGAAGGGGTGTTTTCTATGAGTGATATAACCATCTTCAGACCAGAAGAGGAATTGTCACGTAATCGCTTTCATCTTGGAATCAATAATACCTTTGATGCCGTGTTAAACGGAGTAGCGCGTCAAGAATTGATAATGATTGGTGGTAAGAGAGGTTCAGGAAAATCCATTGTAGGTAATAACCTAATGGTAAATCAGTACGAGAACGGAAATACTTCTATGTTCTTTAGTATTGAAATGACAGGTATGGAAACGCTAGAACGTACTATGTCCATATTGGCGAACGTTAACCATCAAAACATTAAAAAGAATACTCTAACTGATGAAGAAGTACTAAAGCTAGTAAAAGCCAGGGCTGGCATGTTCCAAGAGGCCGATGATCTAGTTCGTGAGTTTATTAAAACTCACGATAGGTTTAAGTTTGAAGAAAGACTTATCAGGGAGAAAAAATTAAAAGAAGATAATCAAATGATTATCATCGACGACAGGTCCCTTACTCTAACCTCAATTGATCTACATGTAGGAAAGGCTAAAGCACGCTTCAAGGATAAACTAACTCTAGTAGTGGTTGATTATCTTAACCAAATAGTACTAGAGGGCGCTAGAAGTCAATATGACTGGCAGCCTCAGATAGAGTTGTCTAAAGGTTTGAAAAACATAGCTCGTAAACATGACGTCATATTGGTATCTCCATACCAAATTGACGCAACTGGGGAGGCTAGATTTGCTAAAGGTATTTTGGATGCTCCAGATATTGCTCTAGTATTAGAGACCCATGATAAAGACATAGGTGCTGTATCTTTTGAAACTACAAAAATACGTAGTGGTAGAGAGTTGAAGTTTACTAGCCCAATAGATTGGGATACCTTGCGTATTAGTCCTGTAGATATAGATCCTCCAGCTAAGAAAGAAACAGTTAAGAGAACAAAAAAGAAAGGCGATGGAAGCACAGGAGAAAGCCCTACAGACGTACCTTGGGATGAATAATGGAACACGTAGCTAAACTACTTACTGAAAAAGGCATTTATTTCAAATATTCTGGGAATGATTTACTTATCAAATGTCTGAATCCAGAGCACCCAGATAATAATCCTTCTTGTAGAGTTGATAAAGTAACTGGAGCTACTCACTGTTTTGCTTGTGGATTTAAGACGAATATCTTTAAGTACTTTGGGGTATTTGGTGCTCATTTAAATATAAGAACAGCAAAATTAAAAGATAAGCTAAAAGATTTAAGAATTATGAAAAGCGGGTTAGAATTTCCTGAAGGCATGGTACCTTTTACACACCCATTCAGAAGTGTAAGCGCTTTAACACTAAAAAGATTCGAAGCATTTTACGTAAATAGTCCTAAGAAGGGCGAGGAAAAGCTAGAAGATAGAATAATCTTCCCTATTAGAGACATTTCGGGTAATATAGCAGTATTTGTAGGTAGACATATGTTATCTAATGGAAATCCAAGGTATTATAATTTTCCCAATGGAATTCCAATACCTTTATACCCAAACAGATTGGAAGGTATTAATACTTCGATTGTTTTGGTAGAGGGTATATTTGATATGCTAAATGTAACTGATAAAGGATTAACTAATGCGGTATGCACATTTGGTACAGATACTCTGCGAAAGGAAACAAAGACAAAGCTGTTACCTTTTAAAGCCCAAGGAATCTCAAAAATCTACATCATGTTTGATGGAGACGAAGCAGGTCGCAAAGCTGCTAAGGATATAAAGCCGCTGATAGAAGAGTGTGATTTTGAAGTAGAAATTATTAACCTAGAGGACGATCAAGATCCTGGTGAACTGAGTCAGGAGTACGTAACAAGTATTAAGGAATACGTAAATGCTAGATAAGCACATAGAAATCCGAGTAAGAACTTATATACCTTCAGTACCTTATACAGCAAGAGTGGTGATACCTCAAGAAACACTTTTATGTGAAACTATTCCTACTAGAGAACTATTAGTGAGGCAATTTATAGGAGTACTAGATAAGTTGGAAAAAGATTTAGGGAATTTGGTAGAATGAAAATAGCAATTATAGATAAATGCCCTAGTAAGGCAGATTACTCATTGTACTTTGATTTTGAGTTCGATCTGTATCACCTTAGTTCGGTATATTTACAAAAGGTTCTAAAGAAAGACGTTGATATTCAGATCGACGTAAATCAATACGACTTTATCATTACGGTGGGGGCTGAGGCAACCAAACACTTTACTAAACAGTCGGTAACTGGTAAAGCAGGAGTGTTGGTTGATGAAAAATATCTGCCACTAAGTAACCCTGCCATGCTTATTTTTAAGCCGGAAGGTAAGCCAGAGTTCGAAAGCGCGGTAAAACGTATCAAAGGATATATTGAAGGTACTTTTACATCAGCAGCGATTACAGGGGATTTTAAAGGTATTGAGGATGAACAAGAGGCACTAGCTTTCCTTAATGAGATACTAGAATCCAACTGTGGCGTAATAGCACTAGATACCGAAACTACGTCACTATACCCGCGGGATGGGTATGTGTTAGGTATCTCAATAAGTTATAAACTAAAGCACGGAAGATACATTTCTTCGGATGTAGCATCGGTTGAGGTGCTAGATAAATTACAACAATGTATAGATAAATATAAAGTTGTATTCCATAATAGAAAATTCGACCAAAAGATGTTAGAGTATCATTTCGGCCTTATATTTAAGGACGACTCAGATGATACAATGGTTGAACACTATGTATTAGACGAAACCGAAGGTACACACGGCCTTAAAGCTTTAGCAATTAAACATACTACCTACGGAGATTACGATGCTAAACTGGAAGAATTTAAGAAAGAATATTGTTCCTCGCATGGAATCACTCAGGACGAGTTCACCTATGATCTTATCCCTTTTGATATACTTAGCGAGTACGCTGCTATCGATACTGCTGTTACTTTGGAACTCCACTATAAATTCCGCCCGATAATTGCTAAGAACCCTAAACTAGAGTCTGTATATACTAACATCCTGATTCCGGGCACTTTATTCCTTACTAGAATGGAGGAGCGTGGAATCCCCATGGACAAGGAAAGATTAAATGCAGCCGCAAACTACTTGGATAAATGGATTGAGGAAGCTAAATCAGAAGTATGGTCGTTCGAGGAAGTTAAACAGTTTGAAGAGGATACAGGTAAAATCTTCAACCCAAATTCGGTTCAGCAACTCAGGACCGTCTTATTCGACTATCTTAAGCTTACACCGACTGGCAAACTTACAAAAACAGGGGCGCTATCTACAGATGCGGAGGTTCTGGAAGAACTCAGTGAGGAACACCCTCTCCCAGCGGCGATCCTTAAAGTACGTAAGTTGGGCAAGATTAAGAGCTCGTATATCAGCAAGATTTTGCCGGAGCTAGACAAAGATGGACGCATTCGTACTAACTTCAACCATACCTTTACTACTTCTGGGCGTCTCTCAAGCTCAGGTAAGTTTAATGCTCAGCAAATTCCTAGAGATGATCCGATCATTAAAGGATGCATTAAAGCTCCACAAGGTTATAAGATAATTTCGCAGGATTGATTTCAAGTCCCTCTCATTAGTAATAGTGAGATAAACATCCCTTTAATTGCTGGAAACCCCTTAAATTCTTCTGACTACAACGTGGTTAGTAATAACGAGCGTGAATGTTCGAAAACAGATGAAATTGGGCAATCAGCAGCGAAGCTTCCTATTAGTACGGAAGAACGTTCAGAGACTATCCGTAAGGAGTAGTTTATGGTAGATACCATTTACGAAAAAGGGGACAGCCTACACTCCTTAGCATTAAAAGCTAGAGAGTGGTTTAATAAAAATGACGTAGAAGTTCCTAGTGGTGCTAAACTTTGGCAAACGAAGTCAGTACGCAAAAAGGAGATACCACCAGGTACTGGAGTTACTAGTCTACGAAGATACGGATTTAATGTAACTGAATTCATATCCGCTATCACAGGTAATGCAGATTTAAAAGCATATAACTATAATCCTATTACTTCAGATAATATTGGAGAGCTAGGATTTATATGGTTATCAGATACTTTAGTAAAAGGCCATAGAAAAGTTACTGTACAGTGTTTAAAGTGCAGTAAGAGTGAGGAGTTAGACTATGGAACTTTACAGAGAATGAAAAAAGCAAGTAATATACACTGTAGGTATTGTAGAGGTGTGGGAGGTAAGCACAAATCTATAAATACATACGATATTTTCGAAGGTTTTACTGTTGTAGAACAAGTAGAGGATAGAATTAGGTATAAGTGCGATACGTGCAGTTCAATTATTGAAAGAACAATGTCGCACGTCAATACGACCAGTTATCTAGTATGTGAAATTTGTAATCCGAGAGAAAATTTTGGGGCACGAATGTACACAGAGTATGGGTATTTTGATTCTGCTATTGAATATAGAGCCTACCAAATATTACTAAAGTATCTAGAGCCTGAGCAAATTATTAGACAAAAGAAGTATGATGAACTATTTAACACAGGAACAAAACATACAGCAGATTTTTATATACCCCATATACCTCTAGTACTAGAAGTTACTAGTAAGTATAATAAAATTGGTGATAAGTATAAAGAAACAGCTGAATGGAAAAAGTCCCTATCTAAAATGGTAATATTTGCATACTCTTTAAAAGAGGTTGAAGATATAGTCCGTCCACTTTCGAAAGATAGTGGGTTAAACGTTGAAAACTGCTGAAGTTTATTATGCTGCGGTTCTAAGTAGAGATAAGAAACTACAGGAGGTATTTAAGCAGGGTGGTGACTTCCACTCAACTATTGCAAAGATGGTTTTCAATCTACCGTGTGAAGTAGACAAGGTAAAGGAATTATATCCATTAGATCGTCAAGCGGCGAAAGCGGTCACATTTGGAATCCTATATGGCTCTGGAGCACGTAAAGTGGCGGAAACGGTAAATAAAGAGGGCGGGAATCTCACTATTGAAGATGCCCAAGATGTTATTAATCAATACTTTAAAACTTTCCGCAAACTTAAGGAGTGGTTAACTGAGACTCAGCAGTTTATTTCTGCTAATGGATTTATCTATTCGTTCTTTGGTCGTAAGCGTAGGTTACCTAACGTATTTAGTACAGATAAGTCTATTGCTTCTCACGAGGTTCGCAGCGGCGTTAATGCAACTATTCAGTCGCTAGCCTCAGATGTAAACTTACTAGCAGCAATAGATATTGATAAGGAACTAACAAATAAAGGTATTGATGCAGGTATCTTTATGTTAGTCCATGACTCTATTGTTCTTCTGTGTAAGGACGAGTTTGTAGAAGAAGTCAAGGAAATTCTTAAGAAATGTACTCAGAAAGAACGTGGTTGTTCTATTCCAGAATTCCCAATTGGTGTGGATCAGGAAGTAGGTGATGACTATTCTTTTGGTAAATTTGATAAGAAGTACAAGTTAGAAGACGGTATGTTATGCAAAGTACAGGCTTAAAAGATTTACACTTTCCTGTATATAAACTGGGGCTACGCTGTCCGGAGGTCTCGGATGGCGTAGTTTACTATGAGTATCGTAGAGACGGATCCCCAGACGTAAGGATTGTAGATAATAAGAATATTCAAGGAGCCACCCTAGCTTCTAGAAGATTGAAGATGTTGTCGGAAGATATAGTTTTATATAATTTGAATACAGCGGTATTCTTTATATCTGATCTTATGAAATTGGCATCTCCGACTGTCTGGTGGATTGACTCTACTGGTGTAATATTTAGATATATTAAATCTAGGATAGTAAAGCTGGTCTTTAAGAAGATCACTTCTAAACTTAGAATAACCTCCGGATGTTTAATAGAGGTGGAGGATATACCAGGACGGTTTAAGTCCCTATATCCTCCTCTAGACAATCAGGAGTACGCTGGATTACTTAGGATTTCACCACACGCGTATTTACTATATGGATTTTACAGTGAGAAGCCTAAAGATACTAAAAGGAAAATTTAATGCCTAAAGCAATTATATCTAACAAGATATACATGGATGCTCCCCCCGATTTAAAAAGTCTTATAGATAAATTAACATATAAGATAGAGCAAGTACGGGATAGTAGGGGGCAATTCAACACCATAGAAACCATTAGAAATTATAAAATGGTTTCACCAACAATCATAGCTATACCCCAAGGCAGGTCTGATCTAATACCTGCTGGGTATGAGATCGTAGACAAACGCACAGTAATACCAGTAGAATTTCCTGCGCCAATTCACCCACTATTTTCAGAACAAGAATTAGTCTATAACGAAACAGACGATAGTTGTTTTATTAATGCGCTAGTTGGATGGGGTAGCCACATGTTTTGCCCCCTGTATACGTAAGTATACTGTCTAAATTCGCTCAATTGCTGGGAGGCCCTTTTAGGATAATCAGCAGCCAGAATAGGTAGGAATACCTATAAATGGTTCAGAGACTCACAGAAGATCCAGAACGGATTTTGCTGGGATAGTTATTAACTATAATACGGCGAATATCTTATAAGTAACTCAATACCACAGATGGGAGTTAATAATATGTTTGAATTATCAAAGGAAGACTTTCTCAGTATGAGAGAGGACGGGTTTACCTTTAAAGAAATAGGCGAGTTTTATAATTTAACGGAGAGACAGATTAATTATAGGACTAAAAAATGGGGTTTGGATTACTCTAAAGCTAAAAAGGTAGATAATCTGTTCTTTTCATCAGGAACTAAGGCGGCTTATTATTGGGCTGGATTTATTGCTGCTGATGGGTACATAGAGGAAGATAGAAATAGACTAGGAATAGGTTTGCAGGTAGATGATTGGAATCATTTGGAAAAATTTAAACAATGTGTAAAATCAGATCATGATATATGCTTGTTTATGAAAAATGCTGCCTGTAGAATAAGATTTAATAGTGAACAGATAATAAAAGACCTGCGTAGTATTTTTAATATTACAGGTACTAAAACATTTACCTATAGTATGCCAATAATAGAAGAGGAGTATTTATTATTGGAATTTTTACGTGGGTACATAGATGGAGCTGGACATTATGAGGTCAAGCCATCTAAATCGGTCACTATACAGTTATGTTCGGCTCAAAAATCCTTTTTAATAGAATTTAAGGAAATAGTTGAGCATCTTATAAATAGACCTATCATGCAAGCCCCTTCTCTACAAATAAATAAAAAAGGGCAAGTATGGTCAATAGTATTAAATGTGCTAGATAGTAGGGATTTGATAAAACTATTATATAAAAACTCTACACATTTAACGAGACTAACTAGAAAATATGATAAAATACAACATATACTATAAGATAATGGTATAGTCCCCGACAAAGAAAACTTTTACAGCATTACATATCGCAAGAAAGCTAGGGCAGAAAACATTAGTAGTAACCCATACAGCTATTTTACGAGACCAATGGGCAAAGGAAGTAGAGAAGCTATATGGATTTACACCTGGAATAATCGGCTCGGGTAGTTTCGATATATCTACCCCTATAGTGGTAGCGAATGTACAAACTGTTACCAAAATGGTGGATAAAATCCAAAAAGAGTTTGGTACAGTTATTATGGATGAAGCCCACCATACTCCAGCTACTACGTTCACGAACATAGTGGACAATATGCATGCTAGATACCGTATAGCTCTTAGTGGTACTATGCAGCGTAAAGATGGTAAGCATATTCTATTTAAGGATATATTCGGTCCTATAATACATAAGCCTCCACAAAATAATACTCTAAATCCGCTAGTTAAGATCATAAAAACAGGTAGGAAGTTACTTCCTGGGGCTCCTTGGGTTAAGAAAATAAATAACTTAATGGAAGATTATGATTATCAACACTTTATAGCGGGGTTAGCTGAAGCTCAGGCCTCAAAAGGGCATAAAGTATTAGTTATAGCTGAAAGAGTAGGATTTTTAAATAGTATTACTAATATTCTCGGTAAGCAAGCCGTAGCAGTAACTGGAGAGACTAAGGATAGAGATGAAATATTCGAGCGCATTAAAACTCCGGAGCTTAATATAATCGCAGGAAGTCGACACATCTTCGCCGAAGGCGTATCTGTCAATTGCCTGAGTTGTGTTATACTTGCGTGCCCTATAGCGGGTACTACCCTATTAGAGCAAGTTATTGGCCGCGTTATGAGGTTGTATCCAGGCAAATTACATCCAGAAGTATTAGATTTACATTTTGCTGGGACAGATAGTAAAAAGCACAATAATTTGAGGTTAGCTTTTTACATGGAAAAAGATTGGGATATAGTGGGTGTATAGCAAAGCTAAAAATACACTTGACGATAATTTGTAAAACTGCTATAATATTGTTTATGGAATGGAAAATGACTCTCTTTTTTAACGTCGAAAATTTAGCGAAAGAAGCGAATAATAACCATTTCAAAATAATGACCATACTAAGAGATTTGGCAACTAATAGAATCTTAAAGTATGGTCTTAAGCAAAAGTTACGTGGACATAGTTTCTTATTAAATCCGCTAAAATTAATAGATGATAAATCTACAGATATTCTATACAAAATGCAATATCTACGACTAGCGGCTTTGAGAGACTACGCCATGTATTCTCTGTACGGAGTAAGTTCCTTACCGCTGTCCTACTATCCAGATATTAATCTAGACAGTATAAGAACGAACCCATTATTAATAATCACTAAAACTGATATACATTTTAAATACGAGGAATAAGAAATATGGCTAAGGCATTTGGCGATACTAACGGCAAAGCGGTCAAGAAGACTATTGAAGCTTACGAATACAAAGACGGAGAAAATACAGTACGTCTAGTAGGTGGAGTTCTACCCCGTTATGTTTACTGGCTAAAAGGTAGTAACAATAAAGATATTCCGGTTGAGTGCTTAGCATTTGATCGTGAACTTGAGAAGTTTACCAATATTGAAAAAGATTGGGTACAAGAGTATCATCCCGATAAGAAGTGCTCGTGGGCATACAGTATTAACTGTATTGATCCGGCTGATGGTAAAGTAAAGGTGCTCAACCTTAAGAAGAAGCTGTTCGAGCAGATTCTTACTGCCGCAGAGGATTTGGGAGATCCTACTAGTTACGACACTGGATGGGACGTCGTATTCAAGAGGGCCAAAACTGGACCACTTCCATTTAATGTAGAATATACTTTGCAAGTTCTACGTTGCAAAAAGCGCGCACTTAGTCAGGCGGAAATTGAGCTAGCAGATGCTGCGGAAGATATTGATAGTAAGTATACTCGTCCTACCCCCGATGAAGTAAAGGCCCTTCTAGAAAAGATGGCTGCTGGTAGTCACGAAGGTGATGCCGGTGGTACTACTGACTCTGAAGCAGTTCATGAACTAGGTCAATAATTCTCAAAGAGCCCTCTAGGTTTAAACTTAGGGGGCTTTTTTATCTGGAGTCTAGGTATGCTTAAAAATGAAATATACGATAAAAAACTAGCTGATAAAGGCATTCCATATAAACGCCTCGGAGAGTACACAACACAATTAGTGCCTATAGAACATCAGTGTTTGGCTTGCGGAACTATTGTTAATAAACCTCCTAAAAAAGTATTGGCAGGGGTAGGGTGTAAAGCATGCGCTATTAAGAAATCAACCTGGTCGGACAAAGAATACGATGCCAAAATATTGGATAGTGCTTTTATACGAGTAGAGCCATACATAAACAATCTAACAGAAATATTGCACAAATGTAAAGTATGTGATGCCGAATATAAAGTTCGCCCTGCTAGCATATTACAAGGACATGGTTGCAAATATTGTCAAAATAGAGCAACAAAAAGTACAGAACAGTATAAAGAAGAGTTACCTTCGCATGTAGAGTGCTTAGGGGAGTATTTAAATAGTAAAACAAATATATTACACAAATGTGCTATATGTGCCAATGAGTGGCTTGCTAACCCTAATAATGTACTATCCAAGGAATCTGGGTGTCCCGAGTGTGCTAAAAATATTCATAGCAGTAAAGCTGAAGATGAATTGTTAGCTTTTATTAAGGGTAATTATTCAGGATGGGTTATTGAGCATGATAGAGCAATTTTGGGAGGCTTGGAGCTCGATATTGTGATACCAGATTTGGGGTTAGCTTTCGAGTATAACGGAACCTATTGGCATAGTGAAAAATTTATCTCAAAAACATTTCATCTTAATAAATCGGTAGAAGTAGAAAATTTTGGGTATAAACTAATTCATATTTTTGAAGATGATTGGAAGCTGCGCAAAAATATCATAAAGTCTAGAATACTAGCACTTCTAGGTAAAAGTAAGAGAATATACGCCAGAGCTTGCACAATTAAAAAAGTAGAATGCCCTAAAAAGTTTCTGGAAGAAAATCATCTACAGGGATACGCTACTAGCAGTATTAACTTAGGGTTATACTATAAAGAAGAATTAGTAGCCTTAATGACTTTTGGCAGTCCCAGATTTAATAGTAAATATAAATATGAGTTGATTCGTTATTGCTCTAAATTAAATATTACTGTAGTTGGTGGTGCTTCTAAGATTTTGAAATACTTCAGGAAGCACAATAAGGGAAGTATAGTAAGTTATGGTAATAGGTCTTGGGGTGTCCCCACTCTATACAGCAACCTGGGCTTTACTTTAGTAGGGTATAGCGAACCAAATTATAGATACTATAAGGGGGTAGAGTCCTTATCTCGATATCAGTGTCAAAAACATAAGTTAGTGACACAAGGATACCCATCTGATAAGACCGAGGTAGAAATCATGAAAAGTAGAGGGTACCTAAGAGTATATGATTGTGGCAACTCAGTGTGGGAAATGATATGAATAGCATTAAAGAGCGAATAGAAGAAATCGCAGACCTATTAATAAGTTCTACTGTAGAAGGATCCCAGGTATGGATTAAGAGTATAGAAGAAAGTACTAATATATCTACAGGAGACTTGGTAGGCACTAGTTATAGGATAGAGATTATAAGAAAGATTCCATATGATAACAAAAGACCTAATTAAAAAGCTGCAAAAATTAGTAGACGAGCACGAACCTCACATAGATGTTATGGGGGAACATGAAATAATGATTGATGTATTTAAACATACTGAAGATAATAAATACTTTGAGTATGCGGGATTTAGCCCAGATATACATATTGATTTATCTGATGATGGAGTTTATAGAATCTTATCAGCTTTTGCCGAGGAGAAAATGTGAAAGTATTATTCTCAGCAGATTATCATATAAAATTAAAAACAAAAAATATTCCAGATGAATGGGCTAGAAACAGGTTTTACTCACTGTTTGAAAAATTGTCGGAACTAGAAAAGCATTGTGAACTACATATAGTAGGTGGTGACTGGTTTGATAAAATACCCACACTAGAAGAACTAGAGTTATTTTATGACTTTGTTACTTCTAGAACAATAGAAACTATTATTATTTCTGGTAATCATGAAGCGTTAAAGAAAAATACTACCTTTCTAACCTATTTAAAGACTATCACTACTAGGTTAAACCCTCTGGTGCGAATTATTGATGACTTTTATACTTATAAAGGTATTGATTTTATTCCTTATAATAAATTAAAGGAATTTGAAAAAGGTGTTAAGTACACATTTGAAGGAAAAGTTCTTGCAACTCACGTGCGGGGTGAAATCCCGCCGCATGTTAAGCCGGAAGTTGATCTGGAATTATTTAATCAATGGCAAACAGTGCTCGCAGGTGATCTTCATTCAAATGATAATTGCCAGCGTAATATACTATACCCAGGATCCCCCATTACTACTTCATTCCATCGCAGTTTTGTGGATACAGGGGTTATCCTGCTTGATACTACTACGCTTGATTCTGAGTTCGTCAAACTCGAAGTACCACAGCTAATTCGTAAAACAATTAAAGCTGGGGAATCTATGGTGGCGGATGATTACCACCATGTAATCTATGAAGTAGAAGGTGATATGGCAGAACTGGCAGCTGTATCAGATAACTCACTGCTAGATAAAAAAGTGGTAAAGCGCTCTATTGACACAGCCTTAATCCTATCTCCAGAAATGACGGTTGAACAGGAAGTGATAGAGTATTTAAGTTTCATCTTAGAATTACCACAAGAAACAATTGATGCTTGCTTGAAAGAACTACATGATAATTCTAAAAACCTTACGTTGGCATAATGTTTTTTCTTACGGAAAAGATAATGTAATAGAACTGGATAGACACCAAGTAGTACAGTTAGTTGGTAAGAATGGGCACGGTAAGTCCTCTATAGCTCTAGTATTGGAAGAAGTATTATTTAACAAGAATTCTAAAGGTATTAAGAAGGCTGATATACTTAATAGATACGTTAAAGATAAGTCCTATAGCATTGAATTAGTCTTCGAAAAGGATGGTAGCACATACGAAATAAAGACTAGTAGAGGATCTAGTCAGACTGTCTCTTTCTATAAAGATGGGGATAATATAAGTGCACATACTGCTACAGCTACCTTCAAACTTATTGAAGATACTCTAGGTATTGACCATAAAGCCTTCTCTCAGTTAGTTTACTTAGCTTCATCCGGAGCTTTAGAGTTCCTTACCTCTACTGATACAACCCGCAAAAAATTCTTAGTTGATTTACTTAATTTAACTAAGTATATGAATGCTTTTGAGCATTTCAAGGCCGTGGCAAAACAAGTATCAGATGATGTACTTGCTTTACAGACCAAAATAAAAACTACTGAGTCTTGGTTAGAGAAACATTCTAAGGAGGACTTAACTGAAAAGCCTACTATAGGTATACCTGTGTGGGAAGATAAGCCGGAAGTAGAACTAGCGGAAACTACCAAACTACTGAATGATATAGTAAAAAATAATAAGAAAATATCGCAGAATGAAGTATATAAACAGCAACTTAGTTCTATACCAGTAGAAGATTTAACGGCTCCTACTCCAATAATTGAGTCAGATAAGCCATATCTAACTGATTTGGGTTCAGCAAGACTTACTGTTAAAAATGCGGATACATTCATCAAAAGTATTAGTGCACTTAAAGATACTTGTCCTACCTGCAAACAGCCAATTAATAAAGATATATTGGCTGAATTAATGTCGCAGCAAGAGGATATAAAGAATACCACTCAAGCAGCTATTACTAGATTGAATCAAAAGATTGACGAAATAGGAAAACTTAGTAAAGAAACAGAGAGAGTAGCTAAACTCAAGAATGATTGGGAGACGTATCATTCTCTTATAGACAATTCACTACCTACAGAACCTTATGATGAAGAAGGTTTAAAGGATAAGGTAAACGAACTCAATAAAGTAATTTCTCATAGAAAGAAAGAGCTAGATACTGCTCTAGCCGAATATGAAAAAGTAGCTGCCCATAATTCCAGAATTAAGGTAATTCTGGAACAAATGCAGGAAATGAGAAATTCCTTAGAAATATATACTACAGAACTATCAGGAATCTCTTTTAGATTAAATATACTACAAATATTACAAAAAACTTTTAGCACTAATGGTTTGATAGCCTATAAAATAGAGTGCCTAGTAAAAGACCTGGAGATATTAGCTAATGAATACCTTGCGGAACTTTCTGATGGTAGGTTCCAGCTTACTTTCAAGATTGCAGGAGGGGATAAACTCAATGTTGTTATCTCCGATAACGGCAATGATATTGATATTCTTGCACTTTCTGGTGGCGAGCGTGCTAGGGTTAATACTGCTACACTCTTGGCTATCCGGAAACTAATGCAGAGTCTAAGCAGTGTAAGAATAAACTTACTCATATTAGATGAAACAATAGATAGTCTAGATGTGGACGGTAAAGAAAAACTGGTAGAAATACTGGTAAAAGAACAAGAACTTAATACATTTATTGTTTCTCACGGGTTCACACACCCCCTACTGGAAAAAATATCTGTAATTAAAGAACAAAACATTTCGAGGTTAGAGTGAGAGAATTGACACAAAGTGAAATAAGTGCTAATTATGAAACTTTAATGCACATTAGGGTAGTTCAAAAATTCCTATCAGAAGCTTGTAAAGAATTACTAGATCGTGCGGCAAAACACGATCTATCGAAACTTAAAGATCCAGAAGTGTCTACTTTTGCTGAATTCACTCCCAAACTAAAAACGGCAGCATTCGGATCTCCGGAGTATAAGCAATTTTTAGTAGACATGGCTCCGGCTTTGGAAAATCATTATGCTAATAATTCCCATCACCCGCAACACTATACAAATGGGATAGATGGAATGGATTTATTTGATCTATTAGAAATGATACTAGATTGGAAAGCTAGTACTTTGCGAACTAAAAATGGGGATGTATTTAAAAGCTTAGATATTCAGAAAGAACGATTCAATATCTCCAATCAATTATATAATGTATTAAATAATACTCTAGTACGTTTTGGGAGTAAACTAGAATGAGCATTCGCAAAGTAGAGGGGCGCTGGGGTACAGTGTATTATGAAGGAAAAGACGAATATGTTGGAAAAAGCCTTCATAATTACGGAGAATACAACCCTGAAGAAACAGAAATGATCCTATCCTTGGCAAAAGGACTTTGCTTAGATATAGGCGCTAATTTTGGAGTAATGACACAAGCTTTAGAGAAGAACGGATTTGAGTGTATTGCATTCGAGCCCCAGCCTTATGTATTTAAAATACTTCAAATGAACGTAAAGAACTGTCGCAATTTTGGACTAGGTGATACGCCGGGCTCTTTTAAGATGCCCAAAATATTCGATGGAGATAGGGCTAATTATGGTGGAAATGGTATTCTACGAGAAGGTATGAAAATACCTGTTGGATATCCCACCATAGAAGTGCACGTAAAAACATTGGACAGTCTACAACTGGACAATGTCGGATTCATGAAGATAGATGTAGAAGGCTTCGAGGAGAAGGTTCTACGTGGAGCCGTAGAAACTATTAAGCGATGCAGACCTACTATGTATATAGAAGATGATCGTATTGAAAATAGTGCTAGGTTGCGACATTTTATTAAAGAATTGGGATATTCTATAAAAGAGCATAAACCTCCTCTTTATAGCCCTGATAACTTCTTTAAAAAGAAAGTTAACATGTGGGATAAAAACTATGTGTCCCATAATATCATATGTAGGCCATTATAAATGAAAAATAATATAGGGTATTTATACTTATTAACTGATAAAGAGGAAAATTTCTCTTATATAGGTATATCTAATAATCCGTCAAGAAGATTATCACGAAGGGTTTGGAAGAAATGACAATTGATTCTAGAGCTAAGGGGGCGAGGGCAGAGACAGAAGTTGCAAAAGTATTAAAGAGTAAAACTGGATTGGATTTTAAACGAGTACCTATGAGCGGCGGACTACATGAGTCCCACCAGTTAAAAGGGGATTTATATCTAGTTAACTCATTAAACATATTCTGTATAGAAGTGAAGCACTACAAAGATGATCATCTTACTTCCAAAGTTCTTACAGATAGAAACCCTCAACTATTAGAATGGTGGAAACAAACGGTAAGAGAAGCTGCTCAAATAAGTAGAAAGCCTCTTCTAATTTATAAATTTGATAGGAGTAAACTATTCGTGGCTTTTAAAGATATGCCTAACTCCAACTATAACTTTGTTTTTGTAAGTGTTAATGGATTAGAGTTTTATACGGCTAAACTAGAGGATTGGCTGAGGTACGATCAGCCTCGTTTCGTATGAATAGAAGACAATTAGGAAGGTTTAGAATCGACGTACTGCGTATAGAGGACAACGTTGATGAGCTATGTAAGATTATGGCTACAGTAATTCCTGTAAGAGCGGAATATATGTATGAAACAAATTGTATTGAGTACATAGCACTATCTCATAGCTTCGCTCCAGTAGGCTTAGGTTTCAAAATACCCTGGTATAGAGCCGTATTTACAGAAGGGGTTTTAAGTTGGGAAACTTTAGATGAGTAAA
>ERZ724522.797-NODE-797-length-18898-cov-16.218383_pt1 | contig 18898 bp, 30 predicted proteins | sample MGYA00376055_ERZ724522 | MGnify/ENA primary metagenome ERZ724522 (study PRJEB28724, sample SAMN07190884) | wastewater metagenome | isolation source: effluent of sewage treatment plant in Hong Hong | place: Hong Kong | collected 2016-03-17 ... | reverse complement strand
CGGCAGTCCCTTTGTCCAGTGGGATCAGCAAATCTCTGGTGAGGTTTATCAATGAAGTATTTCAACGTCTGTTGTTGGTTATCCGACATTCTCGGAAAGGCAATTAGCCCTGATTGCTTACCCTCAAGTCAACACACTGGCCAGGTCGCTCACGTTAAGCTTCTAAGCTTGCACGGCTATGTCACACGCGTGCCCTCACTGCAATGTGTTGATTTGAAGATGCGAGATTCGTGGCAGACGATACTCGCTAGGCTGACAGACAGCATAGTGTCCATTACCGATAATGCTAAAGAGCATCAACCAGCTCGGGTGGCTTAGACTTTACTGTTTTATCTCAGGACAATTAATCAGATTACGAGGGAGTTGTCATTACAGCTCGGACAGTTTTACAACGAGACTTCTGTTGGGCAGCAAGTTTGCCAGACGCTTGTAACGAGGAGTCAAGCTGTCCTGAGAGAATAGATGGCGTCTATTCGGTTTAAGAAGTAAACACAAATCTAGCTCTCAAAAGGGTCAAGCTGAGCGGTTGAAGCGTGAGCGGCTTCTCGTTAGACGGCGTAATACGCGGCTTGTGTCTGTCGTGAGTTGTTGCTCAGCTGAACCCTTGTGAGAGTCCTAGATTCATTAGGTGATACTAGGTAGCCTGTGAGGGTTAAGGGAGGTAGCTCATGTCGGAAGTCAGTAGCAAAGTTGATACTTTATAGTGTCTTGCTGAGCTTTGGCTGTCATAAAAGGAGTCGCCTATGAATGCTAAACGTTTTGATTTATCAGTCTCAGAAGGCACTCGCTGCAGCTTAACTGAGCTTGCTACAGCTACTATTCGACAGCCAAAGCCTTTCTAGCGTGCTGAGCTTGTTTCAAACTTAACGTCTTGGGCAAGCACTTTTTTGTAGGCTTTGGCTTTTTCGACAGGCTCGTCTTGCTTGCGCACAAGCCATTTGTTTGGAGACGTGCGATCACGGTAGTTGGCGGAAATGACATAGGACATAAGAGGAGGAAGTAGTTGAAGTTCGGCAGACTATTAGCGGTCTGCCAGCGCTGTGAGGATTACAGTCCTGCGAGTGTAGCAGTCTGTGCCGCCGCCACGTGTTCGAGCAGGCGACCGACAAGGTTGTCGTCGATTTTCTCGTCTTCCGCAGGCTGAGGACCATTGGGGTACTTCTCGGACACACGAGCAAACCAAGCTTCGACAGTGTCGCCTTTGCCAGCGAGCATGGCGATAAGCTGACGAGCTTGCTGGAGAGCGACCTTGCCTGCTTTCAGGCTGGCGCGACCACGAGGAGAGATATCGAGTTCTGGCATGCCTTCGGCGACCTTTGCTGCGAGGTCTTCAAGAGCTTCGTCAGTGACAGACTTCTCTGCCTTGAGCAAGCGAATGAAGGCTTTCGTAGTGATCGGGACAGGGTTGCCCTTGGCATCTTTCTGTGAACTGTCTGGAATCTTCGTGCCTGTGAGGTCTTCCAGAGCCTTTCCGAGACGATCGTAGAACTCAGGATTGTAGGAGGAGTAGCAAGCTTGCGCTGCAAGGTCTTCCCACCAAGCACCGACCGAACCAGCAAGGCGATCGTATTCTTCAGTTGTGGCGAATGGCACGCGGACAGGAACTTTGAAGCCGAGCGTGGAGTTGATGTAGATTTTAGTGTCTGACATGTAGGTAGTTGTAGTTATGTTTGTTCTTTGGTGAGAAGGAAACAGCCTTCTCGTCTGTTGCGAGCTATTGGTGCTCGAAAATGGTTGCTGGGGCTATTCCGACTACTACGGCTTGATAAACCACGTAACCCCGCAACGTGGATAAGTTCTGAATACGTGCTAGATCATTGGCACATGGACAAACTAGTTTAACCGACACTAAGCACTCAGAGTCCTCCACTCTTTGCCGCCTAGCAATTATCCTGCTTAGTGCCGGTTATAGGACCAATATACTATAGCGGGCGAGAAATGCAAGCAGAGGATTCTTATATAAGAAAAGACATTCGTAAGTATCTAACGTGTGTTTGAGAAACAAACAAGTGAGTTAGAACTTGAGGTAGTCTGATGGGAGTGGTTGTTGATATTCGATGTTTGGTTTGTGGTAGGTTGAGAAGGGTTCGAATGCTGCGTATTTGCAAGAGGTCGCAGCGCGGGTGCGTATTTGGGAGAGTCGTTCGGGACGAACGAAGAAGATGGAGATGGAAGATAGGGTTTTGACAGACTCTGTGTTGTCTTCTTGCTCGACTAGGAGAAGGTGAGGGACTTTGCGAAGAGCTGGGGAGAAGGTGCCTGGGTTGGCTAGAAAGGTGAAGGATTTGTGACGGCGGAGAAGGTTGGTAAGGAGAAAGGCGTGGGTGGCGCGTGCGTTGTCGAAGAATATTCGGTCGATGTGAAGATTGGACCAAAGGAGAATCTCGGTTTCAAGAAGGGTGGTTGGTTTGGTTTTGTTGTCTGGAAGGAGTAGGTTGATGTAGCCAAAAGACTTTGCACCAGCTTGAGAGCATTTGGTGATGACCTCGTTCCATTCGTCGAGGTGATGCTTGGGGCCGAAAGGACCGTCAAGAGGGTTGAAGATGATGATCGCGCCTGAGTGAGACTTGGCGAGATCGATGGCTTGCTGGAAGCGAGAAGTGTCGTAGCAGAGGAATAGTGGTTTCATAAGGTTAGAGTAGTGCTACTCGTAGAGTTCCGAAGGCAGTGAAGACGATGAAGAGTCCATGATAAGAAGGTGCTTCTGTGTGGTTTTCGCGCGTGTCTGCGGCTCGTGAGAGAGATTTAAAGTCACGATAGGTTAGGAGTAAATGTGTTGGTGATTTGCCGTAAGCGCGCACGAATAAATCGTAAGAGTGTAAGTAGGCTTGGTGAAGCTGGTCTGGAGACATGGTGGTGTGTTCATTGGTGTGTCGATTCGTTAAAGTTCCCAGATTCTCCCTCTCTCGAAGACGAAGCAATTGCGGCGGATTTCTTGGAGCTTGGGCAGCGTGTCGCGAGGTGCGTCAATGTGAGCGTAACGCATCCCGCTAGTCTTGTGCATGTATCCCATCGCTCGGGCCTTGTAGGTGATTTCGTTGGCGCTGTTGGTATAGCTGAAGCAATCCGGTTTGTGGATCTGATAGCCAGCGAGGTCTAGGAGTTCGCGGAGTTGGCGCGGGCTGATTCGCTTCGCTCCTCCGGCAAGCATTCGCGCAACCTCCTTTGCGGTGGTGTCGTTTTTCATGATGTCGATTTTGGGTGAGTTTTACGGGTTGGTGCATCTGGCGACGACGTGGGCGCGGATGTGCTCCGGCAAGTCGAGCCAGCGGATTGTTTTTCCTGAATTGCGGCGATTTCCTCGTGGTGCTTCGCCGAACTGTGAGAAGCCTTGCGGGTGAGTTGGTGATCCAGACATTGCCAGAAATTCCTCTACCCTGTCGAATCGCGGCTGGTCTTTCGGGTCCTCGGCTGTTAGCGCAAGCGAGCCAGTCAGATAAACCGTGTATCTGTCGGCGGTTTTCCCGCCGTTGTCGCGGATGGCGGCGACAAACTCAGGCGCTCCTTCAAGCCATCGGGCGCGGTCTTTTCGTGGTGGTTTCATGGTCATTGATTCGGGTTAGTGGCGGCAAATAGGACGAATGCGACAGCGGCGGCAGACATGCTCAGCTTTTCTGGATTCGTATGCCTGCGCTGGCGCACCTAGTTTGAGGTGTATTTCGCAAGGCTGCTCGTCTGTTCTTGGTGTATCACTCATGACTCGAATCTTTTGTCCATAGGTTGAGGGTTAGACCGAAGGCTTCGGCGCGTTGGGCGGCGGTTGCGCAAGCAATGTATCGGTTGTCCTTGCTAACAATCTCCAGCAGAATCCATCCATAACATCGGAGTTGATTTTCCGTCAACACCCCCTCCGCCTCATGCATCGCGTTGAGGTCGTTGAAGTAGTCGGGCAGGATGCAATGTGACGCTTCGCCGACTAATCCTACAATTGGTCGATAGAAAATCGACTTTGTTGGCGGAGTCCCGCAACTAAAGCTTAAATGATTGTGAAAATCCTTCCACCCGCACGCCTCCGCGATTTTGATTCTCTTCTCTTCTTGTGTCATTTCCCAGTCCTCCTTGCTCTATGGTTTAGTTCACTTGCAAGCTCGATTGTTTTTTGCCTACATTGTTCAAGCTCTGACTCAAGCTCGCGAATGCGCTCGTGAGCTTCGTTTAGCTCACGTTCTAGCTGGTTGGCAAAATCAGCCTCAACTACAAGGCTGGCCATCCTGTCACTGGGCTGATAAAAACTAACTTCATCTGTCCTCGGTGTATCACTTTTCATAACTCATAACTAAATGTTAAGCAATTCTTTAATATCCTCTTCACTCAGCCCGAGCTTCTTGAGCACACGAGAGGCTTTCGCACTCTTCGGTTGCGTAGCGAGCTTAGGCCGAGCGAGTCTCTGTGTTTCTGGCCATATGATTGCAGACAGTTGCGTCATCACAATCACATCAAGCACAGTCTTACAAATCGCCCTCTCTCCGTCTGTCGCAAGCGGAAAGAAATTACCATGCAGTCCGCTTACGTGCGAACACATCTTGCGCTCTGCAAATCCTCGCCACTCGAGCGCATTGCTCTTCGGCACGTGTGGAACAGCTTCTGGTGGAACGGGTAGTGATGCCATATTAGTTGTGTATTATTGTTAGTCTTTCGTTTTCTTTGAGACTCTCGTGATTCTCAAATTCCATTCCTCACATTAGCACGGAATCCGAGTAATGCAAGAAATGGGTTTAAGAACTAAACAAGTTAGTTACAGCAGAATTGCCATAGGCAGACGAAAATGCGTCTTGTGAACTCTATGCGAGGATCAGTGACTATGGTGGATGCAGGAGGCTAGTGTCATGGGCGTGAAGGAGGTGGAATGGTGAATACGATGGATTGTGTGGGGAGTTTGATACGGATGGTTCGTGCGACAGTGTCTCGAATGGTGAGGTGAGTGCCTTCGCGAGTTTTGAATGTGCGGCCTGCGAGGAAGTCAGCTTTTGCTGCGCTCAGGGAGGGATATGAGTGCGAGTAGGCTGGGATGAGGGTGAGGACTTTAGACATTAGATGTTGAGGAAGGTGAAGTGTGGGTAATGTCCGGAAAGCTCGCGCATTGCGGAGTTGTAGGCTTCTTTGAATTCGCGAGAGAAGACGCTTTCAGGGAGCGCGGAGAACTCGCTTGTGAAGGTTTGTTGATCGTCAGAGACGAGGGTGAGTGCGAGTGCGTGGGAACCTTCTGAGTCGGTGTAGTCGATTGTGATGTTGATGGATTGAGAGGATATTGTCATATGTTTGTGTGTGTGTTGTTTTTGTGTGTTCTGAGCGTTATCGCCCGGAAATGAAGGAAAGTAGATTGGGTGTGGCGAGATGGTGAGTAATTGTCTAAGCGCGGTGTAGGCGGAGATGCGCTTGCGTTGAGACACGTAATGCTCGCAGCTGGGTGAGCAGGATAGCACTGTAATGTATCCGTTATCAAAGTTTGCACTGTCAATAGCGTCTAGCTGAATCCAGTGGTTTGTGTCTGGCTGAGTGCTTGATACGCCGAGTTGGATTGTTGTAAAGTCGTGAGGACCGAGGATTTCTTCCGTTGCGTAGCAACAGATAAACGGAGCCTCGTCTAGTGTAAACACAGCGGCGTAATCGCTTTTACATAGTGTGATGATCATTGCGTTCATGCTTGTGGGAATGGGATGTTCTCAATTCGAGAGGTTTCAATAGGACGCAGAGTGAGGTCGAGGAATGCGTCTAGGTCGAGCTGGGTGAGTTCGATGTCTTCTTCGGTTGTTTTTGGTGAGAGAACTGCAATCTCTGAAGCTTGCACGAGTGTGACTTCGTTGATGTCTGCCATAGGCAGGCGAGATAAGAGCCTATCACGAGCCATCCTGTGTGAGTCTGCTAGGCAGACTGCGATGTGCTGGAATTCGTGAAGTGTGAAATGGATGATGTATGGGTTCATGGGGAATGTTACGATGTTACTTATTCTTGAGAGAGCTTCTCACATTCGTCTAACTGAGAAAGGATAGAAAGAATCTGGTCAGCATAACCGATGATTCCATTATACTGCAGCCAATCGCTAAACAATTTGCGTTTGTTTAGCGTGGCTATGACCTTGTATGACTCTTCACTCTCTGGCAGTCCACGCAACTCTAGTGCTGCTGTGAGCACTTCATCTGGAATGAAATTAGGGTTCATAGTGACTTCTCTTAGTGCTTCCTCACGCATACCCAAGCGATAATCCACAAGATGTGAAACGCTGTAAGCGCCGCGATGAGCACGTGATAGGCTTTAGTTGACAATGCTTTCATGTTGATTGTGCGTTAGTTGTTCCCTTTGAGCCTTCTATTCAGCTCTTTCTTAACCTCTCGTGCGACTTGGCCTCGCCAGTTCTGAGCATTCACAAGAAAGCCTCTCACAACACTCGCGCCACTATCGTGACCATACGAGTCTTCAGGTCTCTCTATCTCACTCATCGCTTGCAAGTACGGCTCTGCGCCATACCACACGTTCTTCCACTCGCGCCTCACAGCTCTCGCGAGCTGGGCGATTGATAATTCTTGATACTTAATCTCACTCATAACATTTCATTTTACTTTATTTCTACTCCACACTACATGCAAGCCACACAACTGTGGCCCACACGACAATAAAACCTGTCCATCTCACGAGATCCCACATGAACTCCCGTGCTAACTGCTTGTCTTTCTTTGTCATAAGTTTCTCACTTCTCACGTGTTTATTTCTTAAACGGATGGCTCGCGTGCAATTTGTGCGCTTGCGTTTGCCTCCCGCGCTTTATTTTTTTCTTCTCCGGTTATCAAATGCTCTCGCGCTATCTTGGTAGTGCCTTCCCTCGCCCGCCTAAACACTCGCTCCACCGCCCCCTGAGAATTATTCCCCGTTGATTCTGTTCTACTACACATATATTATTATCACTGAAACTCCCTAACGGGATGCCAGCACTCATCTGGTGGTGTTTATGAAGAGGTGAAAATGCACTGGCAAATTTTCAAAACTCGCTCCGATAACTGAACAAAAAGAAACTAGAGAGTCGAGAGTAAACGGGCGGAGTGGGGTTTGGGATTTAAACGCACACGAGAGTGTTTATGCCCGCGCGCGCGATTGCAAGGCTTTACGCTGGCCGCTCGCGAGTCCGCTATAACCACTCTCGCGCCGGATTAGCGCGCGCCTAGAGCCCGTTTCCTTGCGATTGTCGCCGCCTCGCGAGGGCTTTTTCCTAGCGCGCTGGCTAGGGCGAGGATTATCGGAGTTTCCGCTAGTCTTCCTATCTCACGCTCCTCGCGTGCGCAAGCTCTAGCAAGTTCCTCGCGCCACGTCCAATGCTCGCGTTTTTCAGCTATTAGTGTGATGTCCATAATTTCGTGTCTTCTGGTCGTGTTTACTAAACAAATTCTAGAGAGCGGACTCGCGCCCACTCTCTAGATTTGCCTAGTCTTGCGCTTGCGATTACTTCGCCAGCTTGCTTGCAAGCATTGTCTGTGCTTGCTCAAGTGTAATGCCTAGGGCTTCGGCTAGTGCGCTTGCGGCTGCTATCTTCACCGCGTCCACCTTGCTGGTGCTCGCGCCTTCGGGCTTCCATTCTTTCGCCCACTCGCGTAGTTCATGTCCGAAGTCGATCGTGTCTTTGCTGGCCTCACTGGCTAGAGCTTTCGCTGCTTGAGCGTGGTCTGCATACCACTCTGCACTTTTTCCCTTCTCCGGTTTGCCGAATCTTTCTTCAAGCTCTGCCTTCACTTGCGCAAGCAGGCTTGCACCTGAGAACCTGATATGAAGCTGCCCGGCAAGGAATTCTTGCACCGCTTCGGGAAACTCCCGTGCGATTGTGTAAAACTCCTCTATGCTTGGCGTGACAGTCTTCACTTGGAACTCACCCAAGTTTCCATTCGCGCCATCCTTGCCTGCGCCCTTCCATTGCGGGCATAAGGTTCTTGTCGTTTCGAGCCTTTCGTTTGCCTTGCTTGTGTTTGCTTCGTTTGTTGTCATATTATTATCTCCTTTTCTTATTCTTGTGTCTTCGGGCCGAGACTGCCTCGCCCCTTCATCCTATACCAAAACCCGCCCGCCCGCGTGCTCTTGCTGGCACCCAAGGGTTCCCTTGCCCAGGAGGAAGGTCGTGAGACGTTATAGTCCCTCTTCCGCCAAAATCAAAATAACGTTTTCTGTGAGTGAGATGCGCGAGGAGTGAGCGAGCGAAGAAGTAAAGACTCACAGGCGATTTTAGTCTTGCTTGTGAAAAACACTCGGCAGAGGAATAAATAAAAACAAATAACTTGCACACGCGCGTAGATCACTTATAGTCCGCTCATGCGTAGCAAAATCACAATTCCAACGCGTCAGATTTGCTCTGGCTTTGTCAAATGAACTCGCTTGTTGAAGAGCTTCTATCTCTCGGAGAACCCGAGGAACCTCAGCCCATGCGGCTTGAGGACTTCTCTCGTGCTCGATCACCGTTGATGACTAAAGCTACTCCACGGCACGAGCTGCAAAAAGAGCAACCTTGGCATCGCACTTGTGCTTGGATGCTGGCGAAAGGATTCACTCGACGCGAGATAGCTGAAGCTGTAGACAAAACTGAAGCCACCATCACACTTGCGACTCAGCAAGGCTTCATGCGTCAGATGGTCGCAGACATCATCGCAGAGTTGAATCTGCAAGACGAAAGTGCGTTTAATCTCCTCCGAGCCGCACAAACTTCTGCCGCACAAACTGTGATTTCTCTTGCATCCTCTGCCTCGTCTGAGACTGTCAAGATGCGAGCTGCACAAGAAATCCTCGATCGAGTTCTCGGCCGTCCTGTTCAGTTTGTAAACACACAAAAAACGAATCCTAAGATGGATCCGAAGGACGAAGCTGAAGCGCTTAAACGAGAAATCGAGCGTTTGCAGCCTACGATTGTCACTAACCATATCACTCAGAATAATCTTTATGGCGGAAACTCGTGATTTTAATGAAGTAGGCTCTAGGTGGTATGACTCCAGCGAGCCTGATCTGACCAGAACTGGTAAGCCTAACTTTAAGGTGTTCTCAGTTCTTGTGCTTACTGACACTGTGATTAGCGCAACTTCCGTCTGGGCTCCAGGGTTTTCTGGTGACACAGCGATCTTCGGCAAGACACTCACGCCTGGAAGGTATTATCTTTCTTTTTCAAAATTTGTGGCAACGAGCGGCACGGGACTCGTAGATTTGATGTAATCCTGGCAACTAAACAATACAATAACTCTTATGGGCCTACCAATCCTCGATCGAACAAGTGTAAGTGCTAGCGATGCGCTGGCAATTCGTAATGCAAGTGTGTCGGAAGATTCGAAAGAATCTACAATTACTCGTGAGGAGTTCATTACTCCTACGATTAGCGTCAATCCTGACACTACGCACGCAATTCCTATTGCTAACGGTGTAGTCATCGCGACTAAAGGCTCTGCAAGTGCCTTCACCTTGGCTGCTCCTTCGACAGCTGAGAACGGCACGCGAATCACGGTGATTTCTAACTCAGCCTACGCGCATGTGATTACCGCCACAGGGCTCATCCACGACGGAGTTACAGGCGGAGCAAAGAACACCGCTACTTTCGCTGCTTATGTCGGCGCGTCTATCACGCTTATCGCTTACTCAGGTAAGTGGTATGTGGAAAGCAAGAACGCTGTGACTATCGCTTAATGGCTTTAGGACTGTCATTGAGTTTGGCAAATTGGGCCGGAGTGATCTCGAGTGGATCACCCGGCTCATCTGGCGGACCTTTCACATCGAAAGCCTGGGATGACACTACCGCCTGGGATGACACATCCACCTTCACCGATTAACGACCATGCCTATTGGAACCATTGCTAACGGCGAATCCTCCGCATCAGCACGCACAAAGCTGAACCTCGGCTTAGCGGCGATCGACGGGCTGGGCACGCCGACCACGATAGGCGCGGCGATTCTCAATCTCACCAATCCAGGAGCCATCACGTTCCTGCGGATGAATGCGGACAACACGTCCTCCGCGCTCAGTGCGAGCGACATGCGGACTGCGCTGGGGCTCGGGACGATGGCAACACAGGCAGCTAGTGCCGTTGCGATCACAGGTGGCACGTTTGCTGGAACGTCGGTTCAAGTTGGGTCCGGCAGCGGTCGATGCTCAATCTGTTACGACATCAATGGTGTGTATCTTGGCGCAACAACGTCCACAATTCAGTTCTGGGACACCTACCTCAGTCGGGGTGGCGCGGCTCATGTGCTGATGATGGGCGTGGCATCGGCTACCCCTGCGACTCAGTGTTTCAAGGGGCCAAACGGCTCGGGCACCAACATTGTAGGCGGGAAACTGGGCATCGCAGCTGGTCAATCGACAGGCTCGGCAACCCCGGCAGTTCTGGCTTTGCAATCGACGGCAGCAGGGTCTAGTGGCACGACGGCGCAGACTTTGGTTGATGTGATGTTGGTTCGGAATTCGCAACTGATCGAGTTCGCTAGTGGAGTCATTCTCGATGGCACCGGCGCGGGCTTCCGACTTGGAGCAACAAGCGCAACGCCAATAGGCTTTTGGGGCGTCGCTCCGGTATCGCAGTTCAATGCCTCTGCGGGCGCGGGAATCTCGAGCGCAGGGTCGGGAACAAGCGTGAACGACGACTCCACATTCGCCGGAGCCTCCGGCGCCACGACCTACACCGTGAATGACATCGTTGAAATGCTGAAGCGGTGCGGCATCGCGGCTCGATAAAGTTTCATTCCAACCACATCCCAAGTATGCCAGTCCCAATCACTCCGCCAATCACTGTTCCAGCCGTTCCTGAGAAGACGTTTTCTCTGTGGTTTTTTTCGAACGTGAAGTTCGAAAACCTCCACGATCCTGACGCAGCATCAATCACTTTTGATAAGGTGCCATTCGACGGTGATGCAACCTATCTCTGGTCTCACAAGGAGACGATCACAAAACCGTTCTGGGAAGTGGTTCAGAACGTCAGCCACGTTGTGGGCGGGCAGACGGTGACAGCGGCCAGTATCACCGACGCAGTCGTCGCCATCTTGCCAGCCATCGAATCCTACAATCCACAATGAACCCCGTATCCCACCGCCTTGCCGCCTTGATCAACGCTGTGGCCGAAGCCTCGGCGAAAAACCAACCGGCCATTCTAGCGGTTCTTCAAGAGCATGCCGCATTGCTCATCAGTGAAGTTGTGGTCTTGGAGGCCAGGGCGACAGAAAAACCGGACATAGACGAACCAGCATGACGTTGAACGACCAGTATTTTGTGATTGGAGGCGTGGCAGCCTGGGGCGTCGCCATGAGTGCCATCGGCGTCCTCTGGCAGCGGAACATCAAGCTGGAGGGTGTCGTGGCCAAGCTCCAGGCACAACTCGCGCCAGGACTGGCGGCGCAAGAGTTGCTGCACTCGTGTCCCGCTGCGGACTGCCCTTATGCAGAGCGGACCGGCCTCGACGCATCACCACGGACCATCACCTCGCGCGTGCCTCCACGAATCCAACCTACGTCATGAGCCTGTCATCGCTGTGGCCGCTCTCGTTTACTTGATTCAGGACGTGCTTTGAAATTCACCACTAACCACTCATTGAACCCATGAACTACGTCATCGACCGCCTTGCTGAAAACTCCACCTGGAGAGGCCTTATCCTCGTTGCCACCGCAACGGGTGTCCATCTTTCACCGGAACTCTCGAACGCCATTGTTGCCGCTGGCCTTGGGCTTGTTGGGCTCATCAACGTGTTGCGCAAAGAACGCGCGAAATGAGTAACGGCCCGAACATCTTTGCGAAGCTGCGCGAAATGCCGCGCGTTCGCGTGCGCCAAGAGCCAGCGCCTGAACCAAGCGCGCTGGCTGTCATTGCGGAGCCAAAGCCCGAAGCTACGCAAATCGAACTGCTGCCGATCCCTGATCGTATCGAGTTCGAGCCGCTGAAATTCAGGCCATCGCTGGAACGCCCCGGCTTCGGCTTCGTCGAAATCAACGGCGCAAGATTTTACGGCCGTAACGTCGTCGAGGCCCTGGGGACTGCGGTTCTCGGCGGCGCATTTGGGGCGATCAACATTGAGGAGGAATCATGAAGCAAGCCGACGCCATCATCGCCGGATTCGTGCTCGTTCTGCTCGCGGGAACCGTGGGCGCAATCGCTGGCTACGAACTCGGGAAATCACACGCTGAGGCACGAGGATGAACCCCGAGCATTGGTTTTGGCGCGGCGCTGTCTGGCTCATGCTAACGCTCGAGCGCCTCATCAGTTACGACGATCACGATCTCTCACTTCCAACTAAGAAACTACCATGACTACAGACGAACGCATTTACGCTGCGGCAACAAAATACATCGGAGTCACTGAGATTCCTGGCCCTGGCTCTAACCCTGTAATCATTAAATTCATCGACGAAGCTGCCGCGTGGCTTAAAGATGACGTCAAAGACGTAGACGGTTCCATCGCCTGGTGTGGCTGTTTTCGTGGACATCTCGGGCTGGTCACCGCCACCGGCGCTCCAAAAAACCACTTCCGCGCAGCTGCTTGGACTGGCTGGGGACAGCCTGTTCAACTTAACCCTAAACTCTGGAAACGCGGTATGACAATCATCATGACTCGTCCAGGTGGCAACCATGTCACTCTTCTCGATCGTGTAGAATCCGACATAGCCTACTGCCTCGGTGGTAATCAGTCCAACAAAGTCTGTATTGCTCCTTTCCCAATTTCTCGCATCACTCACGTGCGCACAGCGGCCTAATATTCCTTATGGAGCTTCAAGCTGACATGTTTAATTCTCAAACCGAAGTGCTTGCAGGTGTAAACCTGGAAGAACTTTCTCGGCTTCGGGAACTTAAACGTGCACTGGAAAGGCAGCAAGAGTTGAAGCGGGAGAATGGGCTGCTGTATTATGTGCCGCACGTGAAGCAGGATAAGTTTCACGCAGCGGGGACGTATAGAAGAAGGTATGTGAGGACTGGAAATCGTTGGGGTAAGTCTACTGCTGGCGCGGCAGAAGATATTGCTTGGTGCATGGGTGAGAGGATTTGGTATGCGGAAGATGATCCAAGGAGATTCGCAGGGATTCCGCAGAGAAGTGTTAAAGGTGTGCTGATTGTGCAGGACTGGGACAAGGCGGCGGAAATCTTCACTTCACAAGATGATGGCGAGTCAATGGGTAAGATTTTTAAGCTCTTGCCTAGGAATGCGTTTGTGGAAGTTGAGAAGAATCAGTCTGGGCATATTTGTAAGATTTTGATTAAATCTAGGTGGGGTGGTAATTCTGCGCTGTGCATTGACACGGTGAAGAGCTTTAAGTCTAATCCTATGGGCCATGAGTCTAGTGATTGGGACTTCGTGCATGTAGATGAGCCGATTCCTAAGGAGATGTGGGCGGCTTATTCTCGTGGCTTGGTTGATCGTAGAGGTAGTGCTTGGTTCATGTGCACTCCGATTACGGAGCTGTGGATTAATGATTATTTTATCCCTCGTGGGCAGGGACGAAGAGAGTTTGACGTGGGTCAGGCTTTTTCGACGGTAGAGCAGAAAGACTACTGGGTTATGACAGGTAGTTCGATGGATAATCCTTCATTGACGCGAGAAGCAATTGAGGATTTCACCAGAGACGTTCCTGCCCACGAGCTGGAAAGTAGAATCCACGGACGTCCTAAGATGCTGGCTGGGATTATTCATCGTGAGTTTGATCGCGATGTGCATCTTTATAGCAACACGCCACACGGATGGAGAAACCCGACAACTCCACCGGAGAACTGGGCAATTCGTTGTGCGATTGATCCGCATCCGAAGATTCCAATGGCTGTGCTGTTCGCAGCAACAAATGCGTATGGCTACACGTATTTCTTCTCTGAAATTTGGCAGAAGCTGCATATTGATGAATTGTGCAAGATGATTCACTCACAGCTGACCTACATCAGTGCAAGTGAGATGAAGCGTTATACGCTTCCACTGTGTCAAGCTGTATGTGATCCGCTTGCGTGGACTCCGAATCCTATTAACGGCCGCACAATGGCTGATGAGTTTACAGCGCATGGAGTACCCGTAAGTCCTGGCAGTAAAGCAATGATGGAAGGGATTCTTAGGACTGGAGAACTACTTCGAGCAAGAGACGCAGAAGGTAATCCTATGTGCTACTTCCATGAGTCGCTTAATGAAACGCTTTATGAGTTTGACAGGTATGTTTGGGATATTGAGACAGAAAAGCCGAATGCAAAAGCTCCTGATCACATGATGGAGAATCTGCATCGCTTGGTTCTTACTGGACTCACTTGGATTGACATGTCTAAGCCAGTAAAGATCATACTGCCTCGGCGAGAAGAGAATGCTATTGACTTCTCGTTGCCTTCGCGTCCTAGGGTTAAAAAACGTTCTACTGCTGACAGATACTTATGCTAGAAGATAAAATTAAGCTTAGACTGTCTCAGGAGAACCTTGATCCTGGACTGCTGAAGTTGCAAGAGGAGTTTCAAAAACTACTCAAGCGGAGTCGTGGAGGCGTAGCTAAGAATTTTACTAAGTGGGATCGTAATATATCAGTCTACCGAGGCAATAGACTTCGTGACGAGAAGGATTTGCAAGCAGCGGACGCGAACGAACCTGAGAAATTCGTAGTGCCGTTGAGCTATGCGCAGGTGCAGACATTCACAAGCTTTGGCTTTATGCTTCTGCGACAGAATGACACCTTCTATGAGCTTAAAGCTAGCGGAGCGGAAGACGAAGACATTTCTGATCTTGTAGAGCGCGGGCTTGAGCGTGATCTTACACATAATCAGTGGAATGCAAAACTCTACCAGTGGCTGCTTGACCTTGCTAGAACTGGATGTGCACCACTTAAGCACTGGTGGACAGTTGATACGCAGCAGGTGCAAGTGACGGTGCCGATGAGCATCGATGAGTCTGGCATTTTTATACCTGAGACGACACAGGATATAGAAGCTGTGGCGTATGAGGGCAATAAGATTTGCAACATTTCACCTTACAAAATTCGTCCTGATCTTCGTATGCCTTTGTCTAGGTGGCAAGAGGGCACTTTTATTGGTGACGAAGACGAATGGCACATTACGAATGTCAAAGCGCTTGAGCGTAAAAACATAGTAGCTGGGACTAAGTTTATCCGTCCGCTAGAAAAGAACATCTACAAGGAGCAACAGTATGACAGATTCTCACTGGTTGAAAGTGGCTTCGCTCAGCGTCTTGATGACTCTGACTTCATGTGTGTCTACTATGAGGGAAATGCCAAGCTGGTGCCTCAAAAGTATGGGCTCGGAAGAGAGGACTATCCTATTATGTTCACTCTGCGCATGGCTAATAATAGGCTCATCGGCGTCGAGAGAACTAATGCACTTCACAACGGGTGGAACTACGACATCGGACAGTTTAGTGTAGACAACGAAGCTAAGATGAACGAATGCTTGAGTGACACTGTGCACTTCTTGCAAGAAACAATCACTTGGCTTTACAACTCTCGTATTGAGTCTGTGCGTAGAACACTGGATTCTCATATGATTGTGCATCCTGCGTATGTCGACACAGCGTCTCTGGAGTCTCGCAGTCCTATTGTGTATCTCACAAAGAACGCTCCAGTAAATGACATTCGTGCGCTTGTGCATCAACTCGACATTCGCGACACTACCACTAACCACTTTGGAGACGCCGACACTCTCTTGCGCACAATGCAGTTTGTGACTGGAGTTAACGAAAACGCCATGGGTCAGTATGCACCTGGACGACGCAGCGCTACAGAAAATCGTGCTGCTAATTCTGGAGCAGCTTCTCGCATGAAGATGATTCTTTCTGTCGCTTGGGATTCGTGCCTTGGACCATTTGGTAAGAAACTCATGCTTAATCAGCGGCAAGGCTTCTCTTTTGAGACCTATCAAAAAGTCTTTGGTAAGTCTCCTGACGCTTTAGCTAAATGGCCCTTGTTCGCTCCAGCCGATCCTCGTGAGCTTATTGGTTGTGAAGACTTCTTAGTCTTTGACTCTACTATGAACTCCGAAAAGGGTTTTGTAGCGCAGAGCCTACAAGAGCTAGTGTCTGTGATGATCTCTAACCCTGAAATGGCGCTTGCCTCAGGCTTTGATCTTGAAAAAGCAGTAGAAACAATACAACGTCTTAGAGGTATACGCAATGTCGACAGATTCTTTACCAGACCTACACCAATGGGAAACCCAGGAGCTGGAGCACCTACGCAGGGGCCTGGAGGTCTCCCTGGAGCTCCCGGTAGCACGCCTGTGGAAGGCGCTGCAACGTGAAGCACTCGCTTTAGGTGATGCTACTTTGCTCGGCGGCGTGCCGCTTAGTTTGCAAACGCTCGCTGGAAGAGAACAGTATATAGGAAAAAGAAGTTTGATTACAAATCAAATTGAGTGGTTCCAGGATACACTCGATCAAGTAAACTCGATTCTGGAAAAACGTAAGGATAACGAACAATGAAATTGTGGCATAACAACGTATTGATGGCTCCAGCAGATGAGTTTGCTTCTGGTGGAGGTTCTGGTGAAGACGAAGTGGATATCTTTGCTGATGAAGACCAAGATTTTGGTCAAGCTGGTGATCAGACACAGTCGCAGGGTGGCGCTGGAACTCTTAACCCTGATGTGCTTTCGCAGGCAATGGCTAATGCGATGAAGCAAGTCTTGCCGCAGCAACAGCAGCAACCTGAGGCTCCTATTAGCGAAGAAGAGTTTGCTAAGTTGACTAAGAAATTTATTCCTGGCGAAGAAGTGGCTAAGGCATTCTTCGGGGAGAACGCTACTCCACAACAGGCGGAAGCTCTGAAGTCTTTTGTGAACGGTATCTATCAGCACTTGTATGCAGCCACTGGTATGGTGCTTAAGGGTGAGTTGGATGGTGTGAGATCGCAGCTGACGCCGTTGCAGCAGGAAATTGCAACTCAGCGCGAGAACGCTTTCGCGAATGATGTGATTAAGTCTGTTCCAGCGTTGAAGGCTTATCCACAGCTTGTGCGTGGTGCAATGCAACAGCTACGTCAGAGTGGCTGGAGACCTTCTGGAGTAACTCAGCAAGACCAAGTGCTTGAGACAAAGAAGACTATTGCGCGTATGGTTGAAGCGCATGTGAAACAATTTCAACCTGAATTTTCTCTTCGTAGTAACGCCGCTGTTGGTGCTGGAGGTCGAGGTGGAATGCCTCGTATGGCTGGTATGAGCGGTGGCGGAAGCTCAGGAGGTGCAGGAGGCAGTGGTGGCAAAACGCCCAACTGGCAAAAGGTTTTGGGCGCTTAGACGTGTGGCAACGTTAGGGACGTAATCCCAAGGAAAACAACAAGATAAAGAAAAATAAGACAATGGCTATTCTAGGACTGATGACAACAAGTGCGCTCGAAGCAAATCGTGCGCTTAATGCTCGTCGTAAGGTGTTCTATGACTATCCTACAGGTCGGTTTCCCTTGATGGGACTGCTGAGCCTGACGGAAGACATGGAAGAACTTACGGACCCTGAGTTCGGCTGGCATGAAGAACAGTGGAAGAGCGTCCGCTCTAAGACTGTAGCAGCTGAGTCAGGCAAAGGACCGTTCGCAACTGATGCAGGTAGTGGTTCGGCAACTGCGGCTGGTGAAGCCGTGGCTGCTACAGGCGCTACAGTGTATCTGCGATTGGTAGATACTAGCGAGTTCCGTGTGCGTGACGTGATTAATGTGCGCGATGTGGCGTATGCCTCTGGGTCGAACAAGGCTCAGTTGGTTGGCTGGGTAACAGCTAACGACGTCACGAAGAACCTGCTCACTCTGCAGCTTCAAGATGCCTCATTTGCATCTGTCGCTGCGAAAAACTCAGATACTACTAATAATGGTAAGTATGTGTCGGTGATTGGCACTGCTAGTGGAGAAGGCGATCGTTCTCGTAGCGATGGTCGAACTGGGCTGCCGGTCAAAATTACTAACTACACGCAAATTTTTCGCACTGTAGTTGGGCCCTTCACTGGAACTGCGCTCAAGATGGGGCAGACGTTTGATTCGAAGCCACTGTATCGTAAGAGCGTCAAGGATAACTCGCTTCGCCACATGGAGAAGATGGAGAAGGCTATGATGTTCGGCGTTGCGCGCACTACTACCACCACTAATGCTGATGGTGACACTGTTCCTGTGCGTTTCACTGGTGGCATTCGCCACTATCTCCAGCAGTGGGACATCGGTAATGTTAGCAACGGTGGCTCGTTCAACTATCGTCCAGGTGGTGATGATCTCACTAATGTGGATTGGACAGACGATGCATACTCAGAAAAGCGTGTGTATAACAACATCGGCACAATCACAACCTCTCAGTGGGAAGAGCTTGTTCGCCGTGCATTCATGTCTCAGTCAGACTCCACCTACCAAAAGCTGGTCGTCTGCGGAGATAAGACGCTTGCACAAATCAACAAGTGGGTAGGTGCTAAGTCTATCGCTACACGTGATCTGTCTGCGAAAGAAGACGCTTATGGAATGCAGATTAAGGAAGTTCACACGATTCATGGTGATTTCCTCTTCAAGACGCATCCGCTCTTCAAAGAAGACCCAGCCTTGCAGGATTCTATGATGATTCTTGACTTTGGCGATCTTGGCTACCATTGCCTCGAAGGTCGTGACACTGAGTTGCTTACTAATCGTCAACCGCAAGATGCTGACTTCCGCAAGGACGAGTGGCTCACAGAATGCGGGTTCGAAGTTCGCATGCCTAAGCGTCATATGTTCATTACTGGACTCACTGGAATCTTGACCTAACCTTATGGCTGCACTTACTTCAAGCGCGGTAACACCTACAAACTATTGGCTCGAAAAAGCGCTTGGCGGAAAGGAAATCAAAGTCCGCCAAGTGACTGTCGTGCTGACTGGGCAAGGTGACGCCACCGATTACATCGCGGCAAGTTTGTTTGATCTTACTGAGATCATTGAAGCTTCTCCGCTAGTTAAGTCTGACGATAGCGTAACTATCGTGGCTTCTCCGT
>ERZ724522.796-NODE-796-length-18903-cov-4.570936_pt1 | contig 18903 bp, 22 predicted proteins | sample MGYA00376055_ERZ724522 | MGnify/ENA primary metagenome ERZ724522 (study PRJEB28724, sample SAMN07190884) | wastewater metagenome | isolation source: effluent of sewage treatment plant in Hong Hong | place: Hong Kong | collected 2016-03-17 ... | reverse complement strand
GAGAGCCAAATCAAATCCTATATATAAGAATATGATAACTAAAATAAGGGAATTCATTAGTGAGAGAGCCAACTCATAACATATAAAAAAAAAGCAATACGACTACCTGTTGCCAATATACGGTAATTCCGGAACTATTCCTGGAAAGCTACACCACAGAGTAGACCGCAAGGTCGACAAGTACTATTTCATAGGCACTGACACGGAGTATGTGGACATGCTCAACAGGTGTAAGTATATTAATGCTTTGCCACAGCGTCATTAAGGTTCGCCTGTTATGTTTTCATTAGGAGACGAGAACGAGTTCAAAGGCTGGACGTTAGGCGACACGTGGAACGGGTTCGAGTGTCCATACTTCGAGGAAGCCGAGGCAGAGAGAATATGCGATACATATAATGGGGCGCGTGTAGACGGTCCTAACGGTAGCATTGCTTATGTCTTCAACGAAGAGAACGACGAAGAGCATTACCAAGTATTACAAATTAACACCACAGACGGTCCTAAAAAGGTCTGAGCTATAGGCTCTTATAATTGGGCGTGGGAATCTGTAGACTAGTTATTTAACAAGTTCATCAACTCATTTTGTGTAAAAGTGACATATCAGAAATTGATTTTAATTCATTAAATGATGCAAAGACATTTTTCTAATCAGATTTGAAAGAGTCTTCATTTAATTTAATTTTTTCTATTCTTAATTTTTTTCTATTCTTTCAATTATTATATTTCTCACTTATCAAACATATTTAATATCTCGTCCAACATACCGCTCTCTAACGGCCAATCCTTACCTATGCCGTACTTGTTAAACACATTTAGCAGTTGCTGTTTCAAATCCTTTGTTGTAGAGTCTTTTGGGGCTAGCGACTTGAACTCGCTAGACTTGGAATTAAATACCTTGCGATACTTCGTGTCTATAGCATTCCAAAGGTCTTCCCTCTGATACGACAGCTTACGCAGGTCTTCTAGCACGTAGTTCATCGAGTCCCATTCATACACCTTGCCAGAAGTAGCGATCTGTATGCCGTAATCCAGTATCCTGAGCGAGTGGAACACCGACTTTATTGCCAGCTTCACGTCGTAGTCGCCGGAAACCAGCAGCTTCTTCTTGCCCTTCACCCAAGAGTTGGATGCTATGGTAGATATTGACATGCGTAGCTTCTGCCTGTCGATGTCCGGCACTTTCCACTCGTACCCGTTCTTCATCACGAATGCTGCGGGCGCACAGACGCACTCCATCGCCTGTATGTCGTGCCTGTCTAAAGCCATCCTGAACTGTTCTACCGTGTATACCTGTGCATTTACGTCGTCACTGTCGAACCACTCGCGTGCGACTATTATATAGTCAATGTCGGAACTCTCGTCGTATGACCCGTAAAGATGCGAACCATACACGAACACGTTCAACACGTTATCGTCCTCATACAGTCTGTTCAAGTCAACCATATTATTTGTATTTTGTGTTGATTTTCGCGGGCATCAGTAAGGCGTGTCATGCAGGATATATTTCGGGTTCAAGCAGTTCAGACATAAGCAAGGCACATACGGCATCCTTTTCTTCATGTTTAGGCTCCCAACTTTGCATAAATGCACAGCAATAAGACCAAGCACGTTTTTTAAACTCCTCATTTTTCAATTCGTATCTATTTTTTGCTTAAAACATTATAGTCCGGCCCTATGGAAGAGTCCCACTGTCCACGGTCCAACTTCTTCCTAAAACTCCGGTTGCTGATGATGTGGTGCTGAAAGTCCGCCACATCGCTAATACCCGAAACCGTTACCGGCAACCGGACAGTTCGTACTCTTGTGTTCTATCTCATGTTGACGAAACATTTCTTTAAGTTCTTCCCAGTGTTCATCTTCCATTTGGTTTTCAAAACTGTCCCATAATTCGCTTGCGCCTTCGCCAGTAATTGTTGACCAATCTTTTTCAACGTTCTTTTTAATCACATCGGCTATCATGTATTGACCGAAAAAATCACAGTTAAATCTTACCTTTTTTAAACTGCCATCTTCATTTGTTGACAGTGTTTCTGAATAGTGTACAATCAGGTTTTTTGAAAGTTGTTTATGGAAATCCATCGTGTTGACATTTAGGCTGCCGGTAACATCGTATTGCCAATAGTTAGGCTGACGAATGTTATTCAGTAGCAGGTTATTAATTAAAGTTTTTGTTCTACATTTCAGCTTGACGTATTCCAAATGCCTAACCATCGGCAATACGTCCACCAATATTAAGGAAGCAACTCGCATTCACGAACACCCCACGGTCAAAATCCCATTTAAACTCTTTCCAGTATTCAGGGTCATTTTCTTCATCCAATTTTCGCATTTCATCCCATTGCCTTTGCTTTTCTGCTTTCGAGCTTAGATACTATCTCCAGGTGCAGCGCCTTTATGTCAACAGGAAAGCTTAGAGTATAAGACCCGTCCTTAATACACAAGGACTCGAACTCCTGACGCAGCGCGATGAAATCGTCAAGCGTATACGCCTCGTCAATCCTCCGTCTCACGTAATCCATGAACTTCTTGGTATATTCTTCCTTCTCAGATGCCTGTCGAGACCATACCGAGCTGATGACGAAAATAACGAGCGATAGCAAACACGCGTAAAGCATTCCTAAGGACTCAGTTATCAGAGATCCGAAAAACATCACGACCCATAATATGCCAGACACTACCGAAACGATGTTTAGGACACGTACTATCTTTTTGTCTACGAATTTTTCCATAAGTATTATTTTTTATAAGTCGGCAATATAGTATATTCTGCACCAGGTGAAAATTCCCCCAGCACTTGTAAAGCCTGTTCCATAGAGTCCGTCTCTTGCACAAAACGCAAGTGACATAATGTCTCCGTCTGCCAGTCGTTTCCTCGAGCATAGAAGTCGGTGCTTGGCACGCATACTTCTGCATCTACAATCTCGTATATTTTATACGTCAGCTTCATCTCTTTCTCTTTTTAAATCAATTGACTGTAGGTGTTGGATTACCAATTTCAACTCGGAAATCCTGTGTTCAGTGCTCGGTATATTCCCATTAGCCTGACTCACCGCATGAACATCAGACCCATATGCTGCTATGTGCTGCCATAGCCGCAGTGACCTTTCCTCCTGTAAGAGCTGCCTCGTGAGGTGATTAATACAGAAATGTGCTTTCATGTCACAAATATAGGCATTAAAAATGAAACCGAAAAATAAAAAAGGCTCAGTTTTAAACTGAGCCTTTCCTTTTATAAGAGAACAGCAATCCGCCACAAGACCTCTGCATACCTCCGACCTAATTCCTTCAAGTCCTTCTTAAGATACTTAGAACCACCCGTTTAATAAATTAGTAATTTTATAAACCTTGTCTTTTTCATAACTTATATATGAAATAATAACAAGTCTATGGAGGAGGTGGACGGAGTCGAACCGTCGTGTTTCTCACACTTTATCTGCTTTCTACACTCTTATCTATCCTTGCTTGCCGATAGAAGACCAGGTCTTGTCCGTTCTTTTCTGGTGGATGATGACCGCTACCAGTAATGTTTTCCCCCTTAACTGCAATTAACCCATACAGCATGGTAACACAACGCGGACTTATTGCAAAGTCCCTATGAAGGTTTTTTGACGGACATTATAAACCGTCAGGTAAACTTCTTCTAACGCATCATACCCTCGCGTTTAAGCCGCCTTGGTTAGACGGTAGCTGGCTTACACCAACTCGGCTTCAACCGCTACGTTCGAGAACAATGCCATAGCATCTTCGAACGTAAAATCAGACTTTTCGTTGCCTGTTGTTGTTTACCACCTTAGATTTTAGAGATAGGTGACGTCTCTCTGAGTGCTTACAAATAAGAGTCCTGAGAAGTCAATGCCAGGGCACCCCCTTATTTTCTATATATCCTGAAATATACGGTGCAAATATATGACATTCCGGTCAAATACGGAAATATTTTTTAATTTTTATTTCGGCCTCTTCATAAGTATCTGATCTATAGCTCCGTATGCTTGTGCCTCCTTTGCCGTCATCCAGTAGTCCCTGTCGCAGTCCGTGGCCACCTTCTTGATGTCCTTGCCCGTGTGCTGCGATATTAGTTCGTACAGCTCCTTCTTTATCTTCTTCATCTCCCTTGCGGTTATGTCTATGTCGCTTTCCTGCCCGTACACGCCGCCAGAAGGCTGGTGTTGCATGAACCTTGAGTGTCTGAGGCCGAACCTGTGACCGGGTTCCCCGGATATTGAGAGCACGAATGCCATGCTCGCTGCCATGCCCGTCACGTAAGTGTGCACCTGGGGCGTGCACAATTGTATGGTGTCGTATATGGACAGGCCGTCGTAAACCGAACCCCCCGGAGAATTGATGTACAGCTCTATAGGTTCCGTGTCGGACTCCGACTCTAGGAACAAGAGCTGCGCGTTAACTATGTTTGCTACCTGGTCGTCAATCTCGGTTCCTAGGAATATTATGCGGTCCATCATCAGCCTTGAGTACACGTCCATGACAGCCATGTTCTGCGACCTCTCCTCCACCACATTCGGTATTATCTCCAGGTAGGACTTGGTCAGGTGCCTACCGTACTTGTCCAGTGTGGTTCCTGATATTCTCCTGTCTTTCGCGTACTTTCTGAATTCGTTGTGCATGCTATCTTATACAGCGTAATTTCTTCATTGTTTCTGCAAGAGATTATTACTTGTTTTGCTTTATTAGTTTAGACAGAACGCCCGCATCGAACATCTTATCGTGATGACGCTTTTTAAACATACCTATAATGTATCCTATGTTGTTCTGTTTTGGGTCTGTAGCGTCGATGGTTGCCATCACGTACTGTAGCCCTGACGCTATCTCCGCATCTGTCATCTGTGCAGGCAGGTAGGCATCAACCACGGACTTCGTGTAATACTCGCCTTCCGCGCGTGCATGCAGGTCGTCCTTCACTGCCTCCGGCATTTCGTTATCTGCAGTGTCCTTTGTGGCATATCCCATGTACTCGTCGCCTGTCTTGCCCAGTCTCTTGCTAAGAGAAGACAATACAGATTTCAGTTCGTCGTCCGACAGCGCCTTGCCGACCTTCTTCTCTGCAACCGTTACTGTAGACAGTATCTCCCTCAACGACGCAGTTAGCCTGGCATCCTTTGCCTTAAGGGCGTTCTTAAGGTCCTCTTGTATCTTGTTCTTCATATTTATAAAATTATTCTAAAATTAGCCTTCCGTCGGAAGCCTCCTGCACCATTCCTCGGTCGACCTTTTCCATGAAATCTTCAACATATCTCGGGTTGTGTGCCGCGAATATGTCTACATAATTTGTCGTGGCAAACTCCCTGAACCAGCCGGAACACAGGTTCGTGCATATACGCATGAGCGCCCACCTGAAGGCGTCACGGGAACTAGTATATACGTTCGTGTGACCGTACATTAGAGGCAGCACTTTGCGTTCTAATGCTATGACATATGCCTCCTCCAACACGCACTTGATCTTCTGGTCCCTCGTCATTGCTTCCCACATGCGTGGTGAACAGTATGCGTTATTAGGGTCCAGTCATTAGCTCATACATTGGACGGTCACCGTGCCATCGCCCTGTGGATGCTGTCGTGTATGAAAACCGACACCACGCGATTCTTGGACTGCTCGAAGAAGTCCTTCGAGGACTTGGTCAGTTTTGGCGTGCGTATCTTGCCGAGTCTGGCTTCCGTCTCTACCACTAGCTTTTGTGTTATGTCCTTTAACACGTCCATGCCACCGACCATTTCGTGTATAACGCACAGGTCCCTGACGTGTTTTTCGAAGCGGTGCATCTTAGTTGGATAGTGTATGTGACTCAGCTTCATAGAGTACAGCACATTTAAGGGCGCGTACTCTAAAATGTCATCGTACATGTAAAGGTAATCCATCAGCGCACTGCCCTCTCTTGCTAGAAAAAGCTCTATGCTCTTGCGGTCCTTCACTATGTGATAACAGTACTCGTCCTTTCTTATACTATCGACGTGCCCAAGAGACCGTACGTATTCGTCCGCCTCCTCGATCGTACATATTATGTCTAGATCCTTAGGATGCCTAGTGCTAGGCACGTGCTGCCTAAGAGCTGTACTGCCTACAACTAACATGTGAGTAAAAATTAATCCTCATACGAATCCTCATACGAATCCTCATACGATGTCTCTTCTGGTTCATCCTCTGGCTCGTAAGAGGGGTCTTCTGAAAAATCTGAAGATTTTTCTTTCTTCAGAGTGTCCAATACCTCTAACGCTATTGACACCTTAAGTCCGCTCTCTTCTGCATACTCGTTGAGCTTGTCTAACGCACTGCCTGCATCAGATGTAGACATGTCTGTCTTGGCATATTTCTCAAGTATCTCAGATACACGAGAATAAAATTCCGCTACTGTTATTTCATTACTTTATATAATTTATCGATTTAAGTATTTCCTCATTAAATTTTGCGAACGGGCTGCTATTCAACAAGACGTCAGGACTGTCCCATTTCACCAGTAGGTCGCTCTCTCCGCTGCCGTACGGCAGGTCTATAGGGTCGCTGACATGTCCCATGTAGCACATGCACACGTGTCCGTGGTCGTCCCTCATCACGAGAACAGGACACAACGCAGACACACGATACCCGGTTTCCTCGAACGTCTCCCTGACAGCACAATCTGCCGCATTCTCATCCTCCTCGAGCTTGCCTCCTGGAAGTCCCCACGCACTGTGGTCGTTACTCCTGCTGACCAGCAGCACCTGGTTCTTTTGGTTGAAACAAATAAGCACGGAGCAAAATATAGGCTCGCCTATTTCTATGGAGCCGAAAGTTATTTTCTTATCGTATGTCATCATCGTAGTCTCTTTGTAAATCACACTCCCATGGTAAGTAAGTAAGTAAGTAAGTAAGTAAGTAAGTAAGTAAGTAAGTAAGTAAGTAACATTATAAATCACACTCCCATGTACTCTAACGTCTTTGTGTAGGAGTTCGCGAAGTCATCGTACAAGAAACGCACGTCTGCATCCTCTTCTTTAAACACCTGCTCGAACCTACCGGAATGTAGGTTGAGGAGGTCCAATACTGAAAACTTTGGAGGTTCCATGTATGGCCTTATTGCATTCATTATAGAATTTATGTTAGCAGAGGCAACTGGTATGCCATCCTGGTCTATGTCTAGGAATATATACTCGCGGGTCTCCAGGTCTATGACGGCGACTATCGTGTTCTGAGATGGAGAATTCAGCCTGACTGAATTGGCCAGCGTAGACGGCACGAAATACATGTTAGACTCGGGAAACTCCCTCTCCATGTATCCGAAAACGCAGTCTCTTATGTCGGACAGCTTACCACCGTTAAAGTTCCTCGCGTCTATAGTGACGTACCTGTATCCCGCATCCAATGCCTCTTTAACATCGATGTCTATGTATTCGGCATTCGCGCCACGCCTGTTCCTGACGTCTCCGGAATAGCGCCCTATGTTGCTGCTATGCGAGCCGTTCCACCCTATGTGGGTGTACTTGTTATCGCCCAGGAACATGGCGGTGAGGTCGATGTCCACATTGCCGCGCTCGTCGAACCAGTGCACGTACGCCCTTATAACCTTCGCGTCCTGGTTTCCAATAGGAACCCTGGTTCCACGAATGGTCGGCTTCAGCGACATGTTCATGGACCTCATATTGGTCGGAACAGGCACGTCTGATAACCTTTGGTCTATGTACACGCGGCCCAGTTTATCGAGCGACGCAAACTTAGTAGAAATCGCCTTAACTATGGTAGCACATATTTCTTCACAGTGCTTCTCGCTTATGGCAGGCAGGTCCGGCAACACGGTGGCCTTCCTAGCGCCCTTCACGAATACTCTCCTGTCGGTGACCGCATTAGACCTAGACAGGAAATGCGAGTACACCTCAAACAGGACCTTGTTGGAAACATCATTTGCTATCTTGCCTATGACGTTCAGTATAATAGTCATCTGTGTGTCGGAAGCATTCCTGACCAAAAAGTCTATCCTTCTGAAGAACTCTCCTGGCCTTTCAGCCAGTTTCAACAGGCCGTGCTCGTATGACTTGTCGAATGCCGGACCTATCTCTCCGTACCAAGACCTGACCTTGTCGTTGCGTATGGCATCGAACATGGCAGAGGCCTTCGGATACTTTGCGGAGTACTCGCCAGGGTGCAACACCTCGGCCAGACGTACCCACCTGGCAGCGTTCAGCTTCATGTCACGTACGTCGCAGTTGGTATCCTCGAGCAATCCGAGTATGAACCTGCGCTGTGCCCTGGTGAATTTCCTGAACTTGAAAGCGTCCCTCTCGGTATTGTATTGCTTTACATTGGACCACGCATTTGCCTTTACATACTTCCTTGGAAGTGCCGGCAGAGACACGTCCCCGCCGGACATGTACACTGCGACGCGCAATACATCTGTAACAGTCTTGGCCTTCAGCTGCCCCCTGTACATGAGCATGCAAGCAGTCTCCTTGAACGGCACCCTCGTGCCCGCAGGCAACACGTACCCGTTATTAACGAACCACTCTACGTATGTAGAGTCCTCAGGCGTAAGCGAGTTGTTAACCGACACCAGCGACACATAAGTGTGCAACATGTCCTGCTCGCTGCCAGCACGAATAACAGTATATGACGGCTGCTCGAATGCCGTGGGTCTGGCCTTTGTCCATTCAGAAGGAGAATAGCTACCGCCAGAAATATAGTGTACTATCTGATGAAGCCACAGTTCACATTCTGACATTTCCATAACCTGTGTTGGAAAGCCAGGCCAGAATGGCCTGAAAGAGTGCTCGGACCCGGTGAGCTTCTTCAAGAAGGGTATTATCTCGTTATAAAACAAGGTGATGTCTGTCACCGATGCAGAAGACAGTTGGGACATGGCCCCTTCGTCCAGTAAGAAGCCAAACTGCATCAGCTCTGATGCAACAGTCATGGCTGCCTGCCTATTGTCGTGACTGCCGCCTGGCAGGCACAGGAATCCGTTACGGAAAGCTATGGTATTCTTCATAATTAGATTGGTTCTTATTTATACGTCTAAAGAACCACAAAGATACAAGCTATCACTAGAAACAGAGCGGAATATTTTATTAATTTATGAAAAGCCTTATCTGCCCTGGCCCCTGTAAGGCTTCACGTAGTTCTTCGAGCTCTTGTTCTTAGAACTGTTCTTCTTACTTACGCGGCCTTTGCGGCGGACCTTGGGCTTCTCTTGCCATGTTTTAATAGATGTGGTGGATTTAGCTTTTGCCATTTTTGATGCGGTGGTTTATTGTATTTATACTAATTGAAATGTGATATTATTCTCGAAATATATACAACATGATAACGTCCATAAACAAATTCAGAATAACAGAAGCCTCCGAGACAGAATGGGAATTACAGAATTCCAGCAGCTCAATGAAACTAGAGTACCCGCCGAAACCTGACAGTTTAACCGCCAAATTCACGCAATACGTTTTTGCCAACCCTGGGTGCACAAAGAAGGACTTCTACGATTTCATTGGAAAAAACTAGAATCCGGAAATAACACGCAATTCTTTGCCGCGATAAACCAAGCAGGCATAGTGGAACTAGTAGGCAACAAATATTATATTGGACCGAACTACGGAACATGGACGCAAGGTAAATTAAAAGTTAAAAAAACACAGCCAAAGTATCCTTGGCACAAAAACTAATTTATGATCAAGAAATTCGAGGACTTAATAAAGGAAGCAGCACTATCTAAGCAGAGGGCCGAAAATGCGAGGCTGGCACTGCTGGTACAGACCGCTAGGGAAATGATAGAGCTGTACGAGAAAGCTGACGAGTTCGACAACAGCAAGCGCATAAAGAACGCAGAAATAGAACAGATGCTGGACGAGATGAAAGCCACATCTATAATAGCATCCGGAGTGCTAGTGGAAGTTATAAAGCCTTACGAGACAAAGAGGCTAGACAGCAAGGAGTACATCGCCTTTGTGGAGAGTGCCGTAGATTCCATTAGCGAGGAGTACAAGGCCATGCACGCCAAGGCTGTCGAGCTAAACACAAAGCTCAGCACCGAGACCAAATATTTAAAATTCGCAAAGAACAGCAAGGCGCTACCATCTGGCGAGATGACATACGAGGGCATACTGGACACGGTAAAGCACTGGTTTGGCAAGTTTAAGGAATCAGTAAAATCCCTGCTAAAGAAGTTCACAGACATGCTCGGTGACATAAAAGAGCAGGCACAAACGTTTAACAATGTACAGGAAAATGTCGATTATAACCAACGCGACGCATTATATAACAGCTATCTCAAGGAGCTAAACCAGCTGCTGGACTCATTCAATAACAAAGGATTATATGCATATCCTAGCAGCGGTTTCGAGTCACAAACGAGGACTTTCCAACAGAAAGGGCTGACTTATTACGGCGACGCGTTTTTCGACAATACAGAAAAGCTAGACTCTATAATAGAGATGCCTAGAGGCGAAGAACAACAAAAAGTGTCCGATGCAATATATCGCTTCATAAACAAAGTAAAAAAAGATGGTTTCGACGTGCACTTTATGTACGGCGGACTGCTTTTCTATGACAAAACGCAAAATGATGCAGATGTAAACGAAAATGCAGGCAAAGATGCCGGAGATATAGCTAAAGTGCTGCAGAAGGCCAAGGACATAATAGCAGACGCAGAAAACGAGAAGTACTTCCTAGAGCTAGCAAAGGTGAAGGAGGCACAGGTCATCAAGATGCTGGAGGAGTTCAAGGCCAAGTCCATGGCAATAGACGACAAGATAGTACAGCTAATAAGAATAGCTCCAAAAGAGAAGCTCAGCCTGCCAGACTACAGCAAGTATATGACAAATGCCGAACTTGTTGGAAAGGCAGTATCCGAAATGGCAGACAACCTTTTCGCAGTGTACTCGAAAGTGTCGCAGGTGTCAGGGTCGGTCAGACAGTTCGCAGACGACTCCGGATCTCCAGACGGCACACTGAATGCATACTTCGATTACGAGAACAAGAAGGTCAAGCTAAGGGAATCTTTTACGTCCTTCTTTAAAAACCTCGCAGGCAAGATAAAAAAGTTCATTTCGGGGTTCAACATGGCCTCTAAGAAGGCAGACGCGGCACTAGAAAACATAGACCTGTCAGCAGCGCCCATTAGCGAGTCTTTTGCCACGAAGGACATAGACGCAATAATAAAGGACGCCGGATACTCGGTAAGCAGGGAAAACGAAGGCAACGTCATGAAACTACACAGGTCTTATGGCATAAGCCTGAGGTCGGTAGAGGACACGGAAATAGATTGCGAGGTGACAATAGATTACATGTTGTACAAAGAGGTGACTTGCAAGATGACGTTCAGCGCGAGCTCCGTGTACGCAAAGGGCTGGAAGTTCTCTGTGCAGAAAGATGTCTACGACGATGCCGTAGACTACGAGAACCTAGACGAAGAACCATATGACGTCGTAGTTATGACCATAGACGAGTGCAAGTCCATAGTGAGCGAAGCTGAAGAGGATGCTATTGAAAGCTATCACGCGTTCAGGAGCGGGGACATGGAAGTCGACTACAGTCCAGATTCTATGGACGAGAAGATAACGTTGAGCGGCAAAGACCACTCCGGCGTCCCACACGACATAACAATCACTGGGGTATTTAAGATCGCAGGCATTGGAGGTCACACACTAAGCGTAGACGAGATAAAACTAGTGGGATGGGAGAGAAACGACGACGATACGATATGCATGTACCAGGACGATATTCACAAGGGGAACAAGGTCGGAGGCGTGGTTGTTAAATACGCGTCGTTAAGAAAACTGGCACAGGGCAGGACTATAATGGCTGAGACCACGGAAGGCGTGCCTGTAAAGATACAGAAGGTGAAAGACCTCAAATGGTTCGACTACGAAGAAGTAAAAGAGTCGGAGATACTAGACATAGAAGAACCTAACGGGGAAAAAGAAAAAGAAGAAGAGAACAATACGCTGCTGCAAGACTTACTATATTGTGGGAGGTTCGTGATATGAAAGAAATAAAACTGCTGTGTGTGAGCGCCGATGCTAACTCTAACAAGTTCTACAACATGACAGAGCTTGGCGACGGCACGTTCCAAGCCGTATACGGTCGTGTCGGGAATCCCGGCGTCAAGGAAATATACCCTATGAGCAAGTGGGACGCCAAGCTAAAAGAGAAGATAAAAAAAGGATACAAGGACATCACCGGCACATCTTCCAGCATAGTTAAGAAAGACGTTAGCCAAAACCTGGCCAGTCTCAGACCTGCCGTGAGAGACTTGTTGGAGAAGCTAAACAGGTATGCTAAAGAAGCGTTTAAGTTAAACTACACCGTGGAGATAAGCGACGTATCAGAAGCCTTGGTAGACAACGCACAGGACATAATAAACAGCATAAATGCCTCTGTAGAGATTGGTGCCGACTACAATGACATAAATGACAGCCTACTAAGACTGTATAATATAATACCGCGCAAGATAAAGAACGTCAAAGAGTCACTCGTTCCATCGCCTATAAAGGATGCAGACATGGTACAGAAGGTTCAAGAGAAGATGGCGATAGAACAGGGGTTGTTAGACGTCGTGCGCGGGCAGATCGCCAAGAAACCAACTAACGACGGCAGTAAGACTCTTAACTATTTAGACAGTCTAGGGCTCGACATAGAGGAAGTGTCCGGAAAGGAAGCCGATATGTTAAAGAGGATGATGGGCTCGTCAAAGGGACGATACAGAAACGCATACAGGGTCACAAATTTCAAGACCCAGCGTGCTTTCGACTCGGAGGTATCTAAGTCGAAAAACAAGAAGACCATGTTGCTTTTCCACGGGTCCAGGTCCGAAAACTGGCTAAACATAATAAAGAGCGGGCTGGTACTGCACCCCGACGCAACAGTTACTGGCAAGCTGTTCGACAACGGCATATACTTTGCTGACGATGCAGACAAGTCATTAGGGTACATATCCGGTGGGAGGTGGAACAATGCCAGTAGCAACGACAACTGGCTAGCAGTATACGACGTGCACGTGGGAAAACAGGCCAGATACCCGGACCTGCCGTCTAGAAACGTGAAACTAGACAAGTGGGTACCTGCCAACGGGTATGACTCTTACTTCGCAGACAAGAACGTGGAGCGCAGGTACAGCCTCAGGAAAGATGAGTTCATAGTCTACGACGAGGCCAAGTGCACTATAAAATACTTAATACATATAAAATAAATAAAAATAAATGTTCACCAGTCTAAGCAGATTCATATTAGAAAACACCGACGTACGTCATAAAGTAGTTGCGGTACACCACTGGTATACCGGAGATCCCTGTATTGTGTCTGTAAAAGAGTCTGCGCACGGTAAGGTGTTGGTGTCTCACGACATAGAAGGTCAGCCACTCTACGGCTGTCCGGACTGGTGGGTAAACACATACGACGTTATCGGACCAGTTATAGGCGGACCCGTATTAGGCGCAGTCACAGAATCTAATGACGTATTAAAGTTCAAGAAGAAAAGAGAAGGCATGTTCGATGCTGCATATTTCGGCGATAAAGGCAGTGCAATAAGATACCGCTTTAAAAGGTATTCCGATATAAATAACGGTAATTCCGTGTGTGAAATGCATATAGACATACACCCAGATGAACAGGGTAAAGGTCTCGCACAAAAAATGCTAAAGTCATTTATTGCCAAATTTAATTATGTATTATGGTTCAGTCATGGAAGAATATTAAATGAGAATGTATACAAGGTGATAGATAAATTTAGGTCTGATAATGATTATACTGTGATAGATTATGAAGACGGTATAACGATACAAATGTCTAAAGGCATCACAGAGTCTAATGTCATAAGCGGCATCGCAGACATAATAGAAAAAGAAGTAAAGAAAAAACACGGCATATACACCGTAAAAAACGCAGACTTTCACATAATCTTTGACATAGCCGAAGACGTACTAGAGCTGACATGGATAACTATAAATTCTAATAAGTACACTGGCAAAGAGGTACTACTGGGAATAATAGATTATTGCCAGCAATTTAATATAAATAAACTGCGAGCAACTGGCGTAAGAGGCGAGCACCACAAGAAGGACTCTTACGGTTATTACGTGATGCTGAAATGGGGGTTCATACCGGACGGTGGGATCTCGTTCTTGAACGACGTGCTTGGCACGAAGTACGAATCCATAGAGCAGGCATACGCAGACCCCGAGTTCTGGAATAAGTGGAAAAAAGACGGTACTGAATTCGACGGCACTTTCGACATGTCTGCCGGGTCTCTGTCTAAGCGCATGTTCGATGACAAGTTATCACACGTAAAAACATACACACCAGATCCAATAGACCCGACAAATATGACGGATAACGACGTGTTTGTATTCGGGTCAAACACCGAAGGACGACACTCTGGTGGTGCTGCAAAAGCGGCAGTTGTTAATTACGGTGCCATAATGGGACAGGCCAGGGGAATGCAGGGCAGGTCATATGCTATAGTGACCATAGACTACACCGGCAAGCTACCAGTGACCCTGGAAAGCATAGGTGAGGAGCTCGACACGTTCATAGATTTCGCCAAGGAGAATCCTGACAAGAGATTCTGGATGACAAAAATAGGCACCGGTATATCTAAGATACCAATGCAAAGTATAATAAGTCTGTTTAAGAAAAGGACATTTCCTACCAATGTTGTCCTTCCAATAGAATTTTCTTAATAATGAAAATGGTATTATAATATATAATTACATGATAACAAAAATAAAAAAATTCATATTAGTCGAGAGGAACGCATCGGATTACATATTAGACAACGCTGAAGACATTAAAAATGCTTTAAAACAGCTAAGGTCTATACACAAAACTATAGAAACCCTCCAAGATTTCGAAGGAGAAGATATACCAGAGCCTGCTAATACACTATTCAAAAAAATAGAAAACATACTTAGCAAGTATGATAATTACATAGAGCAAATAGTGTTCTCTACTCATATAAATTATACTGCAGATCAATTGGTTGATATGGCTATAGAGAACGAATACAGAAATGGTACAGAACCATTCTTCATAGATGCTATCGACAGCATATATCACATGTTAAATAGGGAAGGAGTACTAAAGGAAAGCGCGAGCATAAGCGCACTCTCTAACTACCTGTTCACTTTCGATAAATATTGTAAAGACAAGAATGAAAATCCAGAAGTAACTGCACGCGCGCGAGAATTCATAGAATACCTGAGAAAAAACAAATCCGAAGAGCTACAGCAGTGGCTGTTAGGAAACACTTCGTCCACAACTAATCTACAGGCAATGTTGAGGACCTTTCCAGGTTGGAAGGGCTTTGGAGACAACTCGAAGGAAGGACTATTAAACTTCAACGCGTTTAGTCTCTTAGACACCGTGTCATTATATAATAAGTCCTCTTGGAAATTCGAAAAAAACGAAGTAGATATGTATGCAAATGATTATACGGAGGACGACAGTTATCCGCACGATTTTGTACTATCTGATGGCAGGTTCCTTTTCCTAGTAGAACAGGATTTCGGCGACATGGCTGGGGAGACAAACTACTACTATAGATATTTCGTTTCTGATACGGAAGACATAAAAGACGCGAAAGAAATAAACTATAAGGAGGCAGCCGCATTGCTGTCGCCAGAAGATAAGACTGAACTGGAAAGAATTAAAAACTCTCTTGCCGACGAAAACACTAACAGGTCTAGAGCCTTTGTAGAGAAAAGGAAAGTACAAGAAAACAAAAAGATTATAGACGATCTGCCAGGTAACCCATTCAGAAAGAAAAATAAAAAGTTTGAAGAGGGCGAGATAGTGTGGGACAGTGGAAACAAGCGTTATGGCGTCATACTCAAAATATATAATGATACTGATGACGAGGTCAGGTTAGACTCAGATGGCATGCAGCCTGTAGAAAACTTGTTCAAATTGGGCAGTCCAAATGACAAAGGCACAAAGGCGGACCTTATAGAGTGTCTAAAGAGCCACAAGAGACTTATAGACGAATGGCCTAAAAATTACGAAAGGATAAAATATTAATAGACAATGATAACCAAATTAACTGACTATAAACTTCTGCTAGAAGGCAGTGCTAATACAATAGCGGCGGAACTCGGCAACGAGGTACAAGACCTGTTGTCAGAACTAGACCAAGAACTGAAAGACGCTTCCGAAGATATAAAAGAGGGGCTTCTCACCACTGCCAGTATAGTCATAGCACTGCCGGCTATACTCGGTATAATATCCAGGTTCGGTAAGTATGCGAGCACACTTGTCAGCAAAGTGCTAGGCAAGAAGCCAAACGAACAGTCCGACTACAACAAGTGGATGACACAGCTCGGTTCCGTGGCCGACCAACTGCACCACCTGTACATAATACCCATAGAGAAAATAGTAGGGAAATTCTTTAAGGACAAACATACAGCGCATGTGGTAGCAAACGGCATATTCCATGCAATGGTCGCTGCACTGTTGATAGCGTCTGGCGTGACGGCTTACAAGGCATTCCAGGCCAAAAACATATCGCTTACCACGCTAGAGAGTGCACTTACCGCCATAAAGAGCGGCGAGCTCAAGTCTTTCTTCACCGATTTAATATCTAAAGCATAATGACAAATAAAGAACTAGCCAATAAAATTTTTAGCGACTTAAATGCAAAAGGAGCAGATTTGGGTAACGTTTCTATTATATTAATAAGCAATATAATAAATAAGCACTTATCAGAATACGTCAATATAGTACCTCGAGTATTGGCAAATAATATTTATAAAAAACTGCAAAATGTACTGGGTAACGCATCGGTACCAATAATAGAGAAATCTATTATTGATTTTATAAATATAAAAGAATCTAATAAGATATTTCTAAAATTAGAAGGCTTCAGAAAGTTTTTGAAACAAGATAATATAACAGAGAATTCTAGTGACTACCTGAAATGGAAACGCAAGAACGTGTCATACAGAGGGATCAAGTCTTTAGGCGTAGACAATGGCGTGTATGGTAGTTTCGGTAAGGGTCTGTACACGGCAGCACTGTCCAACAAGGCACTGGCAAAAAAATACGGAGAACTGTACTTCGTAATTAATGGTAGACCAAAGAATCCAAAGGTCGTGCATGGCTACAATGCCGCGGAGATATTCGTACAGGGTCTGATAGAAAAATACAACAGGGAACATGACATAGAAAGGTACTCCGACTTCTACGCGCACAGCACTATAGAGGACGAGGCACTCAAGCTCGGTTACGACGGTCTAGAGATAAGCGGCGCAGAATACGTCAACTATAAGCCAGACATGGACAAGGTGAGGTATTTCAAAACGGAAGACGAGCTAAAGCAATATTACGAAGACCATATACAGAATATAAATGAAAATTCACAGTCTAATTTAATTCCATTAATATTTACCCACACCATCTATCGCATGCCAACTGACGATGAGCTATTGGAACTCGACCAATATAACCTGACCGCAGAAGAAATAATAAATGGCCTAAAATACACCATAATTGGTAAGGGAATAGCATCTGTCGCTAACGTGAAAATGATAATTGATGCAACTAGTGCTCTACACAAGATGTTCCCGGATAACGGAGAATACGAAAAGGCCTTCTCTATGTCTAATAAGTTAAGAACGATTTAATCCACTATGTGGACCTGTTCCGGGTAAAGCACCACATACTGTTTCTTGGCAGACATCAGGTCGTAAACACCGTCGTAGTCGTTTCGTATCAGCCACTCCCTAAACTTTTCAGAATACGCATCTGGAGCGTTCCTCAAGTCCTTTATAGTTGCATCGGGCACGCTGATCTTTGGAATGTCATCAGTGGACCTTATAACTAACGGGTTCTTTATGTCCAGATATGCCGATATTACTATGCCATCTTTTCCAGCATATGTCCTGGCATAAGACTCGTCGTCGGTGAAATAAAACCCCTTACCAAACATACCGCTGTCGGTAGCGCTACCGGCCTTAGACAGGTCGAATTTCGAGAAGTTCTTTTTTGTCCCGTGATATGCCAAAACCATATTATCATGCTTTGCGTTTTCTCCAACTATGTCTAATATTGGTATAGCATTAAACAACACATACGACTCGAATACCTCACCATCCTTTTTCTCGGCCATTATTATACCGTTATATCCCCTACTAAGAAAAGTCTTCTTTATATCACTGTCGAAATCCATGCGTACTAGCTCCCAGAGACTCATGTTTGGATTTTTCCTCAAAATTGTAGAAGGAAAGTACTGTCCTGTCTTCTTGTAAAAAGAAACCGAATCTATTTTATCTAGACCCATCTTTCTTAAGTCAAGTAAACTCGATGCGTCTACCACAAATTTAGAGACGCCGTTCTCATTGCCCCTGGCATAGCTAAGCGCATACCTATATATCGGAGTAAGATATAAATACGAATGATCTACAAAGTCCGGTTTAGCAGATAACACGTTACCAGATTTATTACCATGATATAGAACTACAGTTCTAGAGTTCGTATTATTTTCTTTAATAAAATCACTTAGCTTAACTATCATACAAGTATATATTATATAATATAGCTAATCTAGTCAGCTCGAAAATATCCATAATAATACGATACTGTGTGGGACAAAAACACACAGCAAACAGTAATCCACCATACCTGGCTATTTACCTTCAGTTAATGTTAATCATAACGTAGCCCCTACGGGAATCGAACCCGCTTGATTCTGCCTTGAAAGGGCAGTGACTCGTCCACTTTGTCCTAAGGGCCATTGCTTTTCAGATTTTCGCATGTGTCTCGTTATTTTCTATAGACATTCTTATGTAGCGCATGAATAGTATGGCCTTATCCTCGCGTGCAGTAGAGAAGCATCGCCAATCATCCAGTCGTACGGGAAATACATACGTTATTCCGCTATTATAGTCAATCTACCATTGTAAGCCTTTACGTTAGGTAGGTTCTCCATTATATGATCAGGT
>ERZ724522.794-NODE-794-length-18963-cov-4.010102_pt1 | contig 18963 bp, 26 predicted proteins | sample MGYA00376055_ERZ724522 | MGnify/ENA primary metagenome ERZ724522 (study PRJEB28724, sample SAMN07190884) | wastewater metagenome | isolation source: effluent of sewage treatment plant in Hong Hong | place: Hong Kong | collected 2016-03-17 ... | reverse complement strand
CGTTCATATCCAAATCCAGCACTCCGCCTGAATCGCCGCGCTTGTCGCCGTAATGGATGTGGCCTGTATTCGGTTCGACGACATGCAGATCCAGATCGTCGTAGTTCGACCAGGACAGACTGATGCGGACCACGCCATCCACCTTGCCACCGGCCTGCTTGACGCGCTGCTTGACGGAATCCGCCACACCTCCCGTGTAGGACCAGCCGAAGCTGTTTCCGTACGCGAAAAGGCTGGGTTCTTCGCGGTTTTGCGGTCCCAACAGGGTGACGAAATTACCAGCATGCTGGGGCAGCACGAGCGCCCGCATGTGCTTGACCCCAGGCAGCACATTGGTCACGAAATCAGCAACCGAGATGGTGTCGACCTTGGAGAGTTCGCGCGGGTTGACCCGCACCTGCTGCTTCATGGACTCGAAGATATCGGCGCCGCGTTTTGCAGCCCGATACACGAACAGAGCATTGGTCACGTTCAGATCGTCCGGGGTCAGAACCCGGCGTGCCAATGCGCCCAACAGGCCCATATCGGTGATCCGCTTTTTGGCCTCGTCGATCATGCGTGGTGTCACGAGCGCTTTGGGGCGCTTGTAATTGGCCGGGGCCATGATGCGCTCGAAAGCCGACACGGCCGCATCCAGCTCGCGTCCCTCACTCAGATCCTGCAGCAACTGTCCGATCGCCGTGTTACGCATCCGCACGACAGCCTTGTTGGCTACCTGGGCAGCTGCGCGCCAGCTCCAGTTGGTCTGACATCCTGCCGGCACTGCCTGAAATTCAGTCATCAGTGCCTGGAATTTTTCGATAACTGGTCTGAACTCGGCACCGCGATACAACGTGCCCTGCGCGATCAGCTCCAGGGTAGTCTGCACAGCATCCGGCGTCAGCTCCTGCATGGAGCGCAGCAATACGTGTTGGTCGGCAGCCGCCGTACCCACCAACGGCCCGCGACGAATACCCGGCACGACAACAGCCTGGGGAACATCGATGTAGAAATGCGTCCAGACGATGTCCCGCTTCAGATCTGCATTGCGTTCCGTACCACACCGCACCGCATCCGCGTAGAACGGACCGGTGATGGCTTGGCGCGCAACGTACTTCCGTACTGCCTTGACGGCCGCCGCGTAATCCGGATCTGCGGCCTCGAAATCCCACAGGGTCTGCAGCGTATTGTCGGGCTTGATTGCGACGATGCCGCCGAATTGACGCATGAAGGAGCGGCAGGCGTTGCAGGAACATTCTGGCTGCATGGCAGCCGGAAGGGCCTTCAGGTACGTGTTCCAGATTTCCTCGCGGTCGACAGCGACGCTGAAGAGCGGACCGCTGCGCATGATTTCGAATTGCTGACGTACTTGGTTGCGAACTTGGTCGAACATGATTTGGATGGGGTGAAGATTATATGGCTATGCCGCCGGCTTCCGCTGCAAGGAAGCCACATTCGGCGCACCGGTACGAATTGACCTCGCAGGCACTCGTATCGGTCAGTGCTGAAAAACACATGGGGCACGTAGGCTGGGCGAATGCATCTCGGCACTGCAGCATGATTTGCCAGCGACGCTCCGCCGTGTCCGGATATTCCTGCACGACCTGTCTGGCAACAGCGACCAAGCGGGCATGGTAGGACTCCGCTGCAGCCGTGCATGCCAGATGTTCGTGCGCAGCCTCAGGGGTCTGCTGCCCCGAATAAGAAGTCGCAAGATCTCGAAACGCGGTTTCCGCAGCCCGTAACGCCCGCAGGCGGATCAGCAGGATGTTCAAGTTAATCATGCCTACCGACCAAGACTAGAATCCGGGCGTAGTGCCCACCAAGCCGTATTGCACTCCCGGCACATTTCACGAAGCGTGCTTGGGTTGAACGGCTTGTCGCACCTGCTGCAAAACTTGATTCCAAGCGCAACCAACTCCGCTCGTGTGAACACGTAGCGACGTTCCGTATCGGGCGGATCAGTTGTCTCCGGCATCGGATTCCTTCTGGTGTCGTACCCAATCCCAATATCCGAGCTGGGTGTCTTGCTGTCCGACAGCCCATCTCCACGCTTCCTTGTCGTACTCCGGATCTTCCCCGGATTGAAAACAGGGAGCTTCTTCGACCCAAATACGCAGCGCCGATTCGGCGTCCTGCATGGGATCCAGGATTTTATCGGCATCAGTCTCTTCCAGCCATTCAGCTCCTGCGATTTCGTGTTTGATATTCCAAATCTCGAGAACGCCGGATATCAAATTGGCCAGGGCACGACAACGCTGAATATCCGGGTCGATAATCCTGATGGTGGGAAGGTTCATGCGCTCGGTCTCGTCGCCCATCTACATCCCCCTCCATTGGCCTTCCGGCTCATTTGATTCGATTCCTTGTTGGATCATGGTTCTGATTTTTGGTTTAATAATTGACTTAAACAACGTCGGACAATAACATGCAGGCATGCGCGAAATGTGGAAAGACGTTGATGGGTATCCAGACTACCAAGTCAGTAATCTGGGGCGAGTGCGGTCATTCAAAGGCCCTGGAGGAGTGCACAATAAACGTCGCGTGATGCCGAATATCCTTGCCGGTAAACCGAACTCAAAAGGGTATCTGGTGCACGCGCTCTGTCGCGACGGTAAAGCGAAAACGCATAACTTGCATACGCTAGTGTTGCGTCATTTCGGCTCGCCTCAACCTCCGAACACCGAATGCTCCCACATCGACGGTGTACGCACCAACTGTCGCGCTGACAATCTCAAATGGGAGACGCATAAAGAGAATATGCGGCGGAAGGCGGGGCACGGGACAGCCCCTGTCGGGATACAAAATCCCCGTTCTGTAATCACTTCGCTAGATGTGCCTGTTATCCGAGCGCAGCGGTCTGCGGGAGCTACACTTGCGTCATTGTCTGCACGCTATCGCGTTACTATCACCGCCATATGGGCCATTTGTGTTAGGCGTACTTGGAAGCATATAACGTGACCCACCGGTACTGATGGAGATCAGGTGGGGTCATCGAAATGGTTTTATGCCCAGCAGGTGCAGCACACCGTCCCGCCAAGTAGGCAGCCTATGCGCTACCCGCTCGGAGTCCACGCAACACACCCGCGAATTAGCCTCGCAGAGCAATGATGATGTCATCTTTCTATTCATGAAGTGTTCCAGGTGCAACGCGTCATCGTATGCCCGCATGAACGATGACGCGTCCGTATTTTGAAGCATTCGCCACAACACTTCTTTATCCTCGGGCGGACATACATCCATGAGGATATCCACCCACGCAGTATCCTGACAGAGCGATGACCCGCGCCGCACCAACACCAAGCGCTGCGGTATCATGCTCTCCACAACGACAGGGCCGGTAATCCAAAGTGGTATGTGGGCGGAAAAAGGAACAAATTCCTCCAGAAGAATAGAATCAGGGATCACGCTGGATGGCCCATTTGGAGGTATCTTTGTAGGAGAAGCCATTCTGTCTATCCAGCAATGCAGCTCGAAGGCGATCCAGATCGACGAACTCCCGCCAATTGACGTAGTTGCACTCGAGCAGATATTCGATGTAGGCGAGCTGTCGCTTCAGCGACCTGTGCTCTTCGCTTAGGCTTTCAAGCCATATCCGCAGGCTGTGGCTGACGAGCTGGCATACCTCACAAGGCAGGATCGTGCGGAAGAATTCTATCCGACGCTCCCAATTGGCGATCTTGTAATCCGCTCCATAGAATTTCGTACCGTAGTGGTCGAAGTCCTTGACGTGTTCCTCAAATGGGATGCGCTCCCACACGACATGGTCGCATAACTTTCGATATTCGACGACCGCAAACGTACCATCGGGTTTGAACTTCAACCGCCCGAAAAAGACCACCCGGAAGGTCGGATGGACTAGCGGAAACGGACAGTCCTTCAGGTCTCCGATCTCGTCATGATCCCGGTAAAGCACCGGACAATCCGGGTGGTAGAACTCGCGCTGGAATTTCGTACGCCGGCGCCGTCTTATGGGCGACTTTTTCACGTTTCCTCCGGTTCGTCCGCCTGCTCTACGTCGACTGTCTGGAAGCCCATTATGGAAGCACCCAAGATGGGCGCGTACGGCGGACTCCCCGCATCCGCAGCCAGTGTCTCGATTCTTATGGTGTTTACATCCAGCGCCAGCACAATATTTTCAATCTCATCCGCGCCGGTATCGTCCGGCACCTCCGCGTAAAATTCCGTCGTAATGCAAAGTTTCTTCACGTTTATTCGATCTCTATGTTGCCGACTTCTTCGGTGTCGTAGTTGGTCACTTCGGCTCCCTCGATGCGCTGCATCTTGCCATCGATAGGCTTGGTCACCTCAATCTTTCCCGGAATATCGATGGCTAGATCCGGCAGCGCGTCGTCGGATACCGTGTCTGGAACCACGACATCGAACCTGACGTAAATGGATGCGGTCTTCATTTATCCTGTGGTTTTCTTGCTTCAATGTCCCAGCTCTTCAATAGCGTGATGGTCGGATCTTTCCTCCGAGCCTTATCCGCTTTGCGCTTCAACGCCGCGAAGGTAATCCGCAGTGGATCGCGCCCACTCGCACCCGGGTCCGTATCGCCAGTAACGAACTGAGCGTCCGCCAGCTGACTGAATGGAACCAATCGTACTTTCAGCACCTTGCCCACGTCGCGGCGCAGAATGTCCCACTGTTCCTGAAGCTGCTTTACAGACTCCTGATGTGTAATCAGCCAGTTGGCGTACCCGTCCGGATCCTCAGCACTCCGGGCCGTCCGCTCTCCATACAGAACGAACAAACTCCGGACTTCGGATTTCATATGCGCGAGGTATCCTCTCAACAACGTGTCATTCGTCAGTGTCATGAATTGACCCCGAAGTTCTGCACAATTTCCACCGTGAAGTCGCGCAAGTCTTTGTCAGTCAGAAAAGGCTGCGCTGTCAGATCCGAGCAGGCCGCCATGGTAGTCTGAGCGATCAGTGATAAAATCATATCCGAATCAACGCATTCCGCATTTTTCCACTCAGGCGGAAACGCATCGCGGATCGGCTGAAACGTCGACCATTCCGCCAATTCGCTCAGCCCCATAAAGGCCGGTGATGCGTCGTCGAATACCATACAGGGAGCCCAGCCGTCACGCTTGGCTGCCAGCAGGGCCGCCCATTTGTGGCGCTGCTCACCTTCCGTGGTCAAGTCGAATGCGACGCCATCCGGGATGGCAATCTGACAGAAGAACAGATCGGATTCCCCATCGGGATTTATACCAGCCACGATGACGCGCACAATGCGGTTAGGCACTGACTTTTCGCGTTCATCCCATGCGTAGATGTCGACCCGACCTGAGTGTCCATGAAGCATAATGTGTCCGTAATCCACTGTATTTATGCACCGCAACCGCTCAGCTGAGCGATTTCTCACAAATTCGTCCATCAGTTTATGGCGTTGCGGCCAATTACTAGGACTACGCATTTCGCCATTCTTCATCACGCATATCGCGCCTGACACTGGGGCGTAATGAATCTCCCACCCGTCTTCTCTGACCAACCGGAACAGATCAGACTCCGCCTCGGTGCTACTCATCGGTGGCAGGTACAAACCATTCCCGTAATGCCTCCTGGGACGGTTTCTTCCAGTTCAAAATCCGTCCAGTCTCGACATCGATATGGAGATCCAGAAAATCGTTATCGCCTCCCGGGAAGAATGGCGGTACGTACCCGCATTTTCCGAACGACTCTGCCTCGGTCGTCACCGCCACTATGCTGCACTGATCAGCTGTCTTGCCGCAGACCCTCAGGGTCTTGATTGTTGGTTTGCTCACTTGTGTTTGTTTTCAGCTTGCGTCGTAATTGCCTTATCGTCAGTAGAAGCCATGCCGTATAGGCAGGCCATGCGACACAGAACACGAGTACATTCACAGCCTCGTAACTGATATGCAGAATTCGTGCGAGCATCTCCAAGATGTCCACGCACCAATAAAATATGCGCGTCACGGCGCTGCGTGCGCCAAAATGTTCACATACTTGGAGATGTCGGAACCCTCCATCTGTTTTGCTTTTTCCAAGACTATTTGCGTTGGTTCTACTATTCCGGTCCGTATTTGATCGCCTACCAGTTCAATCAGTTTGTCCCTATCTGGTCCTCCTTGAGTGAACGACTTCACAGATGAAAGCATCCGCGGCACCTTGATGGACGAATGCGCCGTTGGCATCACAGCCAGTTGATCAAATACCGGGGCTTTGGTGGCCACCACGTCATTGAAGAACTTCCGGAGCGCCAGGGACGTCAATCCCTGGCCGATAGTACCGCCATCTTTACGTAGCAGCTGGAAGGCTAGTAGCGGATCGCTGATCCGCGTATGCCAACGATTAGGATCCCGCGCTACATCGGCTGCCATGCGTATTCCTATCGCCTTTTCGGTCGGGCTAAGATCGAAGTCCCAATAATCAGTAAGCCGCCTCACATTGCCGTACTGCTCCGTGGGAAAACCTGCGAACACGTCTGACATGCGCAACGGCGATGTGCTACCGGCCATATCCGTAAATCCGTAGCCGCCTTTATCTCCCCACAATATTTTGAAAATGTTTACGGCTTTCGAGTCCAGTGCTCCGGCCGGATTATCGTAAAAACGCCGGTTGAGTTCTACCTTTGGATACTTACGTCCGTCAGCACCAACAATGGAGCCGGCGTCCTGAAACCAATCATTTGCGCCCTCGCTATGCACACCGAGGCTACGTCGCAATAATTCGCGCCGCATCAACGGCGCTTCTCCCCAATTCCCGCCTTTTCCGGATTCGTAGAAGTAATCAGTCGGCCGCATATGCAGCGGCTTGTCCAGAACTGCTCCCCGCCACAGGCCAGATACACCATCCCGCGTCATGCCTTGCGCGACGTCCCCAGCGTTGTAGCCTGCCAGTGTGGGCGAGTTGCTCAGTAGCCTGCGAAGACGATCTCCAGCCACGTCGCCAGTCAAGGCTCCCAACAGCGTACCCTTGAGCAGCCGCGAACGTAATTTGTACCGCTGCAGGGCGTCACCCTTTTTGTGTGGTTTGTTCCGCTCGGCCCACCGGTGATACAAATAACCAGTGCCGGCGCCAGCCAATCCCCCAGCCACTGTCTCTGGCACGTGAAATCCAGGCATTTGTAGCCGCACTTTGTCGAGTATGGAACTCAGCGTACTCACGATTCGTCAATAGTGCCTGGAGCTGATGAGTTCCTGCAATTTACGCTGACGCTCATCATCCTGGGCTGAACCCCATATACGATTCGCGTTCTCCTTCAACCCCCGGGAATCTTGTGCGTTTCCCAGCCGCTTCATGCGCTCCACCGCATCTGTGTTGTCCGGTCGCACGTAGGGCGCAGGTTCCGGCATGGGTGGTGCGGACGCAGTGCCGAAGAGCTTACGCGCCTCAGCCTCGCCAGCATCCGTCATGGCTTTCAGTCTGGCATCATCAGCCTCGCGTGCTGCAAATGCCTCCGGTTGGGCTGCCGTCGTCTGCGTATCTGGAGCCGCAATTTCCCGTACGGTCGCAATGATCTCGGCATTTTTTGCTGCATCGACAGGCGTACCGCCCCCCTGCTCTTTCCGCAGATCGCGCAAAAACTTGTGAATATCTTCGCGTGTAATTTTGTGCTCTGTGCGATATGTGTCTTGTAGGTGGGGTACTTGAGATGCGTAGCCACGCAGAGTCTGCAAATCCCTGTGCACACCCTGCCCCATCCCTACCGCCGCACCAATTCCAGCGCCTGCCGCCCCGCCACCTGCAGCGCCCGACAAAATACGACGCAAAATACCACCAGGAGTCTTTTCGCCGCGCATGTAGCCGTAAATGCCATTACTGACAGCTCCTACGCCAGCACCGATGGCCGCTCCACCTAGTGCGCGCGATTTGGTCAAATCACCCGTCAGGTAATGCTTCAGCGCCTCAATGTCGAAAGCCCGCTTTTCCCATCCGCAAGCCACCAACGCTATTTGTGCGGGCGACATAGCTAATTGGGACGATGCAAATATTCTGGTGGCTGCAGCAGACTCCCCACCGGATCACTACCGCGGGCGGCGCGGCGTGCTGCCATCCAGTTTTCGAGGTTGGACTGATTCGTGAATAATCCGATTCCGCCATTCTGCGAACGTGGCATGAAACTGGGTAGCGGTACTGCATCATCTGGGCGTATCACTGATCCGAATAAGGGACTCAGTCCGGCCGAAGACCGAATAGCGTCAATATCCGACGCAGATGTCGCCGGGCCGGTACGCCCCGGAACATACTGGGATGCATCCAGTTGTGGCGGAGCCTTTTGAAATCCTGGGCTGCCGAAATCCGGATTCATGTATCGGCTCTTCACGGCTGTTGGGCCGCGGTTGATATCGTAATCTGTGGGCAAATCCGCATACGCTGACAAATACTTCGGCAGCGATCCACCTGTTGGAAAAATCTTGGGAACCTCGCCTTTTGCGCGCTCTCCAGCTTGGACCTGCTCCCGCAAATGCTGCTGAAGATGCGGAAGGGCCATACCGCCCAGACCGCCACCCAATCCGCCGAGCAGCAAACCATTCAGGATCGACGGTGCCGTGCCGTTACGCTTGTCGCGTTCGGATGCGAACAGGCGGCGGATGCCCTGAATGCCACCCAACGATAGGGCACCGATGAGAGCTCCGGGAAGCGCGTTGGAAAAATTGGGAGCGGCCTGCTTGGTATGCTGAATCAGCGCCGTCTCGTGGTCGAGCGTGACGGCCGCTAGGGCCAACTTGGAAGGGGATGGACTGGACATTCCCAACTGTGGTCAAATTTTACCGCGCTGGCAAGCAGGACCATGTTGGAGCTAAAGGGGAGCGCTCCCGTGTGCCGGCGAGCTGGGACTCACCGGCACACGAGTTGTCGCTACTTCCTGACCGGAGGCATGGTGACCTCCAGCTGGCGCTCCGCCGCAGCGGAGCGATCCGCCATTTTGGCCTCTTCGCCCTTGTCACGGAACTCTGCTTCCGTGGTGGTAATTGCCCGTCGCAGGCAATCCTTCCTCCAGGCCTCCTCGGCCTTATCCGCCGCCAGGGCGGGCTGGGCCTTGACCCAAGCCTCCCTGGCCTTCTCGTCCGTCCGCAACCGCCACCACAAGGTGGAGGTTGCCTGCTCGAGCGGAATGGCTGCAACCATTCCGTGGACAGAGGCGATGGCCTCCTCTGTCTTGCGAGCGTCGAAGAACGCCCGCGTAGCCTCCCGGAGCTTCGGGGAGGCCATACTGTCCAGGGCACCCTGGACAGCGAGCCGGCGGATCACCGCCGGCAATGCTTCGAGCTGAGGCTCGAAGCTCTCCAGAAGCCCGACGATGGGCTTCTGGATTCGGGCCTGCTGCGCCAACAGGCCCGCGGCTTCAACCGACGCAGCCGCCTGCGCCCACTGGGCAGCAGCGGCGGCGTCGTTCTTCAGAAGCGCCGCCGAGAGGCGCTTCTGCAGGGTGGCCCGAATTTCTTCGGGTTGGAGGCTCACGGCCTCCGCGGCGGGGACTTTGGTCCCCTTGTCTGCTCCGCGGAGCAGACAGTCACCAAGAGCCAGCAGGCCGATGATGACGAGGATGATGCGTGTTTTCATAGTTTGGATGTCTGACATGAGATGCCGGGACGGAATTGTCCAAGCCGATCGGACACTTGGGTGGCCGTATCTCTCAAGGATATATGCCACCTTTCGGGGCATAATTGCGCTACTCGCCGGGTAGGCTGAGGCGCCCCGCGAAATGAATGAAGGGCAGTCCTTTTCGGACAGAAGTCCGCAACGTGTTTTCCAGCCAGTTCCGCCGATCCGCCCTGGTCGGTTGGGACTGGACGAAAGCCACAAATGGAATATCGCCCAACAGTTCCCGAGTATGCTTGTGGATCTCCGCCGTGATGACAGGCTCCGGTAGTGTCTGGAATGCCAGCGTCTCCTTGAGCAGATGTTCGGTCGGTGTGGTGCGGCAGTAGACGAGCCGCACCCACAGTGGATATCCGATCAACGACGTGACGGTACCCGCCTGAAGCTGTTTCGATACGTCCGTCAGGGCGTCGAATGCGTCCAGAAATTCGATCATGCGTTGGTGCGCATGCTGCTCCCTGGCGGCATATTCCTGCCGCTCTTTTTCTTCCGTGCTCAATACCTTGTCGGTGGGTTGGGTGGGTGTCATGGGGTGGTTTTGTTTTTGTTCCGGCTTGAAGGCTTTGCCTTCCGGTTGGGGCGGACGAACACGAATCCCTCGTCTCCGTTAGGCCACGTGCAGACATGCTTCAGTTCTGGGCGATTAAATGCCACACCGGCGTACTGCCAGTCAATCCGAATCAATGTCGCGCCGTATTTCTTTCTGGCGGCCTTCGGTTCCGTTGGCGCACGTTTGGCACGACGTACCAGCGTCCGCAGTTCGGCGATGATGCGGACTAATCTAGCGTCCAGCCTGAATCCATTATTCATGTCCGCGGTGATCAGGGCATAAATGCCCTGGCCAAGGGTACTTGGGGTGATGGGCGCACTTGTACGGCTGCTCTCCATTTTTCCACGTGCATTCTACTTGCGGCGGAAGGCATTTGAGTGAGCGGAGCAGCATCTCGAGCTTATCGAGCCGCTTTGTAATTTGGGTATATTGGCTATCGGTCATGATGGTGATTTATTGCTATGCGAGATTCATTCTGCTCCTGATACCAGCAGGCCGGACAGATCCAAGCATGCTGACGTCCCCGTCGAGCATGCCGCTCCGCAAAACGATCGGAACACCGACCGCAAACCATCCGGGGCTGTCCGCGTTTTTTACGCGGGCGCTTGGTCAGGCTGCTGGACATTTCAGAACGCTTTCGTCAATGGGTCCGATATACAGATGACCGCCGTGCTCAACCAATCCCTTCGCGCATGGCCACGTCTGGCGTCCATCCGGACACCACCGCACCTGCAACTGGCGTCCCGTGCAACCCTCGAGTCCGCAACGCCTAGCCGCGCCGGTCAGGAAGCCAAATTGCTTCCCGTCGCTGGACAAGATCCGGTTGGCATCACTGGTATCGAATTCCTCCATCGGTTCCGTATCCTCATACACCCAAACGGATTCGAGCCCAGCACGCCCCATTCCCGTCAGCGACATATCCCGGTATTCCCGGAATATCCTCAGGGCCTCCCGGCGGTTGTTTCCGAGATGCACCGTACCGATATTTCCGACCACAACTTCGTACTTCATGGACGGCGCTGTGAACTACCCAGCATCGCGGCTGCGGCCATCATCGATAAAGACAATGGCATCCGGCGCGTAGGCCAGGCAGGAGTGGTACCCGATACCGCCAACTCACGGCGCCGAGCTGCCGCCGCGGCGGCGCGCTCTCGCATGAGACGCTTGTTCTCTTCCCGCGCTTTCAACATGTTGGCTCGTTCCACCAACAGGCAGCACTTCTTGTACTTCAGCCCACTACCGCACGCACACGCCTCATTGCGTTTCTGTGCCTTGGTGCTCATTGGTTATCGAAGATGTACTGCACCCAGCCGGCTACCGTTCCGGCTTCCAACCGCACCGCTTCCTCATCGGGAATATGCAGGCAGAAATCCTCCTCCACCGCCATCGTGATTTCGACGACATCGAGAGAATCGGCCCCCAGATCGGCGAGCTTGGTTTCGGCTGTGATTTGCTGCGCATCTGCCAGACCGAGTTGCTCGACGAGCAGGTCAGCGAATTGATTCGAAATTTGTTCTGTTGTGAGAAGATCCATGTTGGGTTGATTTGAAATTGTTACGCGTGGGTGGAATTGAACCACCACCCCGAATCCACGTTCGATCCGTTTACTCCAGCTTCCGCTGGCGACATCCGGCCTTGGCCCTAGCAGCCTCACCGTTTCGTCAGCACGCGCACCGCCAATTAAGGCTGCTGCGCGACTTACGCAACCAGCACCTACGTTACTGGCGTGCCGTCGATGTTCATGCGCCCGGCCAGAATTGCCCGAAAATCTTTTTCCGACAGTCCGAGCAGCGCTTTGATGCTGCTCGCAAACGCCGGATTCGGTACAGGCTCCGGGAGCGTGATGGCACCGTATTTTCCGGTACTGGTCAGTGCCGGATCGAACAGACCGTCCTTGACGGGCTCCAGTGTGTTGAGCTGAACCATGTCGCCACGCTTCACCTCCAACGGACCATGCTGGTCCAGCAACCGGTCCGTAAACGGCCCGATGCGTAATTTATTCCCGCCAGAATGCGAAGTCGTGTTGTAGCCAGCCCCAGTCAGAAGAGCACGGAATTTATCCCATACGAACGGTTTGCCGGGTGGGCGCGGTTGCTGTCCGGCGCGAATTTCCCGCCAGAACTGATCGTTCTTTTGTCCCCGTAGGGTTGCACCCTCGCGGAGATTTTCATAGGCGCCGGCAGACAGCATCGTCTGGATCTCGAGCCCGGATAGGCGCTTCGCAGATCCGCCCGCCTGCGCGCCGCGTTGGGGCTGTTCCTGCGCATCATAGCCGGCCTGCCCGCGTGCATCCGCTTTAGACTCCGCGGTGTGGTGTAGACGCATCACCAGTCCCTCCCCGACCATGATCGGTTGGGCCAGTTTCTTGTTCAGCAGCGGATCAAATACTTCCTCCTCGGAATTCAAACCATGCTCGGCCAATTTTGCACGAACCATATCGATCCATCGCTCGCCTGGTTTTGTAAATGCCGGCACCTTGATGGGACTCCCTTGGGCACGAGCTGCCTTGCCGAGCAGCAACTCGAACAAGGTGGAGTTGTTGGCCCGGCTCGGAATCCCGGTTGGGTTGAGCAGGATCTCCAGAGGTTTACCGTCCGCGGTGCGAAGCATGTGCTGATCCGGGATGATGTGCGACAACGTGCCCTTCTGCCCTGCCCGAAAAACAACCTTGTCGCCAATGCGTGCCGGGGATGCGAATTCGATCAGTACCTTGGCCGTTCCATCTTTGGCGTGGGCCACGTCGACGACGCGCGCCGGATCCTTACCCTCCCACGTCTGCGTGGCATCCTGGCGGAGGGACTTGAAGGATTTGGACAGCGATCCGATTCCGAGATCACGAGAAGATGCAACACGCGGCGACGTAGCCAGCATGATGGGATCGCCTGGTTGAAGAATTGTGCCGACCCTGGCTACTCCATTTTCGTCCAGATTATCCAGCTGGGCTTTCTTGAATGTCTCGGGGAAAATGGCCGTGAAGTGGTCCTTGCCTCCGCGAACATTCCGATCGTATTTCTGCGCCAGCGTATAGGACTGGATGGTCGTCAGCTTGCGCGCCGCCGACTCCGACATGGCAATTGCGTCATCCATCGTGAAGCCTTTGTACGGTACCAGTCCGGTCCGCATATTGGCCCCCAGCGCAAGTGTTCCTTGCTGATCGGTAAAATTGGAAGACGCCAGAAGGTGGCCTTTCGTAACCTTCTGGCCCGCCTGCACTTTGGGCGTATTGTGGACAGCCGATTTGCGATTGAACGGCAGATTGTTGTAGAGCTCGATGGTGCGCTCCCCAGCCTTATCCCGCACCTTGATACCATCCGGCTCTACCTTGAGAATCTCCATGTCCTGATCCGCCCTGATGGCCCCGGCACGTTCTCCGTACAGATCGTCAAAAGATCGCCCCTGCTCATCTTCTGGATCCAGCGCCTGCACAAGCGGCGCTTCCGGATTCTGAAGTGGAAGGGCCTGATCGAAAAATCGAGCGCCGTAGAAGACACGCGGTCCGTTTACGGCGCTGAGGAGCGGCACTGCATTGGCATGAACGCCTATCTGGCGGGCAGGTGTTGGCAGCTCGTAATCGATTTCGTCGTCATCTACCTGCTGAATCTGATAATGCTTAACGCCTATGCGGGAACTCATGCGTCACCGTAAACCATTCAGCGAAAACGCGCACCCTCAAAGGTAGCGAGTCATATCGCCCATGGGCGATTGCTGCAGTTGCTGAATGACAAACGGGTCATTGGAAATCGAATTGAGCAGATCAGCCGACGGGGCCAGCTTGGGACTGAATTGCGCCATCTGATCCAAAATATTCGGAACGGGTCTGAATCTGGACAGCATGGAAAATGTGTTGTCGGCGCCAGTCGAGAAATTACTAACCCGGCTGAAACGCGAAATGGGCGGCGACGTAGCGGCCATCTGGCGCGGTGCATTACCCAGCCAATTTCGCAGCAGCCCTTTACCGATGGCGCTGAACCAATCACGACTCTCCGGCTGCTCGGGTCCGCGAAATACATTACCGAGATGAATTCCTTGCGGCGAATTCCTCAATGACTGCATCAACGGACTGGTGCCCGAAAAATGCGAAATGACGGCACCGGGTGCGAATGCGCTATCGGGTGGGGTATTCATGTCAGCCGTAAATCAATCGATTGTTGGTCGTGCTAAGCGGACCCTGTCCGGACGGCGTCGACAAAATACTCGGAGCTGTCTGGTTGTCTCCCATGATGGATCCCAGCGACCCTGTGATGGATGCCAGGACAGGACCGAGCACATCCATGATGCCGCCGCCATTTGATTGCGGAGCGGGCGCAGGTGCGGGCGGAGCTGATGCCGGGGAAGTTCCCCAGGCATTGGCGGCACCATCCTGGAGAATACCGAGACCTTTGAACAACTTACCGGGACCAAGGTTCATGGCCAGTGAGGAGCCGCCGCTAAACATGTCGCGCGCACCGCTCCACAAGTTGCTCCCGGCCTCCGCCAACTGCGGCGTGATTTTAGCGTTCAACCCATTGTTGGCCAAATTCAGAGCCGTATCGACGCCTCCCTGCAGGAGCGCCCCGCCAGTGTTCCAGGCACCTCGAGCCAGAGTGGCTGCAGGTGCCATCAGGCCATGCGCCAGCCAATTACCAGCCGTCTGAGTAGCCAGGTGCGTACCCTTACTGAGATTGCCCAGCGTCGCGCCCATCATGTGATTGAGGCCCGATTCGAGCGTGCCTGGCTCGTACTTCTTGGCACGCTGATCCCAAGCATTCCAGGTCGCATTACCGGTATCCCGCCAAGCGCCTGGCGCCCCAACGGTAGCCTCCACGAGAGGCTGAACGCCAGCCTCCGGATCTGCCATGAAATTCTTTGCTGAATCCCACATGGGACGGCCAAACAATCCTTTTCCGATATCCTTGGCGAGTTGCCACTTGGATGTTGGTTGGACGCTCGAAGGCGGCGCGACGTACGGACCAGTATGAGGTGGGATGACCGGCTCAGGAATAAGCGGAGCAGCCGCACGCTTGATCTGCAATTTCTGCGCCGTGCCCTTGATGAGATCCAGACCCTTCATGGCCCTGTCCATCCGGGATGATGGATTGCTCTGGCGCTTCTCGAGTTGTTCGAGTCGCCGCACCCACATGTCGTCCTTGAGCTTTTGGTTTTGCAGTTGGGACCGTTCAGCCTTCATCTGCTGCTCAGCCGCCTGGGCAGGATCCGGTCCAGGAGGCGGGGGTTCCGGTTCAGGCGGAGGCCCACCGCTGTAGGCTGCGCCGGTGACCATATTGACCATCGACATCGGTTTGATTGAAGCGCCGGTGCTCATTATTGGAGAGGAGTGTTGGCATCGGCTTCGTCCGCCGCCACGACAGCCTGATCGGCCAACGTGCGCTTTCCGGTGCGGCTCTTTCCTTCCGCCCGCAGACGGCGACGAAGATCGCGCGTGACGCGAGAAATAGCCGTAGGCGTCAGGTTGATCTGGTTGAACGGCATTTCGATCGTCGTCTCCTGATCGCCCGGATTACGGGTAGGCAACGTGACCTTGAGACGTCCACCCTGCTGGCCCGCGTTCTCCAGCGCCCTCACGCCCTTGTAGCCCAACAGACCAGCCAACCCCAGCAGCCCCGCTCCGCCGACCGCAGCTCCCCCGGCCAGCAATTTGTGCTTGCTGGCCATGTCGCCGAGTTGCGACAGTAGATTGGTACCGCCCTGTCCGGCCGTATCGAGGGCACGCCCAATGCGACCCTTATTGTCGGCCAACGTCATGCCCGCCTGGATGGCCAAATCCTTGGTGGGAACTAATCCGAGCAGGGCGCCACGCTCAACTGGGGAAATAGGTTTTCCGGGCTTGCCGGTACGCGTCAACGGATTGGACCGGAAAGCGTTGTGGAAGAGGAAGGAATTCACAGCACCACTGAACAGCCGCGCCCCTGCGTTATCCGTGGCATGTCCGTCCCCGTAATAGGCATTTGGATTGAATGCAACATCGGCGGCTACTGTTGGCAACAACGTGCGCAATCCGAACTTGCCGAGGCGCCCCCAATCGACTGCCTGTTTGATCATTTCTCCCATCGGGAAAGCTGGTGTTGATTTTCCAGACCGACAAGCGGCGCTTTTGTGCTGCACCGGGATATTCAATTTTCGCGCCAGTGCTAGGGATGGTCCGTTGGTCGGTACGATGAAGGCCCGGAATTCATCACAGGTGGCTCGCTTCTCGGCCATGAGGGTGCGGAGCGCCTGCTCGGCGTACCCCTGTCGGCGATATTCGGGTAGGACACCGATCGCGTAGTAGCCAATATTTTTCCCGTCCACTGGACGGTTCTGCAATCCAATGAATCCGACCGGCTCATTGGAAGCGCGTTTACGCATCAACCAGCAGCCCGCTTCCAGATTGTTCCGGTCCAACCCATGCGGCCAAAACTCGGGCGTTTCGGCGCGGATACGTTCCAAAATAGATTCGGCTTCTCGAGCAAGGGTCATGGGTAAAAAAGGTAACGTAATTGAAAAAAGAGGCAACCGTTGGTCCCGAGGTATTACCCCCGGGACCAACGGCGCAACGACGATTACTCGTCGTCACCGAGCCCGGCAACGAATGCCAGCTCGCGCTTCTCCGCCTCCATTTCCGACAACGCCTGCATCTCCAGCGCCTTTTCCTCCTCGGACATATCGACGTCCTCGAAAGGTGCGATGTCGTCGGCGTGGCGGGCCTGTGGGGCTCCAGACTCCATGACCTCGTCAGCCATCTCGCCCACCGGCGGAGCCTCCTCGATCATGACGGTGTCGGCGTCGGCGCCCATTGCGGCCTCGTCCATGGCGACGCCGAGGCAGTCTTCCTGCTCGGCGATGATGGCGCGGATAGTCGGTATGACCGACTTCTGATCGACTTCCTCAATCACCATCTCTTCCAGGTTTTTCCCCTGGACCTCCAGCCCTGCCTTGCTGGCAAAAGCCAGCAGGCTGTTGGAGAGATCCAAGTCTCGGATGAGACCGGGGAGGCAGGCTTGGGCCGGATCGACGGTCGTCCAATCCGTCGAGCGGATACCCTTGCGGATTACCACTGACGCCGGCAGTGCGTTCAGGAGCTTGCGCATCGCTGCGCGCCCCTGTTCGAAGGTCAAGTCCTTCGTCGCAGCATCGGCCACGACGTTGAACTTGGACCCATCCGCAACCGCCGGACTGACCAGCACCTCCGTGCTGGCGACGCTGGTCATGGTTTCGCCCGGAGTCCCATCCAGTTTACGGACGAGCTTCCAAACGAACAGCTTCTGCTTAGCGTCGTAGTTGTCCCCGAGTGACAACAGCGTCGGGGCAAACTGCCCATGACGATGCTGCCCCCACTGTGGGACCAACTCCCCGACCACCCGCCAGCCCTCACCGGCCATCGTCCAATTGGTCGCGCGGCTGAAGGTCGCCAGATGATCCGCCAACTCACGACGGAGACGACCGCTCGCCTCCATCTCCACGATGTCTTTTCCGCGGGTCTCGTAGAACGAGTCCGGTAGCGGTGTCCGCCAAGGCATCATCGCCCCGGCGGTAGAGACCACGTGGTGGAAACGGCGCAGCCAGTTCTGAACGAACTGGTCGGCCGGCCAGAGTAGACCATCCGAGTCCCGGTGCAGATTCAACCCTTTCGGATTGAACTCCGCCAGAGTCGCGCTCGTGGGCGATCCCGCCACCCAGGCACCCACCGCCTGCATGAGGCGGTAAATGGTGATGATGCGGCGGAAGGCCGCTTGCGCGACCGGCTTCGGCGTCTCCAGCCCGTCCATGGGCTGGATAGCCAGAGCCAGACTCCAATTGTCTGGGCTGGTATACCCCGAGATGATACCCGGCACGGCCGGGCCTGCCACTACCGTGCGCTCGCCGGATGCCTGGCGGGCGAACCGATTGGGACGCTGTTGCTGAAGAATTTCCTCCAACGTCGAGAGGTTGACTGACGCCACCCTGACAAGGGGGCGTTGAACTTTGTTACGATGTTGCATGGTATCAAAGGCGGTCGCACTGAGCCCCGCCATAGCTCCTTTTTCGGTTCCTTTCCGTCCGCTTCTCGCCCACCCAATGTGGGGAGTCGCATTCTTTTGGTCAGGTTCCAAATTGATTGCCGGGTCCTCGACCAGCGGCTGAAACTCGTCCCGTCCGTTTACTGCACCAGGGGTGTCAGAACGGTACGGGAGGGCGGCGATCATAAAGACCACCGCCCTGAGGGTCTCCATCTGGAGACCTGTGGGAGTCGCCCGATCGGGGGCGGCTCCTCGCGGGCTGGTTGCACTGGTTCGACAGTGTCCCAGATTTTCCGCGCGATCTCCAGACTTCACCGCAGGGCCTGAATGGCCATGCGCACCAGATATTCCTGGGTGTACATTGCTGGTCTGGGTTTGGTGCCTTTCTACCGGGCACCTGACGGTGGCGCGGATGCTCGCGACGAAAATGAGCAGCTGAGCGCGCCTTAATGCACGTGCCCAGCTGCTAGTTGGTCGAGGCTTACAGGTATGGACAGCCGAGCTTCTTCAGCAACTCGTTTTGTTCGTGCGTCGTACCCTGTTCAGTCAGATGCCCCCGAAGAGCCGCGACGGTTCTGTAGCTCCAAGCCAGTACGTCGCCAATATTAGTTCCGTACTGTGCGCTACATTGTTTCTCCAGCGCATCCAACAACAGACTGAACGCCAGCTCGGTGCTGACGCCGTCATCCATCAGCTTGGCGCGAGCGCGCTGCATCATGCGCGCACCAGAATCCGCAGCGGCGTCTGGCGACCTGACATGGAATGTCTGATCGCCATTATCCTCGACGAAAATATCCACAGACGGATTTTCGTCGGAGTGCGGAGCCTTCTCCACGGTTATTCCGATTGTCCGATTGGGTGCGCCCGTCTCGAATATGTC
>ERZ724522.793-NODE-793-length-18979-cov-4.186483_pt1 | contig 18979 bp, 13 predicted proteins | sample MGYA00376055_ERZ724522 | MGnify/ENA primary metagenome ERZ724522 (study PRJEB28724, sample SAMN07190884) | wastewater metagenome | isolation source: effluent of sewage treatment plant in Hong Hong | place: Hong Kong | collected 2016-03-17 ... | reverse complement strand
AAGCTATTCTGATAAAATGTATGAAATAAATCAAGAGTTGGCAGAAGCTGTTAATTCCGAGGAAAGACTAACAGCAGAACGCAAAAAACAGGATTTGTTTATGACAAAATCTATGTCTTATACTTCACAATTAGCTGAAGCTAGTAAAAACGCATCAAGTTTTGATGATGCTTTAATTAAAATTCAAAATTCAATGACAACAAAACAGTTTCAAGATTACACAACAGAATTAGCTAGTGTTGCTGGAACATATTCTGAAGATTTGAAACAGCAAGTTTTGACTGGAAATAAAGATGCTATGACACAGGCGTTAGCAGTTTCATCAGCACAAGCTCTTAAACAAGCCGGAGGTCAGGATTTTACAGCAAGAATTATGAAGGCTGTAAAAAATAATGATGTTAAACAGTTTTCCAGACTTCAAGAAAAAATGGCTAAAGAACAACAAAAGTTGGGAATAACAGATTCAACAATTGGTGATCCTATTGAAAGAGCAACAGATCAGATTAAAATATTAAATGAAAATATTGTTAAATATTCCAGTGCGGCAGTTATGTGGGCTGCACAAACTGCTGGATCAACATCTATTATGGCATTGTTACTTGGTACAATTGCTGCACAAGGTTATTTTGGAGTAGAAGCTTTAAGATCTTGGGCTGATGTGTTATTTAAAGGTATAAACATGTTTGGAACTGGTGCTGCTGGTACAACTGCAGGAGCCGCTGCGACAGGTGCTATAAATAGTCCTTGGATTGCTGCCGCTGGAACTACGGCTGCTGCAACAACTACTGCCGGAACTGCCGCTACTACTGGAGCAACAGTTGCTACTGCAGAGTCGGCAACTTTAGCTGGTGCCGGAAGTGTTGCAAGAATATCTCTTTTAGGTGTTGCTAAAGTTTTAGGAACAATAGGTGCAATAGCTGGAGCATTGGTTGGTCATGTTCAAGCTGGTGAGGAAGCAATTAATCATTTTGGTGTAGAATTAGAAGATTTAACAACAAGCCAACTTTATGCTTCTAAGGGTGCTGGATTATTAACAGGTGCATTAAACTTTTTAACATTTGGATTGTTTAATAATTTTCTTGGTCCAAGTGGAAGTTTAACTATTATGTTGGCTAAATTTAACCAAGTAATTCCTGTATTATCTTTAGTTTCGGCTGTTTTAGATGTTGTAACAGGTGCAATTTATGGAACTTATAAATTAATTGTAAATATTTTCTCTGGCTTCTTTGGAATGATAGCTAAAATTGCAAGTCCTTTTGTGATGGTTGCAAAAACAATAATTGAAGTTATTTCAGACATAATTTCACCATTTACAAATTTTGGAAATAAAGTAAGTGAAACAGGAACTTTGTTTGAAAATGTATCTTCTATATGGGGAGGAATTGGTAATGTTATTGGCGGCATATTTGAAGGAATAGGATCTGTTGTAAACTTTGTTTTAACTCCTTTTGCAAAATTAGCAAGTTGGTTGTTAAAACTTGCTGGAGCAATTAGATCCGGACTTTTATCTCCACTTGTAATGCTTTTTAATGGAGTTAAGAATTTCGTTTCTGGTCTTGTTGAAATTACAAGTGGTTTGTTAACATTAAATTTCACTAAAGTTTATGATGGAATAAAAAATATTGGTTTTGGTATAATTCAATCAATTAGTGCATTTATTTTTGAAATTCCAATAATGGTATTTAATGTAATTAAAAATATAATACCATTTATTTTAGATCTGGGATCTGTGATACTTGGTGTTTTCAAAAAATTAATAATTGATATACCAAAAGCATTAATAACGCTTCCATATCAAATTATAACATCAATAATTGATGGATTTAAATCTTTAGCAAGCAATGAATTGTTTGGAGATATATTCAAACCATTTTTGGAAATATTTGAACCAATTGGAGAAGGCGTAAATGCGTTAAAAAATGCATTTTTTGAATTTACCAATGCATTCAAACCTTTATTAAGCATATTTGATCCTTTATTCAAAATGTTTTCCGGAGGCAGCAAAACAATTAGTGAAAGCATTAGTTTGATGGGAATTTTTACATCAGTAATTAAATCGTTTTCTTTTGTTGTAGGTAACATAATAAGAGTCGTATTGTTACCTTTAACACTTACTTTTCAAACACTAGGTGGATTGTTGAAGATGGCAGCTTGGGGGATAAATCTTTTAAGTGAAGGTGTAAAATTATTAGTTAATTTAGTAAAGAAAACCGTAGATGCCATTATAAGTCCATTTACTTATTTATATGATGTTTTAGTAGGTCACTCCATTATTCCAGATTTGGTGACAGAAATAGTATTCTATTTTGCCAAATTGCCAATTAAAATCATGAGTTCATTATTTAGTATGTTGCCTAACATGTTGGGATTTTTTACAAATACTGTTGGAGATTTTGTTTCAAGCACAATTACTAATATAATTTCAGGATTTTCATCTTCAGGTATTGTTAGCATGATTACTGATCAATTTGTGAAAGCAAAAGATGCAGCAAGTTCCTTTTTCTCTGGAATATTTAATAAAATTAATAGTTCTGGATTAATCGAAAAGGGAAAAACAATTATATCTAGTGCTGGGTCCAAAATTGTCAAAGGCATTACTTTAGGCAAAGAATTATTAACAAAATTGTTTGGAAAAGGTGATGGAATTTCCGAATTAATAAAGGGCAATTTTGTTGGGGCTTTGAAAGAATTTAAAAATGGAATGCTCTCATTAATTCCAGAATTTAAATTTGTTTGGGACTTTTTTGAAAACAACATAATCTCTGGATTCAAATGGATGGGAAGTAAAATATCAGATGCTGGAAGTTGGATTTGGGAATCAATTTCAGAAATTGGAACTAGTATATGGAATGGATTCAAGTCTTATTTCGGTTGGATTCTTGGAGATGACATGGAGGCAAAAGCAGCAGAACGAGGAAACAATATTGCAAGTGGAGTATCACCAGTATACAAAGCTTCAGTTGCTGCTGAACAAAACATTGCAAGCCCTGCAAATACTCAAATTGCTCAAACAGCTTCTCTTGTTAGTGTTCATGATAAGGTTAAAAGAGAAAAAGCTGGAACCAGTAAGGATCAAGCTGTTTCTACTTTGGGAGAACTTGTATTTTTACAAAGTGATATATTGCATTATGCTATAGTTACATCTGAAGGAATAAAACAATTGGTAGAGCTATTACAGGGTGGTGGTTCATCTAGCGGAAACACTAGTGACATAAATCCAAGAAGTACTAGATCAAATAATAAACCTGTTAACTCTACTAATTATCACAAGTGGCAATTTGCTGGTTATGATTCAAATGCTAGTCAAGCTGTTGTGTCTGATGGGAGATAATAAATTATGAAAGCAACAAATGAAGTTACTGGACAGTTAACGCCAATTCCAGATTGTTATATTTATATCCCAAACTATGGAAGAATATATTTAAATTCTTTACCAGAAATATCTGACCAAAAAGGAGCTAGTTATAATGATGAAATTGTTATTGGGCGAGCAACTCCAATAAAAACTTACTCTCATTCTCAAATAAGATCTATAGGATTAACTATTCATTTATATGCTTTATCTCAACAAGAAAGTTTTGAAAATTTAAGAAAATTAAGAGCTATACAAAGTACGGTTTATCCAAGAAGTGATGATACTGGTGGTGCTCCATTTGCTCCACCAGTAATATGTAGCTTAAAATGTGGGTATTTATTTTCAAGCAGACCAATTTGTGTAATTTGTACTAACTATAGTGTTAAATATCCAACTGATGTTCCTTGGGACGAATTGTTATATTTACCAATTAAGTTTGATATTGATACAACTTGGGAAATTGTTTACAAAAGTAGTGAATTGCCAGGTCAAGATAAAATTTTAAACATATTTTCATAAGGAATAAAATGGCAAATAATATAGAACCAGCAAATTTATCATCAGACAGATTTGTCTCAGCATTGAGCAGATACAGAAAATCTTCTGTGATTTATTATTCTATTAATGACAGAAAATATACTACTTTTACAACTTACAAAAAACAAATAAAAACAACTGCCGGACCTAAAGATAGGTATATGGTCATTCCTCCGCAAATGGAATATAGACCAGACAGATTATCTAAAGAGGTATATGGAAGCGTTGATTTGTGGTGGAAAATATTAGAGGCGAATAACATAAAAGATATATTTGATTTTAAAGCTGGATTGAATATAAGAATTCCTAACAACATTTATTAAAAGGATAATAATGTCTTCTTGTTTAACTGGATGCATTGAAAGTTATCAATGTGGTGAGATTATAGAAACAATAGATGCAGCAAGTTCTGCTCCATTCATAAAAATATTCTTTTGTGATTCTGATTCGGAGGTGCCTGTTATATCTGTTGGAAATGAATCTTCACCACAGTGGGGAAATACAGCTATTATAAAATCATTTCAGCTTGGAATGTCTAATGGAATAGGTTGTACAGTTGAAATAATGGATGAATTAGGAGGTGCATTTCATTTATTTGTTGATAAATTACAAAAATGTATGGATAGAGCCGACAAAGAATCTAATATGGGAATTGTTTATGGATGGATTGTAACAGATTGTGATGGTATGGTTGGCGTAAAACAATCTGAGCCAGTTTATCTAATCCCAATTGATATAGAAGTAAATTTTTCTGAAGGTAGAGTTAAATTTATAATAACAGCAAACGATGTCATGCAAAATGTATTTACTGCACGTCATGATGAAGCAGAAGGTACAGATGATAACAAGGTTGCTTTAAAAGAAGCTATTGCAATGTTGTGTGAAAATAAAAGTCCAAAAATACAAGCTAGATTTATCAGAAAAGAAAAGAATGGATCTGAAACTACATTTAAGTTTAGATATGGTGGAGAAAAAGGTCCAAAAAGTGTATACACATCAGATGGACAAAATAAATTATCTGCTATTTATAGATGGCTTGAAAATTTCATGACTGATAGAGATAAAGGTATTATAGCAAGATATAATCCCACTTATTGTAACCAACCAACGATTGATTTTATTGAAGATGTATCATTGGGTTGTGATGAAGCATCAGATTGTGAAAATGTAATTGGCACTTACATAATAAATGGATCTACAAAGTCACCTGTTATTAGTTTTACACCAAAAATAAATTTTATAGCTTCATTTTCTGCAATGACAAGTGGTGGTAACTCTGGGTCTAGCGAGAGCGGTGGTGGTGTGAAACAAGAGAAAAAATGTAAAGTACAAACTCCAGAAACTGGTATTACACAAAGCAATGCGCCAACTAAAGTTGGACGTGATGTTTATGGACCTAAAGATAATGTGAATAAAAGTATGGAAGCCAAAGCTGCTTACGTTAAAGCACATGCTATGGAAAAGATAAGTGCAATAGAAGCTGAATTAAGAGTTCAAGGCGACCCAAGAAAAGAATTTAATCATCCAGCATTATTAGTTGGTAAAAAAATATCATTAGTGGTTATTAACCCGTATACAATATTAGGAAATGGCTGTGGTGATTGGTTGGCAACTCCGGCTTGCAATGATGTATTATCAAATAAATCATGGCAAATTTTGGGATGTGATCACTCAATTAAAGAGGGTTCTTATGTAACAACATTTAAGTTAAGATTAGATGCTCCTGGCATAAATGTTAATCCAAATGAACCATTTGGAGGACCTGGTGGTTGTGGATATATACCTTTAAACTCTTGTTGAGACACATTATATGGAAAAATTATTTGATACTATTGGATCTTTAAATGATCGATTAAAATTATTAGAAAATAGATTTTCTGAACTTGGCTATGATATGACAGCCATAGTTCAATCAGAATATAAAAAGAAATGGAAAATAAAACCCCAAGCTGAAACTATGTTTGGTTTATATACGGCGTTGTGCATAGACACAATTGATCCTTGGAAACAAAATAGAGTTAGATATTTTTCACCATTATTAACTAAACCAGGCACACCAGTTAAAGCTTTACCGTTTGCAAGTGCAATATCTTCTGCTGGTGGTTTTGATGATTCTGGTATGTGTTGGGTTCCTCCTGCTGGAAGCACATTAATAATAATGTTCGAAAATGGAAGTAAAGACGCTGCCTTTTATCTTGGAACCACTTGGCACAGAGATAGAGGACCAGATGGTGGACATAATTGGTCTTACAATATTGATGAATATTATAAAATTCATGAAGGTACAAGAAAAGGATATTTAATTGGACCAAATGATGGTTCTCAAGTTCATTGTCAATGGAACACCGAGAATTATAATGGTTATGATATTGATTCAATTCAAGATTTTGAAAATGACGTAAATGCTCAAAGAAAAATAACACATCCAAACATTTATGGATTTAAAACTCCACAAAAGCACATGATTAAAAAGGTAGATGGAGATTATAAATGTAACCACAAAGGAAAAAGAATTGAGATATTAAGTAGTTGTGGGAACCATATGATTTTCAAAGATGATCATTTGCATTCTTCAAATACAATAGCACATCCATCTTGTGGTTCAACTGGACAAGAATTAAGTTGTGTTGATTCTGAAGGGAATCCAACAGAAATAACAGAATGTGGTGGAGAAATAGCAGGTGGTCATCCATCAACCCCAGAAGGTACAAAATATGGATTGGATTCAAATAAAGGGAGTAATCCTTATTTCAAACATCAAAACGAATGTAGACCTTATAAAGGACCAGGAACACCTCAAAACAACAAAGTAACTTTACCTCAAAGTGGAATACAGATGTTATCTTGTTCTGGTCACACATGGATATTTGATGATTCAGTTGAAGAACCTTCTGGAATACCTGATTGGGAGCGTTCCACTAAAGATTTTGATTTTGGTTGTAATGATAAATTTTTAGGTAAAATTAAAATTATAAGTGCTACGGGTCATGAGTTTGAAATGAGTGATGAAGAAGAAGAAAGCAAATTAAGAGGCAAAAATAATTATATTAGACTTAAAAGTGCGTGTGGAAATAAGATAGAATTGAATGATCACACTATAGGCGCGGAAGGTTGCAAGGGTAGTCCTCCTAATTTAGCAGGAGAAAAACGTGGCGTTTTAATACAAAGCACTTCAAATCATACAATACAATTATGTGATGAAGATAATGAACAAAGTTCACCATGTAGAAAATCAGGTGGCGAAATAACTCGAAAGGCAAAAAAAGGATTTGTTAGAATAAGAAGTGGTTATGGAATGGAATTCTTAATGAAAGATCAGGATTCTCAAGAGGAAACTAAAAATCAATATTTGCAAATTTTTAGTCCTCAAAAAGACAATAAAGATCGAGGACCACATATTTTAAGATTTCAAGAAAAAAAAGACGGTCCAGGATTGATTTTTCTTAAAGTTGGAGGAAATTACGTTTGTTCAATTTATGATAATTATTATACTACAGTTGGCAGTTTGGATAAAAATCCAGCAGATAAAATTACAATTGTTAGTAAAAATAGTGTAATTCAATCGGATAAATACTATTATAATTCGGCAGAAGTACATGCGTTTATGGCTAAAAAAACCATATTGTTAATGGCTGGAGAGGATTACAAAAAACCTCCAACCGATACTTCTGTTGATGGTCAGTCGGATGGTTGTATGCCATCAGTTTGGCCAGTATTATGTTTAACTCCTAAAGGCGTTACTATAAGTGATAGAGTTTATGTATCTGCATCAAAGGATGCAGGATGTGTAGATATTACTCATTTAACACCTTTCCATTCTTGTACAGTAAATTCTACTAATAGTTGTGGTACTTAATTATGAATTATTCTGGTCATCCATATCCTGTTTTTAAAAAATCTCAGGGATTATTGTCTTCATCAAAGAATCTTGATAAGATTAAATCTAACATTTTATGTATATTATTAACTAATCCAAATGAAAGAGTAATGCTTCCTGAATTTGGAACGCCATTAAGAAGCTTATTATTTGATCCAAACGATGATGTTTTAGCTGATAATGCTAGAAATATGATAATAAATTCCATAAAAAGATGGGAACCAAGAATTGTTGTTCAAAGTATAGATATAAGTTCTGGTGTTAATGAAAATTTAAATTATGATACATCTAGTGATCATGTTTTGTACATAAGTATATCATTTTCTGATCCGGAAAATATAAAAGAAATACAGGAATTGAATTTAGAATTACCTTTATCGACAGGAAATAGTATATAATGACATGCCCAATAGATATAAAGCCTTTTTCTCAATCTGAGATATCGCAAAAACCAAATATATTTAATTTACAATATACAAATCAAGATTTCAATTCAATGAAGTCAAGATTAGTAGATTTCATTCGAGAAAGATTTGGAGCAAACGGAACTGTTCTTCCAAACACCTTTAATGATTTTGTCGAATCAGATATAGCTATAATGTTAATAGAAAATTGGGCTTTTTTGGCAGATACTTTAAGTTTCAAAATTGACCAAATCGTTAATGAATTATTTATTGATTCAGTGACAGAAGTTGAAAATGCTTTTAGATTATCTAAGTTAGTTGGTTTTCAACCAACTCCACCTATTGCTGCTAGATCAAAATGGATAGTTCAATTAAATAATGTATTTACAAATGATGTTGAAATAGAAACGCCATACAGAATAGATATTCCTGGTCAAGATAGACCTACAAGTATTGAATTATTTGCAGCAGATAGTAATTTTATGCCTTTATTCGATGAACCAATTATAATTCCTGCTGGTCAGAAATTTAATAAAAGTGTTGTTGGCGTAGAAGGCAGAACAATAGAGGAGGAATTTTCAGGTAGCGGACAAGTTGCACAAACAGCAACATTATCATTTTTACCAGTAATTTATGATTCAATCAGAGTCGAGATCGATGGTGCGACTTGGAATAAAGTTGATTATTTTACTGATTCTCAACCAAGAAAAGAGTATAGAGTTGAATATAATTCAAACTATCAAGCGTTTGTTATGTTTGGTAACAATAGAACTGGTTTAATTCCATCAAATGGATCTAGAATTAAAATAACTTATAGAATTGGTGGTGGAACAATCGGAAATATAGTAACAAATTATGTAGAGACTCAAGGACAAGTTGTTGTTCCTGGATTGGACTTTACAGTTCCAGTTACATATAGAAATTATAGTAAAGGCGAATTTGGATATAATGGAGATGGAATTGATGATATCAGAAGAAAATTACCAAAATGGATTAAGGCTCAAAATAGAGCGGTGACAGCAGAAGATTACAAAACATTAGCTGATCAATTTATCACTCCATATTTTGGTCAAGTAGGAAAATCATCAGCAGTATTAAGAAATCATGGATGTGCAGGAAACATAGTTGACTTATACATTTTGTCAAAAGATGGTGATAACTTAACAAATGCTTCAAATGAATTGAAAGTTGCATTAAATGAAGAAATTAATACAAAAAAAATGCTTACTGATTTTGTTTGCATTAAAGATGGAGTTGTAAAATTAGTTGATGTAAATGTAGATTTAACTTTAGATAAATTTTATAAGAAGAATGAAAAAGAAATAAAATCTAATATTTCAAGAAGAATTAATTCCTTTTTTTCTTTAAACAATTGGGATTATAATCAAGTATTAAAAAATACCGATTTGATCAAAGAAATATCTGATGTTAAAGAAATACAAAACATACAAATAATGTTTACTTCTGAAGAAGAATCAAGCGATATAATTATTGTTCCAAAATATTATGAAATAATAAGACCAGACATAGTCACCTTATCTTTTATTTACAACTAGGTTAAAAAATGATTTTAGAAAACACAGAGCAATCTCTTAAAAAAATAAATGATTTTCCATCAATATCTGACAATGTCTTGATAAGACTAATGTGTCCAGATTCTACTGGGTGCTTAACAAGTGATCCTTTAAAGTTAAATAATTTTACAATTTATTATGTAAATAGAAATTATTCTAATAATTCTACAAAATATAATAAAAACACATATGATGAAGGAATTAAAACTAAATTAGATTTAGCTATTAAAAACGCATGTATTAATCCTAGTTTGGATAATTTGGAAAAAGTAGAAAAATTAAGGTTGGATTATAATAACAGTTTAAATGTTAGCACTTTTTATTACTCTGATGCAATTTCTGTTCTTTCAATTGGTAATGATGAAGAAGCTGCTTGGGATCAAAATTACACATCTAATTCTTTAGTAAAGCATATAACAAAAGATGAAAATGATGAAGATGTTTTTGGAGTATTTGAGTATATCTGGCAGCCTTTTGATATGCGTGAGGGAGATTACTTTATTTGTTGGACATGGACTCCAAATTCTTCTGGATCTAAACTATCTGATCATTTTCATTTTAATTTAGCGGGTAGTACTTTGTTAACAACAAGTATACCTACTCATTTTACTGATAAAACTAAATACGAAACATTACTTGATCGATATACGCCAGAAATGTTTAAATTAAAGATGTCTCCTAAAGACATGACTCCAGAAACAATACAGGAATTAAATAGATCAGTAGCTAAAGGATTTACTTTTTTAGAAGACTTTGCAAATCAAATTGTTGATTTAAATGATGCAAATTCAACACATGAATCTTTTCTTCCTTTATTGGGAAATCTTTTTGGAATAAAATTAAGAACTAATGATCCCACTTTGTGGAGACGACAAATAAAAGAAGCAGTTAAATTGTCTAAAAAGAAAGGAACTTATGATGGATTAAAAGAAGCTTTATTGCAAGCTGGAATATCCCTTAATAAGTATACTAAATTATGGCAAGTTTCTTCTAAGTACACATATCAACAAATGTTTAATTATGAAGGTGAAAATAGTTTTTCGTTAGACAGAATTTCTTTTGATATAGAAAATGATAATTTTGAATTATATTTAAGAAAATATAATTCAAATGAATGGGAATTAATAGATTTATCTAATATAGAATTAGATATAGATGAAAATGGAAATCAAAAAATATTAAATTGGATTGGTGAAGATTTAGAAATAAATGATTCTATAAGATTTGTCTATAAAATAAAAGAAATTCCTAGTGAAGATGAACAAACAATTGAATCATATGTTAGATTGTTACCTTTAATGGACAATCGTGATGAAAGAGATCAAGATTATCCTATCAAAAATTGGAATATAAGATTAATTGAAGAAGATGATGTAATATTTGATTCAATAATAAATGACAAACATCCATTTTTTGAAGATGTAATTTATGGTAAAATAAGAACAGAATTTCCATATAGTGAAAACATATACAACATGGATGAATATAATGGAAGCATAAGAGATTCAACTTTACCTTGTGATATAGATAAAGATTTTATTGATATATGTCATTCGTGTTTAAGTAGTAAATTTTCAGTTGATTTAGAAATAGAAGATATATCGACAAATAGAATATTGGAAGCATTAGACATCATTAAAGAATATACTCCTGTTCATGCAATGCTTCATTCTTTAAATTTATCTGGAAGCATAAATGAATTTGTCAAGCCACAATTAGAAAAAATAGAAGCGTTAATAAAATATGTACAAAATGAATTTACGGTTGCTGGCAATGCTCAAACATCATTTAATCGTTCAATGGAATTATCATCTTTAATAAAGAGAAATGAATTAGCAAATGTTTCAACTGTAGCAAGTAATGTTTCTTGTACTGGAGTTAATGAAAAAGTAGAGTTATATTGTCCATCTTTAAATTTTAATGATTTACCAATAACAAGTAATTCAAGTTATAAATTTATTGAAATATCTAATACTTCTTTAAATCAAGGAAAATACAGTATAGGCAATGTAAATTACAATAAAATTGAAGTAACAGAGGATATTGATAATATTGTTACGCCATTGAATAAATCTGCTTTTTCTTTTGATTTATATAATATTATTGCAGAAAAAAACAGTATTATAATTAATAAAGATAATTATGTTACATTTTCTGATTTAAATCAAAATTTTTCAAAAATTAAATCTAATTGGGACGTTGTTTATGATTCAGATTATTATGGAAATGAATGGAAATTATCAATTCCAGCATATTCTTCTGTTTATATAATAAAAAATATATTACCTGATAATACAATATTGATTGATGATGCAAGTTCTTTGCCAACATCAAATGTTTCAAACATAAATTACAGCATATTGGATGATTTAAACAATGTTGTTTTTACTAGTTCTTCTGGTTCTTTAAAAATAAAACAGAGAGGAAGAGTAAGTTTATCTGGAACTGTATCATCTAATGGTAATAATTTTACGTTAACAGATATTAAAAAATTAATACAAAACACTCCTTCTAATTATTATTTATTATATAATAATTCAAACAAATATCAATTTGATAATTTCGTTAATGGATCTGATACTGAATTTTATATTAAAAACTGGAATTTAGGTAATGTTTCATTATCTGGAACACATCAACTTTTACACAAAGTTGTAAGTGATACTAGGGGATATTTTAATTATTCTGGTATAAAATTAACAACATCTATTAATTATGAAACTAATTTAAATATTCAAAATGGAGAAAATGCGGATACTTTATATCCAGCAATTGATTATTCTGGAATTTCTTATACCGAACAGTTAAATAATAACTCATTTAAAGAAAACTATTTAATATTAATTGATAATGATTATTATATAATTAAAAAAATAGATGGTAATGATATATGGATAGAAGGACCAGAAAAAGAATTAACTTTGGCTGGTGACAGTTTAAATATTGACATTCTTAAATATTCAAAAACTCCAGTTTTTATTGAAGAAAGAGAATACCCTCCAACTTATGCATTAAATGCAGATTCGTTAGATAGAAATGGAGTTAATATGATTTCAATGTCTGAGATTGATGTTTCATCTTTAACTTTAACTGTTTTAAATGCAAAAGATGATCAAATCATTGAAACTGTAAATCAAAATGAAGGAATAAATTTTCAAATTACTAACTTAAATGGTGAAATCATACAAGGAAATATATAATGATAAATGTAGAAACAAAATCTATTGGCACAATACAAGCTATAATTAGAGACAAAAATTTAAAAATAAAAGAAACAATAAATTTTAATAACAATTTATTAAGAAACGGACGAGAAGCTTTAGCATCTTCATTAGCTAATCAAATTGGAAATTCTTATGATTTTTTTATTTCCAAAATGGTTTTTGGAGATGGTGGCACTTCCGAGGGCATTCCTAAATTTGTAAGTTCAGACAGAATAGGATTGTATGGAATGACAAAAGCATCAAAAGCTGTTGTATCAACTGTAGATCCAAATTTGAAAAATCAAGTAATTTTTACATCTATTTTAGATTTTGATGATGCAAATGGAGTTTCATTAAATGAAATGGCTCTTGTAATGAATAATGGTAAGCTATATAGTATGGCAACATTTGGAGATTTAAACAAGACATCTTCTATACAAATAACATGGTCTTGGAGAATATCATTTATATAATTAAAAAAGGAATAACATGCCAAATATAGATTCAATTTTACCAACTAAACACTCTGGGGATCAACCATATCATGCTGATTATGATAACATACCTTTATCTGCACTAGAAGCTAGAATTGATTTAGTAAATAGAGCATTAGATCAAGTTGATGAAATTATAAGAAATTCTTCTGGAGTTTCTGGCAACTTGTCAGCGAGATTAAATCAATCTATTAATCTTGATGGAAGCTTAAAAAGCACAGCAATTGATGAAGCAAGTCACAAAATATCGCAACATATTGAAGATGATGATGGAGTTATAATGACTCCAGAAGAGCGTGCCAAATTAGCAAATATTCATGATAACGCTAATGTTTTGAACATAACAGTTAATGAGCTTGCAATTACTACTGAATCAATTAATTTAACAAATTCAGATTCTGTAACTTGGTCTGTAGAGTCTCCAAATATATTAAAAGCAGAATTTGCTTTTCCTGCTTCGGCTGCACACAGACATTATTATTCTTTAATTCCAGTGCATTTTTCTTTATCTACACCTGATTATAAAAAATATAAAACAACATCTGTTTCAACTGCTTTTGTTGAAGGAAGTTTAAGAGTTTATATTAATGGAATTAGAATATTCGAAAATCAAGAAGTATATGTTTACAATAACATTCCTTCAAATAGTTGGATAAAAACAAAATTCACACCAGATCATTCAAATGGATTATTTGAATTAAATAGAAACTTAACAAGCAGCGACATTATTACAATTGATTTCGATACGGAACTTATTTAAATGTGTAATTTGTTAGATATGGGATTTATTATTTTATCAAATAATCCCAATTTTGGAAATTTTAAATATACATATAATTCCATAATAAACAATTACGGAAACGATTCTTTTATAACATGTGTTTATTCTAAAAACACAAAAGAAAATATAAAATTATATAAGGAATTTTGTAAAACAAATAAATCAAGCAATAATGTAGCAGAAATGTTAAATGTTGGAATTAATTCTTCTGAGAAAGAGTGGAATTTAATTTTATTTGAAGGAATTTGGTTAAAACAAAATATAGATAAAAAATATATTTTATTTTTAGAAAACGAAAAAGATATAATTTATCCATTGATTTATGAAAAAAATATTAATAATGTTTGCTATAAAGCATACAACAATTTTTGGGAAATAAATTTTAATGGTCTTTTTATAAACAAAAATGCTTTAAAAGAAGTAGGATTATTTGAAAATAAAGAAAATTGGCAAAAAGATTGGGCTTCTAAAGCAACAAATTTGAAATATAAATTTAAATCAATACTTGGAGTTAAAATAATTTAAATTTTATTGTGAATATAATTCCATCTTTTATGCATTTCGCCTTCATCTTTTTTAACTTTTTTCAAGTATAAAAATAATTGGTCCCAATTTGGGAACATGAATTCCAAGGGAACTATTCCAAAATACCAAAATGGAATTTCTCCAATATCGTTTTGATCTGTTACTAACAATGTTGGTTTTTTATTTTTATTTGCATGAATTATTTCATGAACAGTACCAACTGTTGGCACTTTATGTGGCAAATAAGCTATTAAAAAATCGGATCTATCAATTATAGTAAGATCTTTATCAATACATTTTTTTGCAGCATTTTGTATTTTTTCATATTCTTTTTTATTTTTATGTTCTTGATATTTTTTCATCCATTGTTGTTTTGGATCTTCAAATGGATCAAAAACATTAAGTTTAAATTTTTTTTCTAACTTTTCAGTAATTTTAGTACGCCAATTTTTTTGATTTTCATCAAATTGTATTGGACCAGCTAAATAAACCATTCTGTTTTTTAAATAATTCATAATTCACTCTTTAAAAATAATTTAAAATGATCAAAAAAAACAATATTTTTAACTAATTTAATAAATAAATTAGGAGAAAAAATGACTTTAGATCATTCGGTTTTAATCAAAAATATTGATAATATTGTATCCTGCAATTCATCTGATAGACACAGTTATTTCCAACTAAGAAATTTTTTAGTTGGAAAAGAACCGACAATTCAATCCAAAATGTGGAGATGCATTAAAGAATTAAAAGCAAGAAAAGAAACAATAGATTCAATTTTTTTAGAAATAGAAGAAATACAAGATAACATTGAATTAATTGATATTAATTTAAATAAAAATAAAGAAAAGTTTCTTGTTGAAGAATATGAAATTAAAATAAATGAAATAAAAAAAAGAAAATTTGCAAGAAAGATAAAATCTTTAAATAATAAAAAATCTGAATTAGAATTTAAATTAAAAAGTTTATTTGAAGAATGTGATTTTTTATCTAAAATGTTTTTTACATTAAATGAAAAAGAGCAACTTAAAGATCAAGATGATCCAGAAGAAAACATTAAATATTGGAATGCTAAATTATCTCAAGAATTTAATTTAAAATTAATGTTTGGAAATCAAGATATAGAATTAATTAAAACAATATTATCACTAGATAATAATTGTGATATTAAACAAAAAATAAATTTATTAATTCAAAATACAATTGAAAAAATGGAAAATAAAAATGACAACAAGAATATCGAGTCTTAGTACAGAAAAAGAAAATGGAATTAATTATCAAGTTGGAGATTTATCTTTATTTCCAGAAATATTGGATGATACAAAAAGTTTGTATATAGTTTCAAATAATGCTGAAACTTTTTTGTCTCAAAGTATTCCTTATAATGGAAAATATGTAATCGTTAAGGATGCATCAAATTTTCCCGCATATGGTATTATTAAAGTATGCAACAAAAACAATTTAGATAATTTCGAATTAATATATTATGATAAACGTAATAATAACACATTTATGAATCTTGTTAGGGGATTTGCTGGCACTAGACAAAGTGCTTGGCAAGCAAATAACGTAACAATAAGTAATCCAGTTAATGCCGAAACGCATAATGCATTAAAAGATGCTGTTTTAAACATTCAAAAAAAACTTGGTGTAAAAAACATTCCAGAAACTGATAGTTTAAATCAAATTTTAAAATCATTGGAATCAAAACATCTTGCTCCAAAACCAATATTTCGATGTTATCCATTAAAAGGTCCAGCAGGAACCAAAATTAGATTTCAAAATTTTTCTAACAATCAAGCAATTAGATTTTTGTGGGATTTTGGGGATGGATCTGTTTCTTCTGAAAGAAATCCGACTTATACGTATGAATCAGAAGGAATTTATACAATTAAATTAAATATGATTACTTCAACTGGTGCTCATGGAATTAGTATTAAATCAAATTATATAACAATATCTAACTCTGAAATACAACCTTTTTTTTATTCCAAACTAATATCAAGTACTTCTGAATCGCCTGCAACTTTTGAGTTTGTAGATCAAACAGATGGAGATATTCTCACTAGATATTGGGTTTTTGATGATGGAACAAGTGAACAAGTAGTAAATCCTAATATTCACAATATTCAACACACTTATGTAAAAAGTGGAAAATATACTCCTTCATTATTAATTGTATTTAAAGATCAAAGTAAACAACGTGTGTTTTTACAAAAAAGTATAGAGGTTATATGATTCCAGAAGAATTTCAAGTGAGTAATTATCCTGATTCATTAGATTCAAATGTAAATTTATATGAAGTTCATGACCATTTAAGAGTAAAGCTTATAAATGATTATGATCCTAATGATAATGTGATTTCAAATAGAACAAAAATATATGTAAGTGGTGATATTTCTAATTTTCCATCAAGTGGAATTATTACACTTACAGATCAATGTAATGATTCAGATTCAAGAGCTATCAGTTTTTTTTACACAAATAAAGGATCTAATACATTTGAAGGATTAAGTCCAACACCAGAATTTGAAAATAAAAATATAATAATAAGATCTAAAAACATTACTTTTGTTACGCAAAACGTGATGGCTCAACATCATAATTCAATTAAAGACGCAATTATAGCAATTGAAGAATTTGTTGGAATTAAAGGTAATGTTGATGAAAAACCTTTTGGTGAAACTATGGAAGGAAGAATTAATTTTCTTAGAAAATTAGTTTTATCTCCAAAAGCTTGGTTTAGCTCAGATTTAAATGTTGGATTAGTACCACTTACTGTAAAATTTAAAAATGAAAGTTTTAGATTAGGAGAAGATTCAACAAATAATAATTATATAAATTTTATTTGGGATTTCGGAGATCAAACAACATCAAATATCGAAACCATCTCTGTGTCAGAAACTGTACCGATTTCATATACAGATGTATACGTTTCAGATATTGATTCTGGTTTTATAGAAAAAACATATACTAAAGCTGGTAATTACACCGTAAAACTAAAAGCTATTAATGAATTTGGAGAAGATGAAGTAATATTTGAAAACTTTATTAATGCAAGAATAGAAAGTCCTCAAGAAGCAATAATTAACATTGCTGCATCCTCAAAACAAACATTAATTCCAGGATCGCCTGTTGGTGGTCCATATGTTCAATATCCAAAAATAAGAACAAAAACAGATGAACCAATTGTTTTAGAAATACAAAATGGTATAAATTTATCTACTGGTCGTTCTTATGGAGGAGAAGAATTAGATGTTTGGGGAAATGCAATTGATCCAATAGAATATTATACATGGCAACTCAATGATGATTTAGAACACATTAATGATAAAACAACAAAAGCTATTTATAGTATGGGTGGAATATATGATATATCATTAAGATGTGATACTCAATATGGAGCTTATAAAATAACAAATTATTTTAATTCAATTGATGTAATTGAAGATAAAAATCTTTGGCTTTTTAAAAAGAATGGATCAACTTTAAATTCAAATGAATTTGGTTTAATTAGTGAAACATTCAAAACAAGTTCAATAAATCACACAATAATAAGAGATTCTAGTTTTTTAGATGATACAAATAATGAAATTCAAGCAAAAAGAGAGTTTGATAGAAACGTTGGATTTACGCCTAATACCAACTTGGGTTCTGGAAGTAAAGGTAATTGCTTGGTTTATTACGCTGAAGGAGGGGATGAATTTACTTCATTGTCTTCACAAAAAATAAAATTCATTAATTTTAATGGATTTAATGAAGTGTTTTTTGATGAATCAACCACTATAAGCAGACCTTGGAACTGGATAGGATTTCCAATAGAAGATAAAATATATTTTATTTTAGGAGTAGATCCTACATCTAATTTAAATGAAAATAAATCATATCAAACAGAAGATGTATTAAATATTAATGGAAGTATTGTTTTAGAAGATCAAATCAATTTTATTAATCCAAATAACTTTATTAATGGAGCAAATGAAATAATAGAACACATCACTTCAAATTACATAGATGGAGAACCAGAAAATGGTCGTTTTGCTGTGTACAGATCTGCTGTCAGAAATAATACTGGTTATTTTCTAAGAAATGATGGAGTTGGCACATTCTTTAAAATAAAAGAATTCTATAGAACAGAAGGAACTGTAGATAATCCAGTAACCAACATAAGAAAATTACAAGATGTTTCTGGTACTGTCAAATTAGAGGGTCAATTAGTTAATTTAAAT
>ERZ724522.792-NODE-792-length-18987-cov-12.573051_pt1 | contig 18987 bp, 37 predicted proteins | sample MGYA00376055_ERZ724522 | MGnify/ENA primary metagenome ERZ724522 (study PRJEB28724, sample SAMN07190884) | wastewater metagenome | isolation source: effluent of sewage treatment plant in Hong Hong | place: Hong Kong | collected 2016-03-17 ... | reverse complement strand
GATAAGTCGGGCGGAGGATACCAGATCTTCTGTAAGTAGTGTAAATATCATAATAACCTCCGCCCCTTCACCTATTGACCCCTGAATTTGGCTATCTTAGCCACAGATTCGGGGTAGGCTTCTTCAAGAACTCTCTCAACTTCAGAAGAGCCCCCTCTGGCATCCTTGAGCTGCTGCTTCATAGCCTCAACTTGAACCAGAGCCTCCATAAGGGCTGTTTTAAGTCCCCTTAGCTCTGTATTTTTGGTGGAGAGGGTAGCGTGTTGGTTCCTAATTTTCTTGTTCTTAGACTTGAGAACATTCTGAAGGTGAAAGATCTCTCTCGTAAGGCGTTCTACTTGGCTAGTGGCGGTTTCATTTAGTTTCATTTGGTTTCTCCAATTAAAGTAACAACTACAACAAACATTAGCATCTTCTCTTAGCCCTGTCAATGATATTGGGATGTGTTTTAAGGGAGTCCCATCTATATGGAAATTCTCAAAACACCCCCAACAGCAAGCCTGGGGCAGGTTAAAATGACTACAAAACTCAGTACACTTCATTGATGCTTTTCTCAATCAGGTGTAGAAGTACCCCGTCCTCTACATAAAAGAAGTCTATAGGATTGCCTAAGGCGTTGTCCAGCATCTGACCAAACCGAAGGGCAGGAGCTTTCTTCCATAATTCCAGAAGCTTGGTCATAAATTCCTCTTTCTGGGCATCAGTAAAGCACCTACCATTGGCTTTAGCCATACTGTGAAGGAACTCGCTTATTTCATTGTTATCCATTGAGTATCTCCATATAAGACTCAGCCAGTTTGGACTCCCTATAAATCTGCTCCTCAACGTGGTCTATAATAGACTTATTGTGTTCTAGCCCAGCATGGGGAATGATGGTCACCTCGGTACATCCCTTCTGGTAGGTGCTATGAATAACACCTTTCCACGTAATAGTCCATCCCCTGCTCTCAGCGTATTTGTGTACTTCCTGCATAGACTTGTAAGGAGATGGTCCGCTTAGCTTTGTAACTAATAGGTAAACTCCAAAACATACAATAAATGTAGCTAGTGTGTCAACAATATTCACTTTTTCCCTTCTATTATATTCATATACTGAGACAAAACTCTGGCTCCTGCTTTTACACCCTCATCTACTTTCTTTGCCTTCTCTATGACCTGCTCGGGGTCGGGCCAAAAGGAATCTAGGTGGAACTCTCCCTTACTGTAGGAGTTCCAGTACAAACCGTGGTCAACTTGCTGCCAACCCATGTTTAACATTCTTGATCGAACTTTCTTGTTCCTCACCTCTACTGGATATTCCAGGAAAAATTTAAATAGTCTCTGTGTAAACAAAAGAATGGCAACAAGGACTAAAAGGATACCAAGACCTTTGCAGAACATGATGAATGTCATTTACTGAAGCCTCGCGGGGGTTAAGTGAAGAACTTTACCAAGGTCATCATATTCCTCAGTATTGAAGTCTCTGTCAAATCTTACATCAATATACTCTGCTCTGACAATATCTTGGCATATCCCTGCCGCCGGGCTTATATACTCAATAGTCCATAACCCAGAGGCAGAGAGCTGGGCGGAAACTAAAACACATAATCCAAACACTAGAACCATAATATAAGAGTAGTCATCCATATAAACACTTCCATACTAGCTCTGGCATCCCCAATGGCTGTATGGGCATTGTGGGGAATTCTAGCATACTTGGCTAAGTTCTCCAAGCCAATTTTCTCTGCTTTTATTACACCACACTCACGAAGGAAGGAAGCAATAATAGTCAGGTCTCTTACCTGGTGGGAGAAGCCAAACGTGGGTAGACCAGACTTCGCTAGTAGGTTAATATCTGCCTGTACTCCACTCCCCACAGGAATAAGTAGCTCTCTTTCCTTAGATTCCTTGTTATAGGTGTGTTTGTTCAGGAAACACCTGAGCTTGTGAGCACACGCAGATATCTCTTCAGCCTTAGCATCGTGCTCAAATAGGTCTATTTTATTGACCTCCATAGCTTTCAGGTCAACATTATAAGTTGGGTGTTTAAGATCTAGCTCTAGTTCATCAATTACAGATCCATCCCAGTCAAAGACCACAAAAGCGGCGGTAAGGAGGTTACTACCCTCATGAAAGCCAGTATGCTCAGTATCTAAGGCGCAATACATCTAAGAGTCCTCCAATCGGGGGCAAGGCTTTTACCATCATCCCAAGAATTTTCAGTCATTCCTATACAGTACAATACGCCTTTATAGGTAAAGAATCTAGCATCCTGAATGTCTTCAACATCAGGATGCTCACATACACCCATAATAGCATAGTCCAGGTTTGTAAGGAAAGCCTCGGTAGGGGAGGTGAGCCAGTCAAATGGTTCATCATGAGTTTTCCTTATATCCTCGCGGAGAGGGTCTTCTATACTGCCTTCCATGCCGTCACTACCTTCTCATAAGGAACAACTTCCTCTATGGTGTAAAACTCTATCTCCCCTCTATCCTCAGAGGAGTACCAACCACTACCCATATAATACCTGTCTTGGATCTTACAAACAACGAAATAATCCCCATCCTCAACAAAATAGTCTACTTCCCACTCTGCTGGGGTCCAAGGGAAATCTTCATCCATTACTTGCTCGTTGAACCAATCAGTGAGGAGGTCCTTCTCTTCTTTGGTCAGGTTCTTTAAGTCAAATTCTTTCACTTTACTGCCTCATAATCCTCAACCATAACCTTGCGGGCAGGTTGTAGCCTAGAAAAATCTAAATCGAACACATACTCCCAAGAATTGTCTGTAGTGTACATGATAAAAGGGAAACCATCAATATTGAATGTTCGCTTGTAAGTTAGAACACCAGGGTCCAGTTCAGCATCCACTATTTGACTTTTCAAAAGGGTAACAGAGAAAGAACCAATATTCTTGGCATCCCCTATTGTAAATAAAGTGTTGTCCAATTCCCTTTCCAGAGAATCGTACTCCTCAGGATCATCTGTGCCTTCAAAGCTACGAATCTTTTGAAGGACCTTGGCTTGGGTTGGTCGCTCAACAGGCTCATACACAGTTATGGTCTTTTGGGCTTCTTGGACCATAGCTACCTTATCAAAACTAAAGTGGTCTCCAAGATTGTCCTCATACCAACTCCAGGAATCTTCAGAGAACTCAAACTGCCACAGGTTGCCATCTATATTAGCAACAGCCACGGAGGTATCATAAGAACTCATAGGTTTGTTTATTACAGTATACTCCCTCCTATTGAGTATTTGTTTTAGCCTATTGACTATGAGTTCTCGGTGGGTAGGCTTACCTTCAATATCAAAAAACTCATGAAAATACTTAGGTTCTTGGTTCATAAACTGTTACCACCCTCTCTACAGGAACAACTTCTACAATATCTCCTATAACGTCACAATCTCCAAATCTCTCATACTCGCCCCAGGATTGGAGGCAGTAGGAGAACCTGTAAAACTTACCTTCTATTTCTACAACTACCTCTACAAAACTCATGTAGGGGTCAAAGTTCTTTGGGTCACACAGGTCTGAGGTAACGGGACCTCTCTTAAGGGATTTAGATAAGGCATCTTCTACCTCATCATAAACTTCCCAATAATTACTTCCTTTGCTATATTTAGTGGTTTTCAACCACTCTAACTTATCATGAAAGGTCTTCATCTGTTACAAACTCCATAACTGTTTTGGGTACAAAAGTGCCAGGCTCTAACTGACTACCATCAAAAGTCTCCCCATCGCCCCAGGAACTGTGGTATAGGCATATCCTATACGCTTTACCTTTAAAAGTGAATGTTGTAACATTCATGGGGTCTCCGCCCATATAGCAGAGGTCATTCTCAATATCTTGAAAATCCTCTGCTGAGAAGGGAAGAAAAGACAGTAATTTTTTGTCAGCTTCTTCAGAGGTGAGTTTATCTTCTTCCCACTCTTTTACAATAGAGGCAATCTCAGGGTTATCCATTAAGTCTTCGCTATCGGAAATAGCATAAATAACTAGTGTTTCGCCATACACTATTACATCTTTTAAAAATGCTACTACAAGTGGATCACTTACAAGGCTTCTTAAGTCATTAGTCGGCATTTATGCTCTCCTTCTTTGAATTTAGTGACATAATCAATATCTGGGGTTTTTAGGTCTTTCCAGTTTAGCACAATATGGAGAGGAAACCAATCAGATGTTTTTTAGTTTTACCCATTTTCTTTCCATTACGGGTATGTTTAAAGACATTACTTTAGAGTTCAAGGACCTTAAAAATAATACAGACCTGTAAGTAAGTCTACATTTTGATTCACAAATTTGAACCCTGGAGGGGAGATACTTAATGTTCAGTAATTCTGAAATTCTTTTGTTGATATATTGATAAGTGTCTTTCCAACTCTCATGATTACATAGAACTAGGCTGTTTAATTTGGTCTTCTTACCCCTTCTCACAACATCATAAGAACCTATGCACCCATTCCCGTCTATAAACCCTGCCAAAAATGACAGAAAAGATTCATCCGTACTTAAACAAGACAAATTAGGTGGGTGATACGTTTTAGGTTTTCCTTTCACTAATCCGAATATTCTAAATATCTCTTTACAGACTTTTGAATCATACACAGTAGTTCCTACAAATTGGTTACCTGTAGATTTTGACATTCTGTAATGTACTTTGGACTTACAGAGTTCTGCTAATTCCCTTACCTTGTAGTCATCCTTTACACTTATGTAAAATCGAATGTTTCCCTGATCGGAGAAATTACCATCTGCCATGATAAACCCCAACCAATAAAAAGATAGGTTAGTCCCATTAAGGAGCCATGACACGTCACTAACCACTTTTCTAGATTTATTTTTCCTTAGACCTAGCCTATGAGCATAAGATTTCAAAGTATCAGCACTTACTTCTGGAAATAGGTTACATAAATCTTTTTTGGTAGCTACTGGGTAGGTTAATCTTAACAAACTCTTTCTGCTTTCAGACCAATAACCGGCAACACGATTCCTTGTTTTTGAATTTTTGGATGTAGTCAATATCAGGTACCTTTAATCTGGAGTAATTCAGTACTATGTAAAGAGGGAACCAAGATTTAGTCATACTGGTCACTAATAATTTTACCGCACGTCTATACGCTACGTCTGCACTTGTCCCTTCTTTAGGGTCATTAGAGAAGTTAGAGGGAATAATAAACCTCTCTAGGGCTGTTACATAAACCTCTTCCCTTACTAACATATCTTTTTGATGGGGGGCAAGGGCATCAAACATTTTTTTACTCAGAAGAGCCTTAGCAGGGTCTTTCTTAAGCTTTTTGTACATAGGCTCATCCCCATAAGCCATAACCTCATGAATATCATCATGAATATACTTACGGTTAACCGCTTTTGTGAAGAACTTCTCATTAGGGACATTAAGATAGGCAGGTTTCTTACCTTTCTTGGTCTCCCAGTAAGCATACAGTTCTTTGTACATACCCTCAAAGAACTCCGCCCCCTGGTTCTGAAACCAATCAATATCCCTTATGTGTTTAGCCCAGAAGAAAGGGTCATTCTTCCTGTCCCAGAATATGTGGGACACCTTTAAGGTATAAAGGGCGGAAAGGCTAGGAACTAGGTAGTCCTCATGCTCAGTACAGTGGAGAGCCAGGAGGTTATACACCTCGGGGCTGCCATGAGCATCACCTAAAGCTCTACGCTCTTCCTTCTCCAAAGGGCGGGAAAGGACTAGATCAAGATCCTTAGGCTTCCTATAGAAGTCAGGAACTTGACGGGCAATAGCCGTAGAACCAATAAGAATAGGTTTCATCAGTCCTCCATCAGCCACACTAAAGCAGCTACAAAAATAAGGATAACCTTACCTGTACATAGACCCACCATAGCAACAATACTAGCTATTAGTGGCATGTATTACCGGCTCCCTGAGATACCCAGAGAGTATAATAACAAGAACTAGCAGGAATCTGCAAGAGGTTGGTGTTAGACTACCAAATCCCCCATGAATTACTGCTATTGAGATAACCTCAGGAGTAATCCAGGCAAATAACAAAAGAATAGGGCAAAGCATTAAGAAGCAGAGCATAAGAACAACAGCTTTTTTCCATGCTGGGTTTTTCTCATTTAACCTGCCTTTAGTGGCTGTCAGATAGTCTGGTATAACCACTAAAATGTAAAGCAGGTAACTAAGTACATCGTCATTCATTACTTGTTACCCCAATGTCCGATAAATCCTGAGAATATGATAATGCCTAAAAAACCTATAGTCTCCTTATCGGGTTGTACAGATATTATAGAGGAGGCTACAAGACCTGCAACTGAGATGGCTATAATTCCAGCCCTAAGTAGTTTTTCTTCATCCATTATATGTTTTTCCATATTAGTTTTTTGTACGCCTCCCCCTCGGGGTCCTTGTACTTAGAGAAGAGGTAAGGAGCCTCGGGCAGGTCTTTTACTGCAAGAGCAAAAGTCTTCTTGTCTTTAGAATAATTCCTGTGGAAGTATCTGTCAACCCAATATATCTGATTATTGTAATCTTCTAATATCTGCCCAGCGATATCCTCAGCTTCCTGCCACATTTCGTCGGGCAGGTACTTAACCCAATCCATAGTCATGTCATAGTTAGTTAGGTACTCTTTGACGGTTTCCCTAGCTTTTCCAGGACCAAAGTCATCCAGAACCTTGTTTAACTGTAGGTACCAGGCAGTTTTAAGCTTGGTCCTGAAACCACTCTCAAATCTGACAACGTATCCCTCAGTGTCCTTTTCGGAGTTGAAGGACTCTAATTTGGAGTCTAACTTGTCATCATGTTTGGCAGCTATACCTATACCCATATTAGTGGCTATGGTTTCAGAGGTAACCCTAGGCATCTCCCTAACAACTCTCTCACCTGTGGTGAGGGTTAAATGCTCCCAAGAAGTTAAGAGATAAAGACCCTCAGGCATGTCTGTAACCCTTCTCATAGGGTCTGTATCAAATCTAACTTCAGAAGTTAGATTATAGTAGGGGCATAAGTCCCTCAGACGGTCCTGGGGCAGGAACCTATAAGCAGCTTCAATATACTCATTATCAAATGAGCACTTAGAGGCATGTTGCCATCTCTCCTCGTAAGGATTGTAGAAGGTAGAAATCATACTTCCATCGACTTTTTGAAAGATCTCATAATCCTCGCGGGGAAGGTTCTCAGCTCTAGTCTCAGGAACTTCAGATAGATTAAAGAACTTGGGAAGACATTGACCAATGACCTCTCCTTCTCTGCCAAGGACCATCCCGCGCATTGCCAAAGTTATAGGGGTCCAGAATTTCTCATACTGGCACTTGGGGGAGTAACAGAAGATATAAAGCTGGTCTTTATACTGGTTCATCTTCAACCAGCCCTCTTCATGAAGCTTAAAAAGCTCCTTGAGGTCATATTTAATAGGGTAGTTCTTCATCAGTTAATCTTCCTTTTTGGCAGCAGGGTATTGAGAATACCATACTTCTTGGCTCATTGCAATACTCACAAATAAGCTCAGGTTCATCTGCTTCCCTAGTACTCCAATAACCATCTTTCCCTACGCCCCCATCTTCAATATAGGCTTCGGCAAGGTCATAAGCCTCAATCTCATCATCAGCCTCAATGTCTACAAAAGAGACATACTCACTTCTTATTGTACATCTGTATTTAGGCACTGTGTTTCTCCACAAGCCTGTCATGGGTAGCTATAGCTAGTTCTTCAGTATAGTCCCATCCTTGTCCTATGATAGACCATTTAGGACCAAATAAGGAGAAAACTAAAGTTTCATACCTCTCACCATCATGATGTGGAAAGAAAGCAGTAGATACCTGAACCTTGTCATTTATTCTGGTGTGTTTTATACTCTGTGAGCAGGAATACCAACCTACCCCAATCTCAGCCAGAAATTCAGGTATCTGTGCTCCACAACTACAGGGAACCCATTCACTCATTATTTACCTTCTTCCTGTAATTGAGAGTAGAGTTACATACTCGTGCCTGTATTGTTCTAGCATTAGAGAATCAGAAGCATAATCATACTTGTCATTCATCATAATCATACTTGTGCCATTTATTATGTCAACCATTTCTTCGTACTGCATCTTAGCTTTCTTGTAAGCCCTATCTACAAGCATAGGGACGCCAAAAAGGAAGTAAATCTTCTCTTGACAACCACCGCATTTTATAAGGTTATTACAGTAATCCCTGTCAATACCTGTATTACAGTTGGGGCATGTGTATTCCATTATTTACCTACCCAATATTCACACTCATCAAATCCAGACTCCTAGGCTCATCTATTTTCACTATGTACCTCCTTTAAGGGTCTCCGCCCTATGTGCCAGCTTGTACAGTAAGGACAGGCATAGACATGGTATCTATCGTCATAGTGCTTGCATTTGATTCCATGCTCTAGCCTAGCCTCCGCCCATTCTGGGCGCTTATAGGCAGTTTTCCTGCCACAAACCCACTCCTTAGTTAGGAACTCCTGGTATTCTTGGTCCATTTGTCACTAGTTGCACCTCCTGGTTGAAGTTAAATCATACTCCCTGGAGAGGGACTAGTCAACCCCTGGGGCGGCTTTTACACAACTTATTGGCTATGTAGATTGCTCTGTCTACGTCACCCTTACCGTCTACCGTGTAAGTTGAGTTTATAACAGAGGCGGCGGCAAAGAGGTCCCAAGGAGTGATATTTATGTTAACCTCGGCTCGGGCAGGACTAAACAACAATAACCCTACAGCAACTAACCAACCAATATTATTTCTCATCTGTTTTTACCTTCTCCTTGTCCATTTTCACTCTTTGCTCTTCTATATCCCTTAACCACTGGGGAAGGGCAGCTACCACCATAGCGCCCCAATTAAAAGCCTCTAGTACTTCTTGATACTTAGTCTTCTTTTTCTCGGTCATGCACTTTCTCCACATCACAGTCCTCAATCCAGTCATCCGTCCAGTTAAGTTCAAGGAGTTTATGTGTTTTAACATCCCTTAACCCACCAGGGTAGTCTTGGTATCTGCAACTACTGGTGTACCAGTCGTCCCCATAAGAGTACTCAGGAGGGCAATATCTACCCGTCTTGACTATTTTTATCTTAGATACCTCAGCTATTTGACCTTTCTGGTGATTCAGGCAAATAGTTCTGTAATCATCTTGGGGCAGGTCCTTCTTATAGAACAGCTTCCTTATATTACCGTCCCCCATTCTCCAAGATACCATCTCATAGGCAATACCAGAGGCTACCCTGCGTACAGACTTACTACTTAAAGATGAACAGCGAATATCGTTAGACAGTCCTATATCGTACTTCAGGGTGGAGATAATGAACTTCTCTATCTTGTCTTTATGCTTGTCCAGGACCTGATCAATAGTATCTTGAAGGTTATTGTCATAGCCCCACTTATATATAATATTGGGGCGAAGGATTCTTACTTGATCCCCCACCCGGATTATGTCTTTTTTCTTAGTCATAGCCTGCCTTCACTAGCATCTATCAGGTATGTGATACAGTATATACCCAACCATAGAATAGGTAGCAATGTTTTAAAAGAAGTTGCAAAAGAAATACCACCCGCCAACCCCAAAATGGAGAAAATAAGTGACAAGACAATACTTACAGCAAGAGTAGTTTTTGCTCTGTGATCCCATAGACCCGTATTCAACTTTAACCTTCCTTTAGGATAGATGTATCCTTTGTCGTCTATGCACCAACCACACTTTTTTAGCTCCTTAGCTAGCCTGGGGGAGTGTCTATTGGTTATTTTTGTACTTGGATACCCTTTGTATTTGGATATAGCATCATGAACTTCCTCCACATCAAATGGTATAGAGTCAGGGGTAGGGAACAGTCTATCCCTCATAGTAGTCTCATAGCCTCCTCTTTAGTTATTTCCCTTATATCTTCCTCACAACGACCATCCTGATTCCAGTCCCAAGATTCCTGAAAAGTCTCATATATGAAATATTTGCCATTAACAGTGAAAAGTACCCATGGGTTTGGTTCTGGTTCCCACTTATCATAAGAAACATAAGAAGTGTCATAATCTGTAGCTGGATTTACTTTCAGTATCTGGAAATTTAATTGAATAGGAACGTAGAACTCGGGATTCTTGTGATCATACCTGGCTTTGGTCATAAGGTAATACAGATTAGGTAGGGATGGGTTCATAACAACCTCAGGTGGCGGGTTAGGGGATCAATATAGGAAGAAAGGTCAGGACCGATAGCCAAGGCACATATAGTAGACTTCTCCCCCTCTATAAAGCCATCATCTTCCATAAGGTGGGATTCTATACCTCTGTGCTGGGCAGCTACATGAATTTGTTGAAGGGCGGGAAGGTCTGGAGCTACCAAAACAACCTTAATAAAGGACTCCTCTAGCCATTCTAACTCCCTGTGAGAAAACACACAAGTCTTATAAGTAGGTAATGTACGTTCCAGGTCATAAAATATCCCTGGAAGCCTTCTAAGCATCCATAACCAGGAGGCGTGGGCTACCTGAGCAGCTATACGTCCCTTAGGGACATTTTTAAGGTCTCCCCGCCATATAATGACTTGTTTTACTTTCTCTGTCATGCCATTTAACTATCTCCAATATTTCTTCTAGGTTTACCATCCTGCCCCAGCTATCATAAGCTACTGACAGAGACCTGTCACCAACCCTTTCCTCTGGGGGGCAGTGGGTGTGTATTGCTGGACTACAACAACTGGTATAATTACATAGTTGTTACTACATGGCATTATACATTGAAAACACCCAAATGGTCAACAGAAGAGATTGAAAATTTAAAGTTCATATACTCTAGCTTTCTACCTGAAGAGAGGGTAAGACTATCCCCTTATTTACGACTACTGCCTTATAAATCCCTAAACCAAATATATCGTGAAGCCTGTAAGAGAGGATTAGCAAGAAGAAGCTCCAGCATACGGGCACCTAAGAAGCCAGAAAATTATAAGGTAAACCCTAGTCAGTTCTTTAATCCAGAAAATCCAGAAGTATGCTATATACTAGGTTTACTGTGGGCAGATGGTTATTTAGTAAGGGACTCAATAAGATTGGAAACTACTAGTGAAGACATGGACCACTTCTACCCTATCTTAATAAAAACAGGAGAATGGTCTCACTATACCAGGGTAAGGGGTAATAGAAAACCACAAACTACTGCTTACACTAATAACAAGTTACTCACATCTTTTTTAAGCCCCTTAGGGTACGCTGCTCATTCTAATATAGGTCCTGATATGATACTTAATCTTATCCCTGATGACTTAAAACCTTATTTTATGCAGGGCTACATAGATGGAGATGGGTGTTTTTACTACAGTGAAAAAAATAACTGTAGGCAATTCTCCATCTCTAGTAGGATAGACCAGGACTGGAAGATTATTATCGAGATTTTAGAGAAAGCAGGAATACCATGTAAGGTTACCCGTAGGGATTCTAAAGCCAACAAACACTCCTATATAAGAGCAGTTGGAACTGAGAAAATATCAAAATTATGGTCGTATTTAACCAGCGGAAGAGGCAATTTAATTCTTATGCTGCCCAGAAAGGTTAAAAAAATCAAGGATATGGGAGTACCACTTACTTTCTCTCCTGAGACTCCACAATCTCCATAATCTCATCCAAGGATAGTATTCTGCCCCATGGGTCTATACCCACATCAATTGCTCTGTCTCCCACCCTATCTTTTGGGGTGCTGTGCCTGTGACCATGGAGAAGCAGGTGGTTTGGGTAGACATCTCTTGATGGTCTCCATTCCTTAAACCTATCCTCATATTTGTTATGTTCATCGGAGTGAGGGTCAAGGTCACCTGCCCAAGGAAAATGGCAGAGAAGAAATTTAGCTCCTCCAACCTTCAAAGTCTCTATGGGATCACATAAAATAATCCTAGACTTGGTTTTGAGGCTCTCCAACTTCTTTCTAGTTTGCATGTGACCACTGCTCATTGGGTGCCATTTGTCATGATTTCCTGGAACCAGATTCAGAGTACCACCATTGAGCTGAGGAAGAACCTCTAATACCCTATTGAAGTTTAATGAGAAGTCTCCCATAAAGAACACGGTATCCTCAGGACCTACTACCCCATTCCACATATTTATAAGAGCTTCGTCCATTTCCTCCACATTGTCCCATGGGCGGTTCCATGGACAGTACTTAATGATATTGTTATGCGATACATGAATATCGGAGGTAAACCATATGTTACTCATCATCAAATCCTTTTACGGTATTTACCTTAAGCTGGAAAGTAGAGTTTGGAAAGGAGAGCGGGGTAGGGTCTTCACTATAGAAAGGCTCTCCTAAATCCCAAAATCTCTCTATAAACTCTACAATATCTTTAGGAGTTATTATAGGTACATTGATATCAGCTAACAGACCTACCCCGTATCTGTAGTCTTTAAAGCACTTTGTTTCTTTACAAACGTAAATATTAGGGTCCTGGGCGAGGCGTAATTGCTCTTTTTGAACCCAATCATACCAGGTTAACCCTTCCCAAAGAGGAAGTTCTGTATTAAAGGTGCCAGGGTCCTTCCAGAGGCTGAATTTAGGCTCTAGAATCTGACTGGCTCCCTCTCTAGCCATATCCTTACAAAGCTCCTCAAATTTGGTCTCAGAGGTCTCTAATGTGGCATTATAGAAAGTACCCCTAGGGTCCTTCTTAGAGGGAAAATAAAAGTCAATCCAGTAGAACTCCTCCCCAGCATCGTGGGTAAGGTAAGGTCGGTCTCCTAGAATCTTTAAAAAGTGCCAGGTCATTTTCTTCCTAGCACTTCTAGATTTGTCTAAGAAAGCCCGGCGGCGGTTCTTACGTATCATAACTCTCCTTTAGTGGGGTGGCTAGAGGGAATTGAACCCTCATTGTCTGGACCACAACCAGAAGTAATAAATACCATTATACGATAGCCACAGTTCTGAGATGCCTGGATTTGAATCAGGAATAACGACTTCAAAGGCCGCTGTGATACCAATTCCACCACATCTCAATACATAGCCCTGACTGGAATCGAACCAATGCTCAGGCATTTATGAGATGCCTGCTTCACCATTAAGCTACAGGGCTGATTAGCCTTCGCCTGGACTTGCACCAGGAACCTTCCCCTTATCAAGAGGGTGCTCTGCTATTGAGCTACAAAGGCATGACCGGATAAAGGGTGTTTAGACCCGCTTCTTTATTCACCCACCCCTAAGTATGATGCTATCTCTAGGTCAAAAGGGTCCGGGAAGGTTGGTAGACATTTATGTATGACCGTCTTGAACCTTCAAAACCATCCAGTCATGTAATTAGAATAGCAGAGGAATTATTAGGAGTCAAGTCCTTTTAAAATCAACCAGCTTTGAAGTGGAAGTCTGTGGTCTTCCTTACCTGGGATTAGCTTCCATTCCTTGAATCTGTGTAGGTAATCTTCAGACTCTTCTGAAACTATCCTGTTCACCCCAAATATCATAGTAACCTCGGGGGCGGCTATTGAAATTAGTCTATCAATATACCTGTCAATTTTGACATGGAAGCCAAGGGAGCACCTACTGGTAATAAGGTCAAACTTAGGAAGACTAGACCAGTCGTCTAGTTCTGTGTCGAATACCTGGAAGTCTTTTAGACCATTTAACTCACAGAAGGAGCGGGTAAGGTCAAAATCATTATAGAACTCATCATCCTGGGGAAAGAATACACCCTTATTACTGGTTCTTCCTTGTCTGTCAGCCAAATAGTATTCTGTGTCATTTCCATATATCTTGTGGAGTTGGATAGACCCTCTGCCCATCCCTGCCCCAAATTCAAAGGATCTACTACAGTCGGCGGGAAGGAACTCTTGAAACTGCTCAAGCTCAAATTCAGAAAGAAGTCCATAAATCTTCATATCTGACTTAGCTTCCCATACCTGCTCTTTACACAGGTCTAAATGCTCGTCACTAAATAAGTATTCCATATAACTCCTAGTTAACTAAGTCCAAGGAACTCATCCCTGGTAAGGGCTTTCTTTAATTTCTCAGCAGCATTACCAGGAGAGGTATTGCCATTAAGTATGTAGTTCCAAACTGCCTGGGCTATATCCTCAGCAGAAGGCTGTGCTCCTGTGTTTATTACACAACTAAGAGCTGCCTTGCCCCGAAGGTCATTAGAAGTCAAGTTCCCTATTCCTGAAGCAAGGCATACCATGTTTATACCAGCGGCAAGGTTAGCATTGGTAATGCTACCATAACCAGAGGGAGAGGCTGACATTACCCCTATGGCACTTATATTAGCTAAAGTAACCTCCCCACCGCCAAATAATCTAGCAGCCATGCCTCCATCCCCTACAGCCATGGACATAGCAACTCCCCCTCTATACCCATCAGGAACAGAGGATGATTTTAAAGTAGAACCAAACGTCCTGGCTAGACCTAGCCAGGACGTTTGTGCCCTGTCTCTAGCAGACCCTACAATACCAAGACCAGTACTGGTTCCTCCTATGAACTTAGACCTGGATGCGTAGGCAGCCCCAGCATAAAGCATTAGCCCCAACCCATCTCAATCTTACCCATAATAGTCTGGGAGGCAGTCATAGCACCACCAATAAGCATAATGAAGCCAAGGCAAGCATCATCTTCAATTTTTGGTAGGGAAGGAAGCTGAGAGAGAAAATCTCTCTCAGAAGCAGTGTTAGCGGCAAGGAGTGGGATCTCTACTAATGGTTTGGCTAGCACAAAAGCTACAGTACCTGTAGTACCAGTAGCCAAGGTATATGAGTTGATTCTTTTTATACCTAAGTCTCCAGCAGCTAATTGAAGAAATAGTCCACCACTAGACTGAAATAAGGTACTAATAGGGGCTGAGGCAACAGGAGATACCATAGTAGCTGGAGAGTTTTGGTCATTGTCAGCAGTATCCCTGTAATTTAGAGTGAGGGCGGGCTGGGTGGCTCCTAAGGCTGTTTGAACCTCTACAAAACACATAACCCCCTTACCATCAGTATAGCGAGGAAGAGTAGCAGTATTAGTCAAAGTAGTAGCAGCTCCAGTAACTACGCAGGCTGGGTAGTAAAGAAGGAAGTCACAAAGTATTAATGTAGCTGGAGTTGTCACGGTACTTGGGGTATAAGCATTCATAGTAAGGATATGCCTAGTATCAGGGGCAACCCCAGAAGCATTTAAAAGTAGCGCCCCACTTGTGGAGCTATTCATTTGAGTAGCTACACCAGCAGTTCCAGAGAAAGTTCCAGGACCAGGAACGCCAGTAGCAGTAAAGAGACCATGAGCCCTACCAGCGGCAGAGGTAGCACCGTTAGAGGTAGTTTTTTGAAAAGTACTCCTATAGAATTTACCATTAGTGGTAATCTCATTTACTAGGTCATCAACTGAAGAGAATCCCATTATTAGTCCTCTGTGTAAGTAAGGGCGGAGGCAGCAAATTGTGGTTGAATAAGATTTGACACATTCAAGCTAGCGTTCAAAGCTCCAGATATAAGAAGAATACCAGGACCAGTAGAGGCTGTTCCTATACCCAAGTGGGTAATAGTAGCTCCTGTGCCTCCAGTACACTGGGGAAACTGAATCAAAGCAGCATTTGTAGAGGTGTTAGTACCAACAGTCCAGCCCCCGGAATCTCTGGATACTGCTACTCTAGCATATGAAGCATAGTCACCTGTAGTAACTTCATTAGTAGTTTGGTCACCAGCCTCCCCAGGGTCGGCTGTGTGGAGGCTAAGATAGAGGTTAGCTCCATAAGAGGGTATAGCTACGTTATTGAAGAGAAAATCTACAATGTCATTCTCTAGAACATTTGATTTTGACACTTAAATCTCCTTTACGTGTACGTGTACGTTAGCCGGTCAGTCCATATTTTCGTAAAAGCGGATGTCCCATCAGCGTACTTCTTAACAACAAAGTTACCGGAAAAGTCAGCTTGGAAAATCTGCCAAACAGGGGCAGATTCAGAACTTCCAGGCTCGGCTGCACCTACATAGAGTATATCGACTGAGTACTCGTCCACTCTTTTAGTATAGGAAGATTCACCCCCACCAGAGGAGAAGTTAACTAAGGAGTTATCTATCTTACCATCAGAGCCAACTGCCACCAGCCTCCCACTTGCCCCAGAGCCTGCATACAGGTCAATAGAGGCTTTCTCTAATGGAACTCCAGAGGGACCAATAATTAAGTACTTGTCAGCCAATTACGCTCTCTCAATAGGATCTTCTATATCGACTAAAAGAGCAGTAGTAGTCTGAGCCACACCTAAGAACTGTACAATGCTACCTGAGCCAGTGGGGATAGTAGCAGTAACTGCCCCAGCAGTCCCCAAGAAGTACCTAGTTCCCACTACAAGGCTGGATAGTCCCGTTAAAAGGCCATTATCCCTATTAACTGTCCCGGAGGCTCCAGAAGTAACTCCTGCTTTAACATATCCATCTGCCTGAGTGGCTATGCCAGTATTGGTAGCTTTTCTCATTTTAATAGTGCCTGAGTCATTCCAGAAGTTTACAAAGTCACCAGCGGAGAGAGTTTCAGAAGCTACCATAGTTAAAGATTCCGAAGTACCTATCATAGTAGGGTCAATTAGACCACTACCATTCAAGGCAGGAATCTTACCTGCATCGGCAGCCCCAGAAGAGGTAGTTATTGCCTCCTGCTCTTGGGAGAAACCACTAGCACCTATTTTAAGAAATTTGTCTGCCATTTTAACCTATCCTTACTGGTTGTCCTAGGGTTATATTGAAGGAATTAGAGGTTTTCCCTACACCTATAAATTGTAACCATTGAGCGCCTACAGCTCGGGGGCTGGTAGATAGAGAGCCACCCAAGCCTACAAAGTATTTAGCCCCCTCTACCCAAGAGCCCCCAGATATCGTTCCTGTAGAAACATACTGAAGAGTTCCAGAAGCACTGGCTGATTGGGTAGCTACACCTAAAGTGAGACCAAAATCATTAACATCTGTAGGGTCCGCAATATAGGCTAACCCATCCGAACCTATAACTATTACCTGATAGACAGATATACTCTCCCCTGCTACTACTTCGCTGTATCCTCCAGTGCCGGGCGGGCCAGGAGGACCTTGAACCCCAACCTGAGAGACTGTAATGCTGGGAGTACTACTTGTACTGTGAACCACTGATTCTGAAAGTGAGTTCTGCACTAGGACAGTAGAGGTTTCCTCAACCACAGCAGAGTTAGGAGATTCTGTCTCAGTCACTACAGCTAAGGATACTTGGGTAACTATCACCTCATTACAGCAATCGCTCATGTTTTAGTGATAGGCTCCTGTATTGTAACAGACCCTTCAAGAACAGTAGTTCCTACCCCTCCGGGGGACAAGGCAAGGACATCAAATAACAGACCACCCAGGGGAAGTTGGGCAGTCTGTCCTGGAGTCATAGTCATTGTAAATACCCCAGAGGCGGGGGTAGTTAAGGTAATTCCACCATTCGTGGTAGACAGGCTAGTAACTACAGGAGAGGATCTATCAAGTCTGAAATCAGATTTAATAGTGTACCCTGTAATGTCCACAGGCACACCATCAAGCTTCCAGGTAACTTGAATACTCCAGGTTCTAAATCTTGTAACTGAGTAAGCCACAGGCACCTTCACCAACCACTATATGGTGAATTTTACCTTAAAATCTCTGATTGGAAGGAATTGAACCTTCGACCCTAGCTTCCAAAGATAGTGTGTTACCTCTACACCACAACCAGATATACCCCCCTATTGGGGGTTTCTTGGGCAAAGCGGCGGGAGGAAATTAAACATATTACCTATAATATACCATAAGTGGTGGATTAAGTCACTTAATGTGCTATAACCCACCATTTGTTGAAGATTGCGAGGACTTGGGGGAATCGAACCCTAAACTAACAATATCAGGATGTCTATAGCCATTTGTCTAATAAAGCTAGTCCCTCCCCTACCACAGCGATGGTAGTGTACAGACCACTATACGAAACGCCTCAAGTAAGCCTGGACTGTTTATCGTGAAGTCCGACACGGCATCGTGATTATAGAGGTACTGACCTACCCTCTCCATGATTTACAATTGGCCAGAAGGAAACCAGGAAACTTTATAAAACCGGAGGGGGATTTTCATTATTTTTGGACGCTCCTACCACCCGTCACATGCTTTCTCGGGAGCAACCCCGGCTTGTCCGCAAACAAGAGTTTAAATTGTAGATGGGGAGAGGAATCGAACCTCCTCCTGTAGCTTGAACGCTACCGTGCTAACCATTACACTACTACCATCCTGATCCCTACACAGCAGTACTCTAGGAGCCTGAGGCAAATGTAGGGTCATCTGGGTCCTGGATAGCGTACTCACTTTCGTAAGCCTAGGCACACCAGGACAACTTTACTGCTAATAGCACTTTCCCACTTAAGGGGGAGTCACTTCCAGCGACCCAGCGATATTAGACTTACGTATTCTTTACTGCTGACCCGGCTTCTCCCACTTAAGGGCTGCATCCGTATACCCGGATGCAGCGGGGGTAGGCTTACGTAAAGAATTGGCTCCCTCTGAAGGAATCAAACCTCCGTCTCCGAGATAAGAATGTCGGGCTTTCACATTAAGCTAAGAGGGAATGGAGCGAACTGTGGGGAATGATCCCACCTCTCTAGGTTGGAAACCCAGGGCACCACCTTGTATACCTAGTTCGCCTAGGTCCTGGATAGCATGTTTGCAGAAGCAAACCTAGGCACACCAGGACAAATAGTCCACTCAACAAACTTACGCCTCTTGAGTGGGTCTCAGTAATTTTCATCACTGAGGGGAGTTTTACTCTACCGGCAGATTTGAACTGCCCACCTCCTACTAAGCGTAGGATGCTCTACCTCTGAGCTAGGTAAGTAACGCTAAGGTGAAGGAATCGAACCTTCTTTAGCCCACCAGGGCTCTTAGATGGAGAGGGGTTTTATGAATCGGTGACCTTCGTCCGATGAAATTATTTTATCAAACTGTTTTAGCAGTTGTCAACCCCTAAATGCTTTTTCTACCTTCCCGCCCTTTATGATTAAGTTAATCCTGCCCGTGACCCTATTGAGGATTATTGTGTACCTGTTGCCTTCCC
>ERZ724522.791-NODE-791-length-19020-cov-6.239863_pt1 | contig 19020 bp, 24 predicted proteins | sample MGYA00376055_ERZ724522 | MGnify/ENA primary metagenome ERZ724522 (study PRJEB28724, sample SAMN07190884) | wastewater metagenome | isolation source: effluent of sewage treatment plant in Hong Hong | place: Hong Kong | collected 2016-03-17 ... | reverse complement strand
GTAGTCGTGCCTGAGCTTACTGTTTGGGGCGTATTAGGGCTGATCGATCCATTTGCCCCAGCCGAAGGAGTAACCGTATAGGTAGTGCCGCCTCCGCTGCCAATCGTTACGGAATAGCCGCTTGCATTAGCCGCCCCAGTTGAGTCTACAACATAAAGATAAGCGGTGTTACCTGTGGAAAATCCGCCGCGATTGACCGTCACCGCTATGGATGACGTTCCCCAAGACGTAGCTGGCTGGGATTCGCAACCACCACGAGTAGCCCAAGTAGAGCCAGGACACAACTCGACCCGCGCCTGTGTAGTATCGAATAGTATATCGTCATAACCGTACTCACCCAGCGCGACGTGCCCGCGAGCTGGACCATCCAACATATTAGGCAAGTCAATACTATGACCGGCAGGTGCCCATCCGCAACTTCCTCCAGTCCATTCTGGATGAGTCCACGACTGAACCCCATTGACCCACGCCGTCATTCCGCCCGATTGAGAGAGCAAAATATCAACTTTAGACCACCCGTTTTGAGCCATCGACGGCCCAGCGCCCCATTCCGTTGACCCGTTGCACTCCGAGTAGCCTCGTATCTGGAAGTTGCCGTCACCAGTTGACAGATAAATGTTGTCGCTGTTTGCACCACTAAAATAGACCCGGTAAAACTTGCCGCTCTGCTGGTTAGCGTTGGATGACAGGCGGAGCCAGAACGACGTAAAAAATAGCGTCGAAGACGGTAAGTCTCGTGAGAACCAAACACGTTCCTCCGATCCACCAAAATAGGCTTTACCATAATATGAGGAATTCGTCCTATTATTGGAGTTGGAGGTAGAAAAATTCTCAGGGAACCCAATCGACCAGCCACCACTCGTGATTGAGTTGTCCTCGAATGTTTTCCACGACACGGGAGCAGCGGTCGCCTTGGTCCCAAAACTAGACCCGCTAATTGTAATCGACGATCCGTGAGAAACGGTACCGGACACTCCGCTGATAGACGGAGCGGAAATAGCAGCTACGGAAAATAGCAACCCTAATAACACGGCAAAAGCTATTACGTAACGCATCTCAAAAAATCCCCGCAACAAGATCGTCAAACACAGACCCACCCGTATCATCACCCAGCAATCCAATACGCTGCCCGTCTCGTGCCGTACCACTCATAACAAACGAATGATTTGCTGCATTCGCTCCCCATACTGACGCGGAAGTAGGAGTAGCGGTAGTTGGGTTAAGCCATACCCGGATAGTGCATCCAGAACCCGCAACGCCGTCCACGGTAACTCCGATAACCGTTCCATTAGCAGGTTGTGTCGCACTAGTGGATACCGTCGTTTCAGATGCCCAGGCATAGGTTGTTAAATGGAATTTAACAATGTCCGTCTGAGTCCAATAGATGCCGTAACCATTCCCTGATGAGTCCACGCGAACGACTACGGAGGCACGGCACCAAACCGAACCGGCAGTAACAAGAGTTGCCTTTACCCAGTGAGAGGCGTTTCCCGTATCCGTCGAATGAACGATGGCATTCCAATTAACCGCTGCCGCCGCACTAAGGTGGGCCGAAGCAATAGACCACCCTGTAGTATTCGCAAAGGCAGCCAGCGTCCCAGAGAAGTCCTCATTTATCACGGTAGTCGGGCCGCCACCCCCACCGGAGAAGGGAATCCCAAGTCGAGGCCACCGTCCGCCACTCATCGTAGCACCCGCCAATTGAGCGTAAGCGCACCAGGCGTAATAGAACTCGCCGTAGGATTACTTACTAGGAAATTGACGTTGTTCGCAGTCGGGTACGCGGTAATAACTAAGCAACCAGTAGTGCTTGCCGCGTTGTACCCCGTTACGCCATTAGGACTTTGATTAAAGCCCCAGTCAACAACATCCGTTGTCGCAGTACCAGTAGCTGCTACTGTAACCAGAGTCGCACTGGCGCCGGAAGAAATAGCAGAAGTACCCAGTGCAGCCGTGCCAGAAGCAATAACGCGGCCCAACGGGACACCCTCAACCGTCACCACGCCGGCAGCCGAGCGAGCCAGCGTCGTATCGGAAGCGTGCCCAAGCTCTACAGTACCAACGCCGATAGCCGCAGCGGTGGACGCTGTAATTCCGGCTACTGGAAGCCCCGTACAATTTGTTAAAGTTCCGCCAGATGGAGTGCCGAGCGCGCCACCATTAGTTACAATAGCTCCTGTAGAGCCAACAGCTATTGCAAGGGCAGTGCCAACGCCAGTTCCGGGGGTAATGCCAGACCACGTAGTTAAATCAGCATCGTAAGCCTGTACATTCGTACCGATCACCAGCCCTAGCAAGGTACGGATCGCTGCATAGTCAGCGGCGGCGAGAATAGAGTATACGTTAGCACTACTAGAGATTTCTTCCCAATTTCCAGTTCCAGCCGTAGCACGGCCAAACAACTTGTATTGTGTCGTTTGGTAGAGTTTCGTTAATCCTACAGCATTTGCTGCAATAGTGGCAGAAAATGATCCTGCTCCACTTCCCGTTACGTCGCCAGTCAGCGTAATCGTCTGATCGCCCGTGTTAGTACCTGAATGAGTTCCACCATTTAGAGTCGTATTCCCACCAAGCGTCAAGGTTCTATCAGCATCTCCGGTCGCAAGTGTTAACGTGTGGTCTGCTGTTAGGTTACTTCCAGGGGATATGATTAAATCATGGCTCGCGTCGGTATCAAGAATATGTAGACCGGCAATTGGGAATGTAAGCCCTGTTGATAATGTAGAGCCGTCTGATAACCCTCCTCCCGTTGACGCAGCGATAGTTATTGTATCCGTCGTTGCATTTGTAGTTAGAGTAATATTCGCACCCGCAACTAGCGTTAACGTATCAGAAGCCGCATCTGCAACTACATCCGATTGCCCTGATACAACGATAGTCCCAAACGCGCTCGGCGTACCGCTTAGGCTGGAGTAGGCAATTTGCGCCCCATCGCCGCCATTGTGGTCATGACTATTTCCATTCGTAACACCCTGGGCGGCAGTAGCAAAATCACCTGTAGCACTAGTTGCTGCCGTTCCCAATCCTAGCGTTGTTCTTGCTGTGGCCGCATCTATATCATCGACTAGCGTTGCACCAAACGTCGAAATTCCGTGTGCCGTCGTTAACACTGCATGATCGTAGGCCCAATTGCTGGAAACTGGTGCGGTAGTAACTCCATTAACGGGCGTATCATTTACATTAGCCTGTCGTAAAATTGTAGCATCGACTGGCTCGTACACGCCGGAGTGGGTATGCCCAACTGCTGACTTTTCTGAATCCAGCTCATTTAGCGCGGCTTGTACCGTAGTCGCCGCAATATTCCCGGCTGGAGTATTAACAATACTCGATGCAGGATGCGCCGTTGTGTCTGCCTCGTGCGAGGCTGCATAGGCATCGCCTGTAGCTCCAGCAGCGGGTCCATTACACTCCAAAAACGACGAAGTACCCCCATTGGTCGTTGTCCACCAAAACCGACTCACCGTCGTATCGGTGTATAGGTTATACGTCGATTCGAGCACCGTCCCGGCAGGCCACGCGGCTTGAGGAAACGTCCAGGGACCGCCGGACTGTGTAACTTCCAGATAGAATAAACACCGTTCTGGTGCATTTTGCAGTACGACAGAACTTACATTTGCTGTCAACGATAAAATCGCGTGTACATCACACGATCCCATGCAATCTATAGTCAGCGTTCCAGCCGACAATGTGACCCCGTTACCAGAAGTCAGCAGACGAGGCGTAGCCTCTTTGGCCGAAGTTGCATCCCACGTAATATCGAGCGTGTGCGTCCCTGCTGGAAGCGTAATTTTGGCCGTCGTTCCTGAACTATTAGCGTAGACAGTATCCCGTGAAAACGTGTCGGGTGCCCCCGAAGTCGCCGTACCGATGCCAACTTCCCACGTATTATCGCTAGCAAGGAGCTTGTACCGCCCTTTCTTTCCTGTTCCAACTCCAGCAACGATACCTTGACACCCAGCCGGTATTGTTCCTAGCGATAACGTACCAGTACCAGTCGTAGTTGTCTGCTGGCGTACGAGATTCGCGATAACGTGAGTAATCGGCACGGCTTAACCCTCAACCTTCCAGCTTGGCCAGCCGCTTTTCGGCCTCAGAAATAGCAGTCGCCAATTCTTCGCGGGCCGCGTCGTCGGCTGCTTGCAAGCCGCTAGTAAGGTCGACAATGGAATCACCAGCCGTAAGGGCCTTGATAGACGCATCAATAAGAGATGCAGCCAGTTGTAGCGCCTGATCCACAGTCATATTACTTCCCCTTAATCAGCGAGTCGTGGATAGTTTCAGCTCGCTTAATCGTATAGCGAACCTCGTCGAGAGAGTACCGAAACTGACTATCATCTACTTTTGACTGGCACAGCCCATCCAACTTGGCCCGCGCATCATCTGCGAACTGTTGAACCTGAGTAGCAGCAAATAGAGTTTGCTTAACTAGGTCTGCATTAGACTCTTTTGATGCTGCAACAGATTTCAGAAAATTAGCCGTGCGGTGCCTAACTACGGCCAACCGCGTATATTCTGGCGCACAAGCCATCTCTACCGGGTTGTTGGCATCGGCCAGCGTCCCAAACGCTGAGAATCCGCCGCCTAGCGCACTGCCCGACAGCGGAACGGCATAAGCCATAGGATACGAGACTAGAAATGCAAGGATAAAAGCATAAATCGCTTTCATGTTTAGCCCCGTATCAATTGTCAATCTGGAACGTAAGGGCAGCCGCCGCAAAACTGGCCGTGCTCCCATTCGTAATATTGCGGGCCGCAGTTAGCGTCGTGTACCAGACCAGCGTGCCACCGCTGGAGGCGCTCATGTAGCCAACACAGTTGACCGTCCCCCAGTCCGCCGTGGCTGCCGGAAAGGTAATCACGTTGTTGTTGCTGGTAGTTCCGTTCGTGCCACTGGAAGCAGTCGTGCTGCCAGCGCTCTGCGTGCCTGCCCAGTTAGCCAGCGACGCCGCGTAGTTCACCCGTGCGTAAGAACCACCTGTTACCTCAGTGCCCGCTGTAGAGTCAGTTGGACAGGTCGTAAATAGTGCAATATACGCACCAGTCGTGGGTGGAGTAAGTGCCTGCGCTCGCATCAGCCAGTCAACAGTGCTATTCTCATAAGTGTCAGTCAGGGCCGCAGCGTTGGCCCGTCCAAAAAAGCACAGCCCCAGCAGCATAGCTACAAAAATAGAACGAAATACACTTTTCATCAATTTATCCTCTACGAGAGTTAAGAAGCACTACTAGATTCTGGCTTTTGTAGAATCCCTTGCGGCACAAATGTAAATCCCCTCGGAAGCTCCATTAAACGGGTTTGACGGCGAAGTGCAGTCTGCAAAGTATTTTGCGCCTCTGCCAACCCTTGTTGCCATTGAACAGCATATATTTGAGCCTTACTTGGGTTTAATATCTCTACCTCAAACAACATATATAGCCTAAGCAAAGTGCCAGCCAGTAAAACCTCATGGTATAGTTCAGGAATTAAAGGATTTACTGGTGGCGTTGTACTGCCTGGGGTTTCATCAAAAAACACATCTGGGGGTACTATATAACCTTCCACACTTACAGTAGAGTTGCTGTCAGGTATCGGCACAAGCCTAACCCTATCAGCATACATATCTGTTACAATAAATTTTGGAGTACCTACCGCAGCCCGCCAATCTCCAAATCTTGAGCTATTCTCGATATTGTTAAAGCTATAGTACCCAAAATCCAACTCGCTACTTGTAACCGGGCGGAGTTGCTTACCTGCCAAAATAACCGTTTTTACCAAAAACATGTCCCCAGCCAGTGTCAGCCATGGGCTGTTAGCAGTTATGCTAGCCGTATTTTCATCAAAAAGAACTAGTGTTAATCTGGCAAATTCTACTTGGGTAAATGATAATTGCTCTAATATGGTAGCGGTAGTAACCTTTGGCGGGGCTGTTTCGTCTGAAAGACGAACTCGTATAGCTGCAATTAGTTCTTGTGTAGTCATATAAGTGAACTCGCACTACCTTTCGCGTTTAAGTACTCGTAGTTAAAAGCTCTACGCATTGGTACTAAGTTTGCGGCAAGATTTGCTTGCATTAAGGTAGATTTTTTATCACCCGGCCTTTCCATCACCGCTACCTTTAGTGCTTCCCAAACAACTAAACTATGATAACGCTCATGCCAAACTGGACTATCATTAATATCATAAAACTTAGCCGGGTTAAGCCATACATTTCCCCATACTTCCCACACCCCAACTGGAATAGGTTCCATTCTATATTTATTGATGGGCAACGATATTAAATATTGAGAATTGCCTTGCCTGTGTAATCCGGCTCTTTCTTCTAAAATCCACTCATCATAACTCATAAAACATATTGGAAACCTAACATCGCTTCCAACTTCATTACGATAAACAGAGTTTCGATTAATCGATTTTACGCTAGGCAAACTATATTCAGCCTGGCCAACTACAGTTGTAAAGATTACTTTACGCCTGTTCAAAAACTTCCACTGTTCATATTCTAATTGAATCCGTAAGTATGCGTCTGATAGCCACTGAAACAGCATCGCATTAGATACGGCGTATGGCTCAACCTCATCGCCCATAGCCAACCTTAGCTTTACAACCATCTCAGCGGCAGTCATATCAAACTACCTGATCTTTAATCGAATCATACCAAGCCTGACCCTTGGGATTCTTATCTCGGTAGTGGTGTGGGTAGCGCAGCACATTGTAAGCGTTAGAAGTCTCGAACGTACTTCCGTCTGCTGCCTTGCGATAGCCAAACTGCCAAGTCTCCCGCTTAGCCCGTAAGACCACTTCCAGCACAAACCTCGGTACTACCTGCCACTCGCCTCGCAGCATATAATAACTCTTGCCATTAACCGACACACTTACTAATCGCGTTGTATCATTTTTATCATGGCTTGCCAATATCATTACCTCAACTGGCTCTGCCATAAAAGCAAGGTCCTGCGCATAAGATGCGAGGGCTTCGTTCTCAACAACTTGAATTGGAGATACCAAAGAATCGTCTTCCGGCTGCTCCGTTACAAGCGTTTTAACTGGGCTAAGGTTTTCTGATCTCTTTTCGTAGGTAGGCATTTGTTTATAATCTCACGAGGGGGTTATGTACAGCCGAAACAACGTCGTTGTTTCGTATTTCCATTGGCGAAAACTCACCAAACAAATTTACCTCAGCTTCTTTTCTAGCAATAACAGCTTCTGCTTTGTTATGAAAATAACCTAAACTCTTTCGTGTGCCGTTACAAGTTATATAAGCCCACCAAGCTGGCCAACCTCTCTCGGCCCGATTTCTATAAAAATAAACACCTTTAAATCCAGAAGTATTATGAGAAAATACACCAGAGTTAATTATGTTTTCACTATGTGTGGCTAGTCGTAAATTTTCAATTCTATCATCTGCCCTATTACGATTAATATGGTCAACTACACACTCTGGGTACTCTCCGAATACGTATAACCAAGCTAATTTTGCAGCATGATATGAGCGGTCATCGATAGATATATCTCGATAACCTGTACTAGCATCGATATGCCCAGCTACGCTAAAAAGCATTCTTCCTCGACGTGGTTCTATCCAGGTAAATAATCCAGTTGCAGGATCATAACTTAACGCTTGTTTAAGCCTTGCTTGCGTTGGCCTTGTTTTACTTGACTTATGTGTGCCGTTTGACATTGTAGTTCCTGTTGCTACCCTGTAAATTAAACATGTGCCAGTCAGTACAGGATTCTGATTTTCGGGAGCTACCCTAGGCACATACTTATTTGGCTAAAAATTAACCCCAGCACTCCCACAAAACATCGTCATCGTCCGTTTCCAGCGAAGCCGTAGCCACCGTAACAGTAAATCCGTGCTTGTCCGAGGTTAGCGCAATGCCAGCCGCCGCATAGGTACGAGTACCCGCAGCAACCGTTACCAACGATTTCGCGTTGGCACCAGCATCCAATCCATACGTAGTCGTGCCCGTAGCCGCGCCCGGATCAACATAATGAGTCGCCTCGATGCGATCCGTCAAGTTGGCAACACGAATCTTCGTCGGGACAAACCCCAAGTTAATCGTGAAGTTGGCCGCAGTCCGTACACCCGTGCGAATCCCATACGCATACCGTTGACCTTCTTGAATAGGATCAAACTTTTTCAAATAAGAAGCATTAGCCATTTTGAATCACCTTTGAAATTAAGCGTTAAGCAGCTTTTTGGTATACTCGATCCAAGCCCCATAAATATACGTGGCATCTTGATCGTTCGTGCCACCGAGCGTAAACACGACACTAACCGCGCCCGGCGGGCGTACCATATTGGTTGGGCTGCATTTAAACACCAGTTCAGACGCGGCCTGGGTGATCGCCGTCGCTGCTGTCAATTGAATGTCTGCATTTGCCGTATCGCCAACACCGACCGGATACACCTCACAGTCCAGCGTAAGCGCATCATTGTCGGCTGCCTTTCCAACAAGCGCGTGGACCTCTAGAGGAAACGACAAATCAATATCGATTGGAGTTGATACGGTAAAATTCAGCGTCTCACCCGCCGAACAGTTAATCGGAATATTGATAACCGTTTCTTGATTCGAGAGCTGGCTGTAGCCTGCTACAGTGGTAGCCTGCTTCGTTAGCGCCGTGCCGTCCTCTTGAGTAATGTCGCCAAGAGATACTGGAACAAAGCCTTTAACCGATAGCAGGGCTTTAAGCGCCTCAGCGCCCGGAGCACTAATATAGCGTGCAACTTCGTTAAGTACACCGCCCATTTACATACCTCCAAAAAGGTAGGGCATAGCTGGTTCCAAACTATACCCTACAACCCCTACCACTATTAGGCTTCAGTACCAACCCAAGCCACGGCCATCCAATCATCATTCAGAATGGCCTGGGCTTGCCAAGTCATTGCGCTGACGTAGCCACGCTGACCCAGTGGGTCAATCTTTGACTTCTCGGAGGGAGGGAAGTGATTCGCATCAATCGAGTTAAACCCGCGCAGCGGAACTTGTCCAAAAGCATCGCCACCACTATTGCCACGACCCATAATAATCAACGGGTACACATCGATATTAACACCCGCGTTAGATTTAGGCGTAAACCCAGCAACCGCCGCTCCAACAGCCGCGCCCGCCGCTGGACGGTAAGTTAGAATCGGGTTGACGATAATCCGAAACCGGCCAATCGCACCAATCTCAAACTCAGGGTCCAGCAGGGACATCTGCCCATAATCCTGAACCTTAGTAAATCCGACAATATTCTCAAAAGTCTTTTCCATATCCGTATGGCAGTACACCGGCCAAGAAGCATTAACCGATTGCATACCAAACATAGGACCAGACTTCAACATCTTGTTGACAGTCGTAGCATGTTTGCCCAACAGCGCCCGCGAAATATTCTGGAACATTGCTTTGGTCGGCGGGCCGTTCACCGTCGCAACAGACGTACCAGTACCGCCGTAAAAGGCGTTAGTGCACGACTTCAATTCCCCGTATACCATCATTTCCCGGCACAGTGCAATTCGCGCCGCAGCTTGGTCTTCCATCTCCCTCGGAATCGTAACACCTTCTTCGTGCAGATAACGAAGCCGATTCGAGTAGCTGTACAAACAGCCAATTTCTTGTAGCGTCGTAGAGAACGTAGTCCACGAAATCGAGTCGGGAGTAGGTGTTACTCCCTCTTGAATAGTATGCTTACTGATAAAGGCCGTATCCCCGCCAGCAGCAATCCATTCATTGTCAACGCCGCCATATGGCAAAAACCGCATCCACTCAATCGTTTGCGATACGTTCTGCGGAAACGGCTCCATCGCGCCCAGCTTCGTGAGCATTTCTTTCGATTGGGCCTTTGCCAGAATTCGTCCCTTATATTTTTCAAGACGACCAGCTTGTGTACCGTATGCTTGACCAGCCATATTTATTTACTCTCAGAGGCAACTTCGTTAAATGCAGCCAAAAACGCATCTTCAGCAGATTGCGCTCCAGCATCCCTAGTACGTCGAGACTGGCTAGTCGGGACTTGCCCCTGGGCCAAGCGAGAAGATTTATTACCAGCATTTCTCGCCTTATCCTGATTTTTGCTTTGCTCCCACGACTCAAACTTACGCAGCGCGTTGACGTAAGGCGCCCCAAAGTTTAAAAGTGCTTGTTGGGTTTGATAGCCCTGTTGGGAGTACCACTCGATAAAATCTTTGTGCCGCTGTCCATCGGGCGCAAACTTCCCATTTTTAACTGGGGGAATAATCTCCTCCAGCGTTTCGGGGGGATAAACCGATAAAACCAACTGTTGCCCAAAAGTCTCAGTTAGCTTATTTGAGATTGGATCAAGATGGGGACGAAGCGTAGCCTCGTCTAATGGGGAAACTTTAATTGCTTCTACCAATGCCGGCACCAGTACCTCAGCCAGCTTTGGATCATACTCCTCTAACACCTTTTTGAGTTTATCGGCGTTAAACGAGGTTTGCGATCCTAAAGACTTCTCCAGCCCAGAAATCCGTTCTTGCAATTGAGAGAAGTTTCCATTAAAACGAGATTCAACTCCGTTGAGATATTCGGGGAATTCGGTTACACGCTGCAAGCGTGAATAAACATCGTCTTCCGACAAGTCGCGCAAATACGGAGACGGAGTCGCATCGGCACTCTCGGCTTCTCTCGTGTCGCCGACTGTTTCGTTACCTTCTAGGAAATCATCATTTTCGATTTGGTCAGGGGGCATTTGTATTATCTCTTAGTTGCTGTATCAGGGTAAGTAACTCGGCCCGCCTTGCACGAAGGGCCTCGGTCGTGGGATAATCTGTTCCTGGTGCAGCAATGCGGTCCATAATGAGACTAACACGCTTCTCCAGAAATGGCAAGAAGCGTACAGGATCAATATACCAGACCCCATGCACCAAAGTTAATACGTCCTTGATTGATGTGTCATTCATTGCAAGCCCAACGTACTAAGTGCAGATTCTACATCAATAGCCGGTTTTTCCGGTGGAGTCTCAGCGGGAACACCCATTTTCTGCTGAGTATCCATCACCTTTCCTTGCACATCCATTTGCTTTTGTACCAATGCCGTATCTGACTTTATTTGGGTCGCAGCTTGAGCTTGTTCCAGCGACAATCGTTTAAACTGTGCTTCCAGCGCCAACCGTAAAGTATCAACTTCCTTTTTCAAATCAGCCTTGTATACCTCGGCTTGCGCTTCAATCTGCGCCGCGATTACTTTCGGGTCAGGCTGCTTAGACGCGGTTTCCAACTGTTGCCTTTCTTCTTCGCTAAGTTCCAGCGTTTCCATGTCAATTTGAAATCCCTCTAAATAACTCTCCATCCATTTCTTTGGCGATACTCCATAAATCGGCTGCAACACTTGCTGTGAAATTTGCAGCAACGCTTGCTGTTGTAACTCTTTTACAATGAGCGTAGTCGAGCCGAGTGGTTCTACGACTGCATCGCCCCGCGCTTCATCCGGGCCGTATAGCTGGACCCACTCGTAAAAGTCTTTCAAAAGCGGTTTACAAACCTTATCGTCCCACTCTTTAACAATCAACCGCAAGTTGGTTGTGGAGTTATTCATTAACTGTTGCGACACGCCTACTGCGTCGGTAACAGCTTGACCCTGTAGCAGCAAACTTAGCCCGGTTGTATCTTCGGCCATCTTTAGCCAGAACTGAATTACTGGCATAATTTCATTTAGATAATTAGGAAACTCTAAGAATGCCATGGCGTTCTTGGCTTCCGTCATCGCGTCTATACCAGGCAATCCAGATTTTACTCGCCAACGCTTATAAGGGCGTAACTTAACATCGTTGCCGTCTACCGGCTCGATAAGACCGTCCATTTCCAGCACTTGCGGCCCGACACTATACCCCATGTTATCCATTAGTGCGCGCACTGATGCAATCAAGCCGCGCTGCGGGGTTTCCATCTGCTCAGGAATCCCAATTCCCGCCCATGAATTATCCCGCAACTCCCAACAAAGCATGTTGTATGGGAACCGTTCAGTCTCCAACGGGAACTGTGAGCACTTAATAATCCGGTCATTAAGCATCGTGCAGGTGCCAAATCCTAACGATTTTTCCTCATTTCCTTCTTTCCATTCTATTAACCCGGTTCTAATCCAAAGCGTATACGGTCCCTTAGAATCCTTTTGTTTTTGAGATACCTCATCCATTGGACCCTCATCCAGTGCCAACTTAATTGCTTCCCCGTTATAATTGGGGTCTTTCTCCATGTCTCGTAATTGGCGACGGGTAACTTCGGGAATTTTCTCCCAAAAGAACTTTCCATTTTGAATGTCAGTGCCGCAACTATTATCAGGGTAGCAGTTCTCTACTTTAATGCACTCGATTTGCGGAGTGTATAGTAGCATTGTCTCTAATTCTTTTGCCAGTATTTGCGCCGTAACATCATCCGTGATAAGGGGCAAAAGATTCAAAATCTTAGACACATCGCTGCTAACCATCCTCTCCTTGGGAAACGGCCCTTTTACCACACCAGTCCCGGTAATGCCTGCCTCTATTATTTGGCGGCGCATTACACCCGCCCAATCAGATTCTTTAAGCCAGTCCTTTATAATCCGTTCTGCAATTAAAATTGCTTCCTTTGCACTGTCTTCGTCTTGGATTTTTTGCGCGACCTCGGGAAGATACAATGGAATTTGCTGCAAAATACTAGGATACCCTTTTAATACCCCTAGTACGGTTTGCAAATCGCTTACAGGTGTAGGCTTTAGTGCCCAAGGCATTTTTCCCGTAGGTAACAAAATATCTGCAACTCGCGCCGTGCCCGCGTTGGTATAAGGACGGGTAATGTTTACAACAACGGTAGACCTATCCGAGTCTACAGTATCTCTAAAGGATGAAAGAGATGAATTTAAAGTCTCACCTTTTTCATACTGCCCGCTAACCTTAATTGCTGCGTCTACACCTTTGTATTGATTTCGAGCAGTTTGCCAAATATTTTCAAGGTCTTTTCGTTTATTTATAGCTTGCTTTCGCTCATCACAAAGAGAAGCTACCAAAACAGCAAGACTTTCATTCTCGGGCAATTCAAACATGTTCATCACTCACTATATCAATCCGTTCCCCAAATGGACCCTCACCATACTCGCGCCAAACTACCTCACCCAGCGCAAGGTCACTTTTAGGCCGCGCAGCATCTACCAAACAAATTCTATCATCGTCAGCGGTGCGAATTATCATTTCGCGGGTGTCACGTCCGGCGCGAGAAAAATTCACTCTATCACCAATTTTCAATTGGTTTAACCACTCTTGTCTATCCATACTTAATATCCCATTACAGCATCTAGTGGACGCCATCCAGGGCTAACGCTCTTAAAATCCATATTATCGGTTTGACTCATAATCGGCTTTGCCCTAGTTGGTACAAACGTAAGTACGAACGCATCCCATCTGTCCGGGGATCGCGAGGCTTTTACCTCCGACTTTGACCGGCCTACGGCAAACCGGGCGCGATACTCATCCTTAGACTCTATTAATAGCAGCCCGCCTTTATAATCGTATTGAATAGCGGTAGCCTGCGCTTTAAATATGTCATCGTCGGGGAGAGAAATTTCCAAATCTTCAATATACTCTACTGCCTGTGAGTGCAAATACGCACGCAAATTGTAATTCTTACTATCTGCCAGTTTTGCACCGGTGTGAACAGCTTTTACAATAGAGGCAAATGGTCCGTATTTTAACTGGTCAGCGGCTGATCCGCCCGGCCCATCCCGTTCTATCGCAATAAGTTCAACCGGACCAGTATTCAACAGCCGCTTAACTTTATATTCAATAATTGTTGCTAACTGAATACCATCAAGTTTGCGATACGCCTCCGGCTCTATTGATAATCTTCCACGTCGCGCCCAGATAATAATCTCGTCGTTGCCTAGCCCGGCTGCATCAACACCGATTCGCCACGGAGTTTTATCTGGCTGCGAGATCGAGCCGGGCCGACGCCGCGTAGCTGCTGCCAGCTTCTCAGCATTTACCAAAGTGTTAGACACAGCCGCCGCATAGTTTCTATCTACCTGTGAGGCCAGCGTAGTTGGTAGTAAATCTCGTTTTTGCTGCTTGTACCACGGTTCTTCTTCAGGAGGAAGTTCTGGATTTAATCGTTTGCGCGGATCGTCTTTCCAGTCAAATATAAAAATTTGTTCCTTTGGTAAAAAATGGCGTAGTCGATAAAATAAATTCCCAATACCATTAACCGTTGAGATGTATATTCGGCAATTAGTGTTTGCAGATAATGCGGATTCCGCCATGTCAGGGTGTTCTAAGTGGGCAAATTCGTCTACAAAGTAAATTCCCGCTCGACCACCCCGGCCAATCTCATCACCAATCTCACCCTTAATTACAGAATTGTTCGCGGGGTTTGGGATAATTCCCCATTTGCGGTTAGCCGTGTATTGGGGGTGTAGAAACTCTACCGGCAAGTTGTCAATAAAGGTACGTATTTTCCAAAATACCGAATCCGGGTCGTGTTCTCCGTTGTCCACTAATTCTTTCTTTCGACTTCCAAACCCGATAACCGACGATGGATAAAACAACCAAATACAAACTGCGCATGCAGCACACAGCCAAGTAAACCCGACATCACGAGACTTCTCTCCCAACCCGCGCCGGGATTCCGTATACGATTCGTAAATCCACTTAACGAAGTCTTCTTGGCGAGGAAACAAAATAAACGGCGTGTACTTGTTGACCGGGGCGCGAGGATCGTAAGTCATTCCCCAATCATTTATAAAGTCCACCCAATTAGTAGAGTAATATCCCATTAAACGAGACAATGAGCTGGGATTTGCACGAATACGCTTGAGTGCCTCTAAACGAAACTCGAAAACCGGCGTGTAATCAGGTTTTGACCAATCTATTACGTATGGCTTTGTATTATTCATCTTGCCAGCCTTCAGTAAGAATTGTTAAGGCCCGGCGAGGTGCTACAGCATTTTTAGGAGCACCACTTAATACGGAAACCGCTGCTTCTCTATCGTCGGGTAAATATCCTTTTTGTCGGATAAGTCGTACATAAGTATCGAGAGGGTCTTCATCGTCAAATTTTGAATCGGCTCGGGCCGCGCCAACCACATCCGTATGTAGAAAAACCTCTTTTCTGTCGTTAAAGAACTGTACGGCGGGTGCGCCTACAGGTTCGTCAGGGTCGAAGTCGGGGATGTTTTTAAGCATGAACTGCGGGCCGGCTGGGTTTCCCATACCCATCATATCCTCATATTCACTCGCAACAGCCATCATGCACCGACTGATTACATAACGTAACTCGGGAATGCGTTGCCCTAGTCGAATTAACGAAGTCGGGCCGGGCAAGCCCACGGCAAGCGCATACCCTGTTATCGTTGGGCGCATGTCAAAATCGGCACACTCTGCGAAGTAGTTGTTTGACCGCTTAATAAAATCATCTACTCCGCTGGGTGGGTCAAGGGTAGCCGGGCTACGTCGCCACTCAGGAACTGCTTTAGTATTTAATTCTACGTTTGTAGTCTTCACAGCTATATCCACAAATGCAGCACCTTTCCTGGTGCCATTTCGTTAATATCGGTAATGGGGGAAGGTGCGTTTGGTGTGAGGTTACGCACGATAATGAGGGGGAAGCAATCTAGCCCAAACATCTTTAGATATTTTAAGTATTTGTTAATTTGTGCACTGGTGTCAACAAATGTCAACTTTGTCTCAATTAATACTGCGTCATGCTCTCGCTCGATAATGAAATCCGGCTGGAAATAACTAACTTCATTACCACATTTGTAAACAAACCATTGATGATCCCATAATTTCCAACCCATCCGATTACAGTGAGCTGCTAGTACGCGACCCACTTTACGTTCGTATGTAAGGCCACGTGCCCGCGACCCTTTCGATAGCGGGTTGGTAAACGGGGCATCGCATGTAGATATGCTGGGCCGGGCCTGCTGAACACGGGCACGCAATGCGGCCAATGCGGGGGCACGACGGGCTTCGGAGTCCAGCAGAGTAGGAGACATTGGAGTAGCCTATTTGGTTTCTAGTAGGGCACGTAGTTCGTCTTCGTATTGCTGGCGAAGCCTATCCCGGTTCGCCAACCGTTCGTAAGCATCATCGGACAAGCAGGCCATTTCGGCAGCTTTAACTTTCGGTAGTTCCGGCTTGGCCGGGATCAGGTACGACGGCACAGGTTGATATAAATAGCTATGCGTCGTACAACCAGCTAATAGCCAAATCAGCAACGCCACAATAGCGATAGGGGTTAGGATAAACGCCGCTTGCTTGAGTCGCGGCTGAGATCCGAACACAGGACCGCCGACCATTATGATGGGTCCTTGCGTCTTGAGACTACCCATCCCAGATATGCGTATAAAAGAATGATCGCAACTAAGAAAGTAGCCCCAATTCCACAAATCGTATAAATAATCCAAGCTGGAATGGTAAATGTCATCACTCAAAATCCCTCCGGTTCTTCGGATCGACGGGCGCTTTCTCTTCTGCTTCCCGCTTTACTTGTTCTACTCGTTTTGCCGCCTCTTGCTGCCATTTAGTAGATGAGTCTTGATAACTGTTAAGCTGGCTTTGTGCCTTTCCCGCCTTTAGTTTCCACCACACACCCCACAGCGCAAGAGCGGCCGCACCAGCAGCTACTATCCAACCAATAATCGTGTCAAACATTGACTTGGCCCTTGTCGCTAAATATGATGCCGATTAGCCCACTTACCGTTTGCCCGACTGACATACACGCACCTGCAATGGCCGTGGATTTTTCAAGAGCAAACTTAACTTGCTCGCTGCTGGTTGCGTTGAATATTTCGATTACAACTGGAACCAAAAGCACAAATCCAATTGTACCTGCTACGAACATTGCAGCACCGCGCCAAGTTGATTTTTCAGACCAATCGATTTTAATCATGACTTTATTGCCCTAATTGCTGCAAGGAACGGTTCTACTCGTGCCAGCGCCCGATTTAGGCCGTCACCACCGTAGTAGCTGCGGCCCTTTTTAGACCCACTTACACACGGCAACGACGCCCACTCTTTCGCCAGACTATTGGCAAACTTTTCGATGGTAATATCGCCAGCTAAATAACCAAGCAGGCCCCGGCGGTACAGCAACTGGGTGGCGAGGCAGTTTTGCCCTCGTTCGTCGAACAGGTCTAGTTTGGATAGGCCGGCCTCGTCGTATAGCCCGCGCAATGTGTCTTCTAGGATTTGATATTTCCCTGCGGCCTCGCTTGGGTAGTATGGGTCGATTTTATCCTGCCATTCCAGCACCTCTCCGATGGTCATATCGGTGAGTGGTTTGAGGGGACGATCTTCTTTTTTAATCCGGCCCCAAACTACATTGTAATCGCCGCCGCTTTCGTGCTTTGCGATAAAGTCGAGAAGGGGTTTCAAGTTGTTCATTTAGCGTACCGTGTTTATATTGTACTATTCGGCCCCGATTATACCACACGCGCCGGGCCGGGCGCAAGAATTACTTTGCCCTAATCGCGGTGGGGGAGTGGGCGCAGGGTGTTTGGTGGTTTGTGCTGGCTATTTGGTATGGGGTGTTTCGTGAATTTAGTTTGTGTATATGGGTAGTTTAGATCGCACGGTAGATAACAATTGTCCCCTGGCCCAAACGAAGCCCCCCAGGTCGAAAAGATTAAATCGCGCCCCAGCACGCAACCCAAAAGGAATTCACCCCCAAAAGCACACGTGCATACACGCGCGCATATAATGAACGTGCGCACACGCGTAGCATATAGCGTGCCAATCCAAGCAAGTCGTCCAATGGGCATATAGTGGGTAGGAGTGGCTAGTAGATTGCTAATGGCTGTACGAAACGCTTGCAATCCTGCACGCGATATGTATAATAGCAACCATAGCGCACCGCCCCCCACAATGTAGGAGAAGAAATGAAAACCCTATACCTGATCGAGTGTGGGATAGCGACCCCCACCACGCCAGAAGCCCCGTTTGACGGAACCAACAACGTGCTGGTGCTGGCGGAGTCGCCAGAGGTCGCGCTAGAACTGGCGATACGGTACGACCACGGGGAAGTTGAAATCGGGAATTGGTGCCACGAAGGAAAAATCGTGGCCGCAATAAACGAGTAGCCATGACCCCCGCATATCGAAGATATGCGGGCTAAACAAAGGTAGTTTCGGCCAAAATGGTTTTGTACGGTCGAAACAACTCGGTTGTTTTGTACGGGCGGAACCCTAGCGGGAATCGCCCGTTTAGCGTTGCGTACAGGCAAACAACAGCCAAAACCCCATATAAAGCGTATTTTGGTGGTGTGTTGTGGATAGGACACGCTGTAGAAAAATCGTGATTTCGTACATTCAAAACCATGGGTTTACGTTGTAAATCGGTCAAAAAGTAACCAAAACCCGCGATTTCGTACAGCCAAAACCCTAGCCAAAATCCTTGAAGTGGTAGTTTCGTACAGGCGAAACCCTATAAAACGCTATAAAACAGTGTTATATTAGGGTATGCAATCGGCGTGCCAAGTGACAAAATCGGTCAATTCGACATACGTTATCTGGCAATTCGACACACGAAATGATTTTTTTTACATACGTCTCCCTTGAATTACATGCCCTTAACCCATTGATTGCAAGCATGATTTTCGCGTGATTATTTTATTTTCTGTAACCTATTGATTTTATTGAGTTGAAAATTCAATGGAAAACCTCGTAAGTTATTGATTTTATTAGTTGATTATAGGGGAGGGTCCACCCATCAACCCCCCACCATCTCCCCATCTCAATCCATCAAACCAATCAAACCAACCACACCAAAATCCAGAAAACCACCCCAAACGTCCATACAACATATTGCACGGGTGACGGGGGTGGGGCCTAATGGCAATACAAAACACTATATAATATATAATAATATTATATATAATATTATATCATACATCTCCCATACATACGTTTCCCTTACCATTTCGGCCATATTCCGTACATACGTTTCCCTACCCTCCTCCCGCCTCAATCGTACATACGTTTCCCGGTTCTCCCAAAAATCGCGAGATGGGTTTGATGGGTTTGATAGGGTTTAATAGGGGTTCCATGGGGGGTACATGCCTACCCGCCCCACCTAC
>ERZ724522.790-NODE-790-length-19029-cov-59.108148_pt1 | contig 19029 bp, 22 predicted proteins | sample MGYA00376055_ERZ724522 | MGnify/ENA primary metagenome ERZ724522 (study PRJEB28724, sample SAMN07190884) | wastewater metagenome | isolation source: effluent of sewage treatment plant in Hong Hong | place: Hong Kong | collected 2016-03-17 ... | reverse complement strand
CATGCGTTCCACCTCCAATCTCCCGATAGCCCCCTTTGCGGAATGTCTTTTTATTCACAAGCTGGAATGCCTTTATTTTGGCCGCTGCGAAGGCCCCAAGCATAAGGGCTACCAATGCTATTCCCCCAAGCCCAAGCCCCGCAGCAAGTGTTTTAGCTATTGCTACTCCAAGATTTGAAGCCTCCAATGCTGTGTTCAGTGCGAGTTCTGTTTTTTGGAACCGTTGACGCTGCTTCAGGGCATCTTCCTGTGTCTTTTTCGCCAACGCTAATTCGGCCTGCGCTCCGGCAACATTATTGGCTTGGTTGGCAGCCGCAAGTTGAACCTGACGGTTGAGTGCTTCTTCTTTTGCCCTCACAAGACGGTCTGCATCCTCGATCTGCTGGTCAATGATTTCCTTCTGGAAGTTCAGGAAGTCAGTTAGTTGATCCTTTGCATAATCAAGCGCCTCTTTCGCTGCGTCCTTTTGCTCTTTTGAGTCGAAGTTTATTCCGAGAAGGCTGAAAATATCATATTCGGCCTTTGATGTTTCTTTGTGTGTTTCCCTGAAAAACTTTTTTGCGGCATCAATAATGCCTCCGGCGGTTTCCTGAGCGTCTTTGAATGCCTTCATTTCTTTGGCGCTACCATCCCGTAGCCCCTGATAAAAGTCAACCCAAAACTGAGCAATGTTTTCAAGTTTCTTCCTGTATTCATCCTCAAACTCTCCAAGCCCCTGTATTTCATGATCATAGTGCTTGGTTTCGACATCAAACAGGTCCCTTGCGAGTTTTTCTTTCAGAAGAAGTATAGCTTCACTATATTGCTCTTCATTTATTTTTTTCTTCTCAAGCAAAATCAATTGCTCAAGAACTTCTTTGTCGTATGCTAATTTTACCGCCTCAAGGTTCTGATCCAGGCTGTCCTTTTTCAAAGAGTTCAAATACCTCAAGCGATCAATCTCTTCGAGCCTTGGGTCTGTTTTTGACTTATCTCCACCGCCGCCACCGCCGCCGGTTTCATCGCCAGACAATATTGCGGAGACATCGAGACCGAGAGCCTTAGCTGCATTGACTTTGCTTTCAAGGTTGCTGTACGCGGAATTGATCTCCCCCTGTATCACTGATAATTCAGCCTTTAGAATCTTCTCTTCTTTCAGAAGTTCAGAGAGCTTTATTTCATTTGCAGGGCTTATCCTTCCGCCACCTTGTCCAACGATTTTATTTATAGCATCCCTGACCTCTTTTTGTCGAAGAGAGTTTTTTGTGATTTGCTCCTGCTTTTGAAGTTCTTTTTCGGTAAGCGGAAGCAATGCGGCAGAGGCATCTTTAAGTTGTTCTGATGCGGCTTCAAGTGTTATCCTTTTAATAAACTCTTTGTTGACATCCTTCATCACGCGAAGGATTTCTTCGTCATTTGATTTTAAGGTCAATTGAGAGGCGCCATATTCTCTTGTCTGTGTATTTATCCTGTCGAGAAGCTTTTTCCTTGCATCCAAAGATAGATTCCCTCTACGCAATGTTTCGATCTCAACATTAAATGCGGCATGAAGCCTTACCAGCGAGGATGTAGCCTTTATTCCGGATTCCTCAACTTCTTTGAAACTGTCAGCAGCCTCTTTTGATCCTATTGATATGTTCGATAAAACACCATATAGGAGCGTGGCAGCAGAAAGAATAAGCCCAATAGGATTGGCCCGTATTGCTGCGTTTAAAGCAGTTGTAGCTATCGTCATGCTTTTAAGGCCGGTTATTACCGACCCGATCTTGAATGCAACCCAAGCTGCACCGACATAGAATATCGCCTTCCCAAGCGCCAGGAATGCGTCAACGTTTTCCCGCACGAACTTCACGCCGGATGCCATTGTGTTAAACAGGTCTTTAAAGAATCCTGCAACATCGAGGTCTCTGATAAGAAGCGTTATTTCGTTATTGAATCTTCCCTGCGCTGCGGCAAGATTGTCAACGCGATTTATGGTATCAATTCCGTAAGTCCTTTCAAGTTCTTTGGCAAATTTTGGCAAGAAGTCCGTGGAGGCGATCTTGCCTTTTTTGAGCATATCTGTCAACTCAGCCGTGGTTACATTCATGGCCTTTGCTGCGATACCAAACGCGCCAGGCAAATGCTCACCTAACTGCCTACGAAGTTCCTCGGTGGATAGCCTACCTTTGGACATGATCTGTTCGAGAGCAAGGAATACATACGATGTTCGCTCTGCGCCAAGCCCTAAAACAGATGATGCTTTGGTTATGGACTCAAAGATATTCCGGGTGTCCTGTGCGCTCACCCCGGCCTGCTTTGCAGCGGTTCCAAATTTTAAGTAAGCATTCGATGTAGTCAGAAGGTCGGCACCATATCTTTCGGTGATGTCGAGAAGGAATTGTTTTGCCTCGGTAACGGCTTGAATGCTTCCAAGCGTTTGTTTGAGAGCGATGTCAAGCGTATTTAGTGCCTTGGTTTCGCTGAAAAGTTTTCCAACGATCTGCTGGACAGCTGCAAGAGAGAAGTACGCATACGTCATGCTCCGTATAGACCCCAACATTCCTTTAAGCGTTCCAGAATGGCTTTGCGCGGATTGTGCGGCGCGCTTCTGAGCAGCCGAGAGCCTTATTGTGGATATAGATGCTTGGTTTTGAGCGACAGTTAGCCTTTGTGCCTGTATTGCTGCTTGTGCATTAGCCCTTGCTTGGCTTATTCCTCGCGATTGGTTTATACTACCAATTCTTGCGTCATTAAGCGCGTTCATATTAGCTATTGCGGCGGCTGTTTTTTGGGCATTAGACTGAATGCCTGCATTTATCCTCCTTTGATTGTCGGCAACCCTTTGTGCTGAGGCGATTCTTTTTTGGTCTAATGCCTGATCACTAGCTTGTTGCTTTCTTGTTGATGCAGCACGTCTTTCATTTTGCTGATCTACTGCCCTCGACAGCCTATCTTTGGCTGCAATAGCCCTTTCGACCCTTCTCTGTTCTAACTGCTGGTCATGTGCTTGCTGCCTTCGGTTTGATGCAGCCCTTCTTTCATTGGCCCGATCAATTTCCCTTGATAGCGCCCCTTCTGCCTTTATGCTTTGGGCCAAACGCCTTTCTTCTGCAAGGCGTGTTCGCTCTATCTCTTGTTGCGTTTTCTGGCGAGCTTGCTTCGTTCTCTCAAGCTCCCTATTTAACTGTTCGACCTTTCTTGCAAGGTCAATAATTTGCTTCTGCGAACCACCATTGTTTACATTAAGCCCTCCAAGTGCCGTCTTTAACCCTTTAGCACTGATTGTCATATTCTTAATATCAAGCTGAAGCTGAGCCAATCTTGCATGGAGCAGTTTCAGTTGATCCTCCGGACCGGGATGGTACAGATCATGGGAATATATGGGATTACTTTGTGCCATTGTATTGTTTATTTTGCCTTCTCAGTTCCTCAAGAACCTGGAACCACTCAAGGGTATTCATTCTTTTGGGGTCAACAGAAACTTGCTGTGAAATAATTACGCAAGAGGTTTCAAATGCTTTGTTGTGCTGAACCGTGAATCCGTCATGCCCCCAAAACACCTCTGGTTTTAAGAGGGTATAGAAATACGAATCGAGATCATCTTCCTGCTTTTTGTCAATCTCGTTTCCGAGAATCTTGTCCAGCTCAATGATTGTTTTGATTTTCAGGTTGGCGTAATACTCACGACTTCTCGTGGTATCTACGAGATCAGGAAAGTAGATGGCTTTTTCTTCTTCGATTTTTTTTTTACATAATCCACAACGGACTTTACCAAGGAATAGGAAACCTTTATTTCTGAAAGCAAATTGATTACATTTTTCAATCCGCTATCGCTGTGATCGGTCATTTCCTTGCCATCAACCTTGTGAACAAGTGTGGCAAATGCCATCGACATCGGAGAAACATTCTCTACTGCGAAAATCATGGACTGCCTCATGTTCATTAGTTTCTTGAGGGCATTGTCCTTGTCTCCACGGCTGATCATAATTCCGAGTTCATCAACATGGCGGTCAATGTCGGGTATGGTAGAGCCGATTTCGGATGACAACGCAATAAATTCGTTGAACCGGTGATGCCTTACAATCGGAAGCCCGTCTATTTCATCGTAGAACTCAACCGTGTGTCCGTTTACGCTCTCAGTTTTCATTGTGTTGTATTGTAAAAGGATGGTGTTTTCATTATGGGTAGACTCTGATTTCAATAAAGAAGCTGGCATTATCCAAATAATCATTAGCCTCCGTATCTGTTGTGGTTATCTAGACAGTATCAGAATCAATCCTTATGAATTTCCATGAACCCGTTTCGCCTATTTTTATTGCTAAGTATGATCCTGCACTTGGTATTAAAACTGTCTTTTGATCTACAAACGCCCCGGACAATGTCCCCCAATATTGGTTTTCGGCCTCTCTTGTCCATTGAATATCCCCAATAGTATTGTATAGAACCGTTGGGGTAGGGTCGTTTGTCCCCTGTTGGTTGAATAATGCCGTATAGACCAAGTACGAATCCTGTCTCTCTGGAACCCAACTGGCAGTCCCTTTTTGCAGATCAACTCTTGATGGAGCAGAAAGTACAAATGTAGAATCCCCGGATGTACTTCGCAATGTAAATGGGTTCCATCCAATAGCGTTCCATTGTGCAGAAACAATCTGGAACACAAGCAATAGTGGTAATATCAGTAGCTTTTTCATGTTATTTAAGATAATATGCTGTGACAAATATGGACTCCCAAAAATCAGGAGCAAAGACTTTATACACTCCGCTATCGACAACCAACTCAGGCACCCATCCATCAATCGCACCGGAAACAGCGTTTGTAGCACGCCCTTCTCGTTTTACCACAAAGTTTGAAGGCGTAAGGCCCGTAAGCGTTTTCAATGTGTTATCACCACTTCCAAGATTCCATGTCCTCCAGTACATTTTTTGATCAAACCAGGTCTCAAGAGGCCAAAGCTGTTCCGATAACGAATAGTTTACCGGCAACCTGGAGAACGTAAATTGAGGAACGGTTATCGAAACCCCTTCTGAGTTGCATCCAAGAAAAGACTGAATCCTGCCGGAGAATGCTACGCCTCCAAATGGCTTCATCAAAAATTGGCCTTGCAACTGCTTGTGGTCGTATGCAGAGATATAGCCTTGGTTGGTAAAGTTCTGGAAGATTGAATTTGCATCCTCATACACCTTGTAGGTCTCAAGCTGCCTGGTGTATGGCGCCGCAGCCAAGACTTGAAGGATTGCAAGCTTCACTTCCTCAATGCTTGCGGCCTTATATGCCGGCGTTCCGAAAATATCAGGCCACTTGAACCAAAACGAAATCTTGAAATCAAACGATGACGAAAAGTTGCGATTTATGTTGTCGTACTCCACGGGGTCGCTCACCTCCCAATAGCAATAGTTTCCGTGTTCTTCGTCTGGTAAAACACTCACATAGTCATTTGTGCCATCGTTTTTGTACGCCCCAGGGAACGTGCTATCAACGCCTTCTGCATCCTTCCTTCTCATGCGCTGAATCTTTCCGAAAGCATTGTCAAGCCAAGGCAGATTTGCCAAGAGCGTTGCATTTACAGCAGAAATCGCATCATCTATTAAGGCCATTAGGTAAGGATTTTAGCCCGAAATGCTGCTTGCATACTTGGGCGTATATCGTTATCAATTAATTTTTTAAGGTTTTCATCCGTAAGCCCGAAAATATCATCACCCCAATGCTTTTTTAGCTTTTCGGTTTTTTTGTCGGTTGCGGTCAACTCAAACCTGTCTTTGCTATATTTTACCTTGAACGATCTGTGGAATCTACCCTCGTCTCTAAGGGTTACGTTTGAAATCTTACCATCCCCAACCCCAGCAGCAGATTTGATTTGCTTTTTTTCTTTTGTGTATGGTTGGTATTCTCCGAGGCTTTGCCCTTTATTATTTATGCCTTCTTCGTATAGCTGATCTTCTACGTTGAAGTCAATTATTTCATCTTTGGCTGATTTGGTAGCAATTATGGCTTCTTTTTCGGGATTAAATTGGGCAACCCGTTTAGCCATATCCCCGAAAAGCGTGTTCATGCTGATTTGGCCCTGATCCCGGACCGTTTACATGGCAGACAATGTTCGCTGAACTTCCGATCATCGAAACTCACAGCCTTCAATGCCATATCATAGTCTTTTTTCATGCCTCCATTCCGGCCAACAGCGTCTCCCTCGATCTCGTAAAGCACCCTTGATGTGTCAATATTTGCTTTGTGGCGGTTTATCCTTGCATTGGGGTTCATAGCCATCCACCGGAGGGCTTCAATCGCCACGGCCTTTGCAAATGGAACTGCAAACAATGATACCTGGTCCACGATCAGGTCTGTATAATCGCAATTTGCGGATATGACCATGTTCAGGCCATAGTTGTTGTCATTTCTTTGGATATCGGTAGTATCCTCCCATCCGGCCTCTCCAGGTCCGTCATGCTCAAAAGCAGAAACCTCGGCATAAGGAAGTGTCCCTGGGAATCGGTTAAACGACCAATCCCGGTATGCGTTGGCAATGCCATTTACCGGCTTTGCGGATCCGATTTCTGTGCGATTGAATCCTACATAATACCGGTTTCCACGCTCCAGCGGCCAGTTTACGGACAACCACACGGGTCCATCCTCACCGGTGGCAGGGAATGTCACCGTATCCTCTGGAACGGATGCGCCGTTCTTATACAAGCCTACAATACATTCCTCGGAGTTGTTGAGGTCCAAGCAAATCCGATCAATGGTCACCACGACATCCTGCGCCGGCGTAGGCACCACTCTCCACCCGATCCAATTTTTTGAATCAAATTCGTCTTTCTTGTACCCTGGGATATTCAGGACAAGTCCTTTTTTAAGCAGGCTGCGGCTGCTTCTCATGGCTGTTTTAAGCCCATACCAATCATTGATGACCTTGGCGGCTCCTGCCAAGGTGATCTGCCGTAATTGTTCGTTAAAAGGGGTGGTCTCTCGCCAGTAGGTCGTGTCAGAAACCGCATGGTTTATATTCCCGTTGACCTTGGACACATAATACCGGGATGAATTTGTAACCATATCGCCTATTGAATAGGTCGAAAGCGCACTCCAAGCGGAATAGGTGTAATCCGAGAACACATCAAAGGTCTGATTGAGGTTCTCATTGGTGAGCAATGCGTGTTGGTCCTGAAACATAATCCCTGTGGATGACAATAGCATATCACCCATAGGGTTGAGGGTTTCAGCCGGGTTTGGATGTTTTCTCCATCCCACAAGACCGGCAAACGCCTCCTGAATAGTCAGGATATTATACATTGGATGAAAATTAAGGAGCCGGAGTTTCCTCCGGCCCCGTTAATGTTTAGGAGGTTGCGATCTGGGCCGCAATGATTGGGCTTGGAATCGTGGGCGGATCAGAGTTGTACGCTGTCACATAACAAACGTCAACAGAGAAACCGAAGTAACGCTTCCATGCACGGGTATTGTCTGCCGTAGCAGCGCCATGGTCGGCTGAAAAGTCACCAACACCTTCATAGTAGTAGGTGGAAACCGGGATGTCAAGGCCGATCAGGGTGTCAAGACCCCATTCGTGGCCGGTACGAGACCTGGTTCCGAGCAGGGCTTCACGTTCAAACCTGTACAGCAATCCGCAGGACCCTTCGGTGATGGCGTAGAAAGACGCTCCCATGCTGGCACCATTCGTAATACGGTTGGTGTAGTGCAATGGCATCCCCTGGAGTTGCAGGCTCTTGTTTACGGCGTTGAACTCAGCGTTCTGATTTGTGCGGTTAACCAAAGACTTGAACCCTGGGTTCCCAATGTAATGTACCTTCCCGGTAACGTCATTGGAATCCATAATCGGTTCGATGTCGGCAAACAGGCGCATTTCATCGGCCAGGTCAGCGGTCAGAATGTTCCCCGGAGTCGTGTAGATCAGCGAATCTCCAAACACCTGAGTCTTGGCGGCAGAGGCAGCGGCAACGCAGGCGGTGTCGATGGTCTTTGCGACCTTGATCAGATACTTGAGGTAATTCTTATTCCAATCCTCCTGGAGCGTGATTTCGTTATTCATGTGGGCAGAAGGAGTTTCCGTCCATCCCCATGAATAGGTCACGAAGGTAAAGGTGTACATTTCAGACGTATTGAAGTCATCGGAAATGGTCACCGAGCGAGAACTTGCAATAGAAACACCGGAGTCGTAATTGATCACCGGAGTCGTGAGGTTCGATCCGATGGACATTTTTGCCTTTTGAACCAAAGCAGGCGACAACGTATTGTTGGAGTCCATCATAAAGAAGTCGAGCATACCCACCTGGGTAACTCGATCCTCCCATTTGTAGAAATTCGGGGATTTCTCCCGAATATCCTGGGTTCTTGTCAGAATAAGTGACATGAGTACAGAAGTTTAGAGTTAACGATAAAATGTCTCCGACACTTCCCCTCGTGTCATTCTCCGGTTTTTAAGTTACCGGCAAACTTGATACATCAAATTCTTTTCGGAGTTCGGTCAGCTTGGCTGCAAACTCAGGCTTGGTTCTCTCTAAGCCTTGAGCGATCAAATAATCAGCTGCCTGGCGGTCAAACTCAACTCTTGTCTTTGCCGTTGGCACGAATCCGCTTGGATCCGAACCTCCGGAAGCCCCGGATGAACCGGTACCGGTGACTTTTCTCCCTGTGTCAATGATCGGCTGCAATTTCGGGAGGATAAGGTCTGCCGCCGTGGCGTATTCGTTGCCATTTTTTGCATTCCTTACAATATTCCCTTCCTTGTCACGCCATACCCTTTTGCCATCAACGATATCAGGGGTGTATTGGCTTTTGAACTTAGCCTTTTCTGCCTCAAGGAGTGTGTCTTTGATCGCCGTGGTGGTGTCGTCTTTCTTGAAGTTGACACCAAGCAGTGCGCTGGTGAACGCAGACTCAAATCTTTCTTCCTGGATGGCCTTTTCGTGGATTGCGAGGGCATCATCCTTTTCCCGGAGTTGGGCTGCATGGTTTTCCTTGAGGGAAGCGATCTCGCTCTTGAGATCGGTAATTTTCTGTGCGCTTACGGCATCTTGCTTTCCTTCTTTGAGGGTAGCAAGTTCGGTCTCCAGCGCAGAGACCTTGGTTTTGTACGATGCAGATGACTCCGCATCCGATTTCAGGGCCGCAAATGCTCTTTTTGCGTAATCGGTAGCCTTTTCCCTGGCTTCCTTTTGTACCCCGGAGGATTCGAGGATGGTCTGGTCCAATGAATTGTACCATTCCTTTGTTTTGTCGTGGATAACTTGATCCTCGACATTTTGTGACAACCTTTCAATGAGCGCAATCTGTGATTCCGTAAACGGAGTATCAATCTGTTGCTGGCTGATCAATTCCCTTGTGATCGGCATATAAAGAGTTATTGTTGACTTGCAATGATTTTTTCAATTCGGGCCAAAGCCTCTGTGATCGGGATTTTAACCTCCCTGCGGTTTTCCACAACGGCCACGGTTATACCCTCCAGGAGTTCAGGTTTTGGGGTGTGCAGGATTTTATTGAACCGGTTTCCAACGGTTGCATACACCGGCTCACCGAGTTCATTCAGGCTGATTTGTAGCGCAAAATCCCTTGGGTGAAACTTCTGGATGTATGGCTTGTACTTTGGCTTCCCGGTTTTTGGATCGAATGGATCGCCGGCAGGCTGCATTTCAACATGGAAAAGCCCTTCCTCGTTTTTCACTGGCGTATAGCCTTTTGGGGCTTTAGGCTGCTCCTTGGGTTGCTCCGGTGTTTGTTCCTGGCTGGGCTGCTGGGATGAAACTTTCTTGGGCTGTTGGTCTTGTGACATAAGATTTAATGATTTGTGAAATTCGTGCTATTCGTTCTGCAAAAGGTAATGCGGTACCAAACTTGGTCAATGGCGCATTCTCCCTTTCAAACTTCTTTACAAATGTAGAGAGGTTTAGTTTCATTAACAAATCGTGGTATCCGATCAGATTCTTCTCATGCAGGACCACTGCCTCGTCCGATGTGATGTGCCTGAGAGGGTCTATATGGGTAATGATGATCTCTTTCTGGAGTTGGTCCGGTGAGTTCCGGTACCTGGCATGAAGGTATTGGTTCTGCAAGGCATCAAGGGTGGATGCGTCAGCCTTGGCAGTCCGGGCAGTATGGTAAAGGTCGAGTAGGTATTGGCTCTCATACAGATAAAAATCCGTCCCAAGGTCAATGAAACACGATATGAAGTCATCCCCATACCGGCCTTTTGCCAAGGTGTAGGCTTCCCACTCCATGATGGCCTCAAAATTCCTTTTGATCCGGCGCAAAACCGATGTACGTTCCTCGTAGTAAGACATGATCTGAGGAACATTCTTGGCCTGATCATTTCCGGGTTCGTGTGCGTAACCCACAACGTTCTCCTTGATTTCTTTCAGAAGTCGTTGATACTCAGATACATTATATTCGAGGGAGTCCTTATCAATCGTGGTGATTGAGATAGGATTCCTCATGTCGGCATTGTCGTTCTCCGGGCCGGGTTTCGGAACCTCGTAGTAGGTGCCTGGCCCCCGCAATCTTTTTTGGGAACATACCGGGCAAGTCGCTATTTTGTCGCCCTGCAACAGATAATGGCCGGACATATCTTTAAGGAACCCACGGTCGCACCTGGCGTAGCCCCGTTCTCCTTCATACTCAAAATCGCAATCCCTTTCAAACGCCGAATAAATAGGATAGCCGGCATAGGTGTCCAGGTGTTGTTTGGCAAGCATGAAGTACAGCAGCCAATCCAGGTCGCCAAGGCTTGTGGTGATAGGGGACAGCTTGATGTCCTTCTGGCGGTCGCTTATAGAATCGGTCCAGAAGAATTTGGCCGGGCAATACCCGAAATCGTGAGGTATGGTTTCCTTGATATAGGCTTTGTCGGGATCGTTTTCGTAATACAAAACCCGGTAGGATTCTTCATCAATGACCACGGCGGTTTTTTCGTCCCTGCGGAAGATCAGCATTTCCAGTTCTTCCTCGTCCTCGTCATAGTCGATGGCATTACAGATATCCATAAGCCAAGAATAAGGCTCAGGGCGCTCCCCTTCTTGTTCTTGGGGGTAGTCAACGATCAAAATAGAGTTGATTGACAATTTCATAGCCATGACACCTTCGGACCGCCATCTGTTTGAAAACTGGATGTCCGTCAGGTAGTTCATGTAGTCCTCCAGGAACTCCGTGGAAGTGAAATCGAACTGATATACAGGGTTTTGTCCATCAAAGACCTTTGCCAAATCTTCGTAGATTTTATCTACGATCTTGACGGTCTTGACCGGCCAGCGCATCATGTACATGAATGTGCTGAACTTGTCCTCCGGCATTTCCGTGGCTGATTTTACCCAATCCAGGAACTCCGTAAGAGCATAATCGCCTGTGCCATAATACTTTCCAAGAGTGGTTTCGGAATGGAACCTGAGCCTCTTTTGGTGTTTTATGGCCTGGTCAATCGCCGCCTTTTTCTTCGGAGACCGTAGGCGCTCCTTTATCTGTTCCAGAGAGAGTATCATCGGCTGATTTTGTGACGGAGGTTCCCCTGCCATTTTTCTTGAACTCCCAGCCGCCATTGAACGGCAGAGACATAAGGCGCTTGGCGTGATCCGGGTCAAAGGGGACTTCCCCTTTGACCGGATGCACCAAAATGGTTTTCTTTTCCATTATCAGCTATTTGCGAATGCTGTCAGAGGGTCAAAATCAGTCGGGATGATTTCGTTCAGTTTGTTCGCCCAATTTGGGGGCAAGTTGAAGGAGATCATATAGTAATCAGGCTCCAGCCTGCCGCCGAGTTTGCGGTCGGAGATCGTGAAGTCCGTGATGTACACCGGGTAATAGGTGGTCGGAGTGGTCGCATCGTCAGAGTCGGCCCAAATCCGGCCATGTTCATTTACAATCCATACACCGATCTTTTCACCGACCAGGGCTTTCATGGATTCAGCGGTCTTGGCGTGTGCTGCCAGGAGTTTGCCGGTGAACTTGGAACTTTCGTATCCCATTGTGATCAGTTCGCCGTTCACGGTATCGTTGCCGCCTCCATAGGTGATGGCTGCTCCAAGTTCGTTTTCAGGAGCAGAAATGAAAGGCGAAATCTGCATTCTGGCTCCGTCCAAAGCCGTAAAGTTCGGAGTCCAGTTTGCCGCCAATGGCGCATCAGCAGCAGAGAGTTCGTTCAGCGTGGTACCAGAGAAATAAATCCTTTGGAAGATAAGTTTTTGGATTTGACCCACGTTTGATGGGCAGTCATCGAGGATAATGCCTCCGATAGCGGTTCCGGCGGGGCAAGTTACGAGCAGGCTCATATTCTTTGATTTGAAGGTTAAGAAAGAGATCATCCTAAGCCTTCCCCTCGGCTATCAAGCACCAAATATACACCTTTTTGCAATAAAAAACCGCCCGAAGGCGGCTCACAAAACAATTAAAGCAGTATGGACGCAGTAGTAGCTTGGATGCGAGAGAGGGATTTGAACCCCCGACCTCTGGATTATGAGTCCAGCGAGAACAACCGCTTCTCTACCTCGCAGGGCAAATATAGGAATTAATTTATTTGTCGCACACCTTTTAAATTTGGATATCCAACCAATCTTCTCCATCCATACCGGAGTACATCAGGGAAATGATTATCTGCATCCTTTGGGATGGAAGATTTTTTGTCATCCCACACATACGAATTGAACTCTCTCTTGGCATCATAGCTGTAAGGGTCGATGATTATTTTCCAATCATGGAGTTCACGGATGTCGGTGATAACGGAGCCACCCCTGGTCGTGTTTTTCTTGCTGACCATCTTAACATTCAGTCCGGCAGCCTTTAATTCAGCGAACAACCGACCTTCTGAGGTATCGCACATGATCAGGTCATTCCTGCTGTCTATTCCGTTGCGGACCGCAGCAATTACTTCCTTGGTGGATAATTCGGTGTTATAGACCTTTTGTTTCAAGTAAACCTCTTTCCTGCGGCGATCAATGGCAATCTTCCCCATAGCCAGCGGGTCAGGGCTAAAGCCAAAATCAAGGGCATGGATATACGGCAGATATGTATTAAAAGTTCCTTCCTCCCAATGTTTAAATACCAACCCATCAGGTCTTTCAATCCATCCACCAAGAACCAAGTGCCTGTATTTTTCGGGATCGGTTTCTTTTAGTTTCCGCATCTGCTCCACGAATTGCGCCGGCAAGTGTGGATTGTCAAGGTAGGTGGTGTGAATATGCAGAACGTCAGGGTGATCAGATACAGGAATTTGAAATCCGTCAATCTCCACATATCGTAAGTGCTTTGCAAACCAACGTTTCCAAATCCAATGCTCTTTTGTGGTCGGGTTAAGGATAAGAACTATCCGGTTATGCACTTTGGACCCACGCACGGAGAAGTCGATGTCGTCAAATTTCTTTTCATCCAATAGTTCTTCGGCTTCATCAAGGAACCAATCGGTGAGTGCGGGAATAGACTTGAGTTTGGCTGTCTGGTCACCGGAGGATGTTTTGATACCACGGAAAAGGAACTTTGACCCGCTGGTCATGTTGGTGATCTCGTCCTTGTAAACCTTGAAATCAGAAGCGACCTCCAGGAGATCGAGTTTTTCCCGGAACTCAGGGATAATGGAGTCCTCTGCGGTATTCATGGCTACCCGCGTGTGCAGAACCTTATGGCCTGCCTCGTATGACATCAGTGCGGCAGCGGTGTTGAATCCGAAAGATTTTGAGCTCCCCCGGCCTCCGGTGAGTATGATATACCTTTTCTTCGTGGTGAAGATAGGTTTGAATATGGGATTTAGAACAATAGCCATTACACCGTGTTTAATCTTGCAAATTCACCGTGCAACTTAGTCGCCGCCTCGTTATATGCTATTGCCGCTAACCTTTCATCGGAATAATACCCAATATGTATTGATCTGCACCCGTCTTTTATTCTAACCCGATACTTTCCGTTGTGAATATCAACACCCTTAAATGCTGATTTGCCGATTCGTGCCTTTGCGTTTCTATTGTTTTCTTGCCGATTACAAATACGAAGATTTGATCTCTGGTTATTTAGTCCGTTTCCATCAATGTGATCGCAAAAAGTATTTTTATCGGTAACCCCGGTGATTAATCGGTGCATCCATATAGTTATTCTCCTGCCGCCATCAGCTATTGTTCGTGTGGCGTAAAAAGAATTTTTGCCAACCTTTGTGTGCCATTTCCATTGATTGAGCCAATCAAAATCTTGATCATCAACCAATGTTGATATTCCCCTCGTCAAGCATATCTCCCTCATTCCGCCTCGTTAGTTTCTTTGTTGTATTTTTCAACATCTTCATCTGGCAGCTCTAACTCTTCGTACTGCGCAAACTCGCCAATAGGTTTCTCGGCAGATCCAATAATCTTAGGAACCTCTCCATCGGCCCACGAAAATGCCGCGATGGTCACTCTTTGATTTATATCTACCTCAGAGTATTGCTTTGGCTTTCCAAATGCACGATCCATGATGGCGTTGTAGGCGTTTACATTTCCTGCCTTTGCCTTGTTGATCATTTTGATGTTGAGGATATCAAGCTGGCTTAGGAGTTGCTTTTGCTTTGTAAAAGGATTTGTTCTGAGCGTTGCAAGCGATAGCCAGAACTTAGCGTTTTCGGCCATATCCTTTCGGGTGGTCTTAGTGGCTGGCTTTGGTGGGCGGCCACGTTTTTTCTCTGGCAGATTATCGCTCATTAGAATGGAAGAGCATCGGGTGTGTTAGCGCCTTCATTGTCATCGACAAGGCTGGATTGTTTTTGCTGTTCCATTCTCCTTTCTTCCGACTTTGATGCGGCATGGTGGACATTGCCAACCGGAACGCACTTCCACGCATTTAGGTTCGTAAACCACTTGTCTTTCCATGCGTTGCATTTGATGTCAAAACTAACTTCTACCTCTGTGCCTTCTGCGATATTGTCAATGAGTTCGCAGCGATCATTCAGGAGTTGAAATGCGTAAGTGTCGGTGTATTTTCCAGGTACTTCTACCACAAAACTCCGTGTAGTAAGTTTTTCGCTCACCTGAACTTCGTCATTCTTGACGGTAAGGAATCCTTTGATTGTGAAACTCATTTATAGTTCAAAATTACGGTTTGTGAATCAAATCCTTTTTTTGTTCCCTTTTTTACAAGGGTCAGCAATGCGTCTTTAGGAACCCCAGGTATCTCACCGGTTGGGATAAGCGCCTTTGTCAAGTTCCATTTCTTTTTCCATTCAGGGGTTGGAAATCCCTTTACCTCCACCAATTCAGTCCTTCCATTCGTGTGAATTACAACGAAGTCGATGAAGTAGTCGCATATTTTTTCTCCATTGACGTAAAGGTGAAGGCAAACCTGACGTTTATAGTCGGCAATATCTTTTGTTTTCTTCCTCAAGAAAAGAAGATTGCCATAGCTACACTCCAGTAGGCTGTCATACATGGCTCCATCATCACCAAGCTGCTTTTTATTGCGATACTTCTGAGTTGCTGACTTCGGCTTCGGCTCCCTGTTTCGGCCAAAGGAGCGTTTTAGTAGTTCCTTGGCTTCTTTGCTGCCGGCTCGGACTTGGTGGTCTTTGCTATACTCCATTAGGTATGTGTTCAATGAAATCAGGATGTAATTGTGTCGGAAATAAAAGGAAGTCCCACTGTACAAGAACTCCATTGCCCTTGAATCCAACGACATTGCCTTCTCGGTAATGTTTGATTCCTATTTTTATTCCTTGCTCAGAAGGAACAACTCTATCTCCTACGGCGAAACCTGGCATCGTTTGGATTGTCTGACTGATATGTGTGAATAAAAAATATCGAGGCTGCAAAAGCGGCTAACAGGTATGTGATCATTGGATTTCGAGTTCTGCGCCTTCTTCTTTGGGTTCAGGCTGGTGAAGATCACGGCCACCGGCTTCTTTGGGTTCAGGCTGGTGAAGATCACGGCCACCGGCTTCTTTGGGTTCAGGCTGGTGAAGATCACGGCCACCGGCTTCTTTGGGTTCATCCTTTTTGCTTTCCTCCACAATAGATGCCATTGCCAAATTTGCCAACGAAACGTGCTTGGCGGTCTCGCGCTTGATGGTCAGCAGATACTCAGAGGCCAGGTTCACGACATTTTTGGTGCTGCGTTTCCACCACGGCAAAGACCGGATGGCGAAATCAACGCATTGGTTGACCTGGTGCCTTGTGTCTGCGAATTTTTCTTGCTCGAAGGCCATGCGCTGCATTTCGAGGTTTTGTTCCTGGCCTTTGAGTTGCGCTCGTTGGTTAGCAAGGATTTCATTTTGCTGCTTGATTGTTTCGGATTGCTTCCTCGAAATTTTTTCGAGTTCGGCGAAAGATTTTTGTGACATATTTCTCAGTTTAATTGTGGCACGATTAATTTATTCCAGCAGTCCTCGCAGCAGCATTCGGTATTTTCTTCTGTGGCTTCTGTGTCTCCGGTTTGTCGCTTGTATAATTCCATTGCTTCCTCGTCTGTACGTCCTTTTTCAAAAACACCACAACACTCAGCGCAAATGTATTCATCGGATTTAAGGAATCCTTTTTTGATGATTGAAGGCACTCCATAGGAAGGGTAGCTTATCACAAAGTAACTTGCCATGCAACACATACACTCTAATGTAGCCACATACGGCTTTTCGCATGGGCTAACTGATAGCGTCCACAATGATGAAGCACACGCCTGACACCTTACTTTGATTTCTTTTTCTTCTGTCATAGCAATGCTTCGGTCAGATAGCAAGTATTACACTCAAAAGCAAAAGCCAGTCCGCAAGGTGTCTTTTCCTCCGGCCTGAGTTCGATCATGTGAACGGCCTCGTCTCCACGGCCTTCCAGCGCTATTTGGTGCCATGTCTTATCGCATTTTCTACACTTGGTTGAGCAATCCGTGGATCCTGGGTTTTCTTTCGCCCATTTTTCTGCGGTGCTAAAGTTTATCCAATTAGGCATGATTGAGATTTAAAAGAAGCCGCCATCCTCTACAAATGGCGGCCCCACAAAACAAAAATCAACTATGGAAATACGTCCCACGTTTGGGTCAATCTTTATTCGGCTTGAATAGTACACTCAATGCCGTTATCTACAAAGGTAAGGATGTCTCCGTAATCTGCGGCTATGGATATGCAGGAAAAGTATTCCTTCCTGATTGTAAAACAACGGATTCCTGAGATGTATTCCCGGCAGTATTGTACCTGGTCGCTGTCTGAATGGATTTGGAGAGCAATTTTGCTGCCGTTGAATTTGGCGGACACCCAATCGCAAGTGGGTAGTGGTTCAGGCTCTCTTGAGCATCCGATTATGATTAAAACGAAAAGCAGTTTACGCATTTGGTTTGGAGTTTTTTGCCAGCGTTGCATAGTTGGCTACGTTTAACAAAATCAGAAGCACAACAACAAGGTATAGTTCTTTCCCGCTGTTCAGGTATGCCAAAAAGAAAAGCCCTGCCCCTATTAGTTGCATCGCCGAAATTATTGTATAGAAACTTCTATCGCTCATTTTATCGTTAGTTCTTCTCCTGTGAGTGCGTAGAATAGGTTTTGGAGTTGGTGGACGTATTTTGGCTTTTTTGAATGGATTACAGCTATTGGGGATATTTTACCGTCCGTTATGTAAAGCCTAAGAATACCTTTATCCCAATATTCTTCCCAATGATTCTTGGGAGGCATCTTTTCAAACCCCAACCGTTCAAGCCATTCAGGGGTGATGGGGATAGGGTTAATATCATCTATGCCGGAATCTGTGGAATCTTTAGTTCCGTCATTCCACTCCCAATCAATCCACACCGTATCAGGTGATGTTATCCCTGTTATCGTCAAAACAGACAAAATATCATTATCATCGCTCCATGTGACGAAATTCCCGATCCTTAGTTCTCGAATGTCCATTTATATCCTTTATAAGTTTTTAGCCTTCCCTTTTTTAAGAGTGGGAAGGCTGTTGTTGTGCCGCCCACTGCCTTCGCTGCCTCTCTTTGTGAATTAAATGATGAAACTAAATTACCATCAAAATCAAATTGGCTAACTGCTTTCCTGTTGTGTGCAGGCTTACCTTTGCGTGCCGCAACGCTTGCCTCTATAACATCTCTTGAAATCTTTCTGTTTTTGGCCGCAATTCGTTGTTTTTGTTTTGTCAATTCTGAATGCGGACGTCTTTTTTTGCCCATCTGTATATCTGATAGCCTTTTTCTTGTTTCGACTGAGTGCTTTGCGCCTATTGAAGATACCTCCCCACCAATAGAGTTATTATAGCCAAATAATCTGTTTGTTGTTTCGTGCTTAGCTATAAGATTTTTCTCCATAGCATACATCTCTTCTTCGTTACTACACTCACAAACCAATGTAATATCAAAAGATTCAACTCCATATTTTCTAATAGCAAGAGAAAGGTGGTTGTGCTTTTTATTTCTCATTGCGTTATGTTTATGTTCGTTCCATCTCTTTGAAATTCCGCATTTGGTTATGCCAAAATATAACTTCCCATTGACCGTATTTCTTATCTTATAGACAAGATATCTAACCTCTTTTGGGTCAATCATTACTTAACTTTTATAGAACAAAAATCAATACCGTCATCAAAGGTAATTGTTTCCCCTTGATTTGCGCTCAGGTTTATACAGGAGAAATAATGACTTGTGAACGTAAAGCACCTTTCGCCTGTAAAGAAATCCCGGCATACACGAACCGTGTCCGATTCAGAGTGAATGATCAGCGATAAATCTTCACCGTTGAAAAATGCCTCCACCATATCACATTCAGGCTCCGCTTCTTCGATTACCGTGCATCCAGTAAGTGAGTATGCGACAAGGTACACGACAAACGTGAGTATGAGCGCAAGAAGTAGTTTTACTGATTTAGATTTCATAATTCAATTTTTGTTACAACCCTTACGAGTTCTTTGAGTTCGTGAACATATGTAAATTCAGGCGTATGGATTCCGAGGTACATCATAAAGTGATCGCCTATTCGTTCAACTGAAATCCTGGACACCTTGTGATGCCAGTATTCAGGAAACCTGTTGTAAGTGAATCCAAGTTTCTTGAGTTCGGCAGGAGTAATTACGACTTGATCAGTCATACTTCCACTTCTTCGAGGTCAGCGTATTCTTCGCCGGAGTAGTTGGTTTCTGCCAGAGTCA